>Ga0065714_10002466_pt1 | contig 16730 bp, 19 predicted proteins | sample MisRhiReplicate2_FD_59101 | JGI IMG/M metagenome (GOLD analysis project Ga0065714, IMG submission 59101) | Miscanthus rhizosphere microbial communities from Kellogg Biological Station, MSU, sample Rhizosphere Soil Replicate 2: eDNA_1 v2... | ecosystem: Host-associated > Plants > Roots >...
TGGCAATTGCACAAAACATAAGGAAAAAAGCAGCTTAAAAGAGCTGTTTTTTGTACACTTCAAGAAATATTCAAAGAAAAAAGGCATAGTAAGGAAATACTCAGGACGGATCTCACAACAAACAAAAAANGAAGCCGNATCATCTTTTGATTAATGATACGGCTTCTTTTTTTATTTCTTCTGTTCTACCTCTCTATCCATTTCCAGTATATTTACCTGGTCCGATTGAGAGAAGTCACCTATTAGGTATTTATTAAAGTGATCTGCAAGTTTCCAAAATCCATACTCTGTTAAATCACCAAAAGCATGTCGTTGCCCTGGCATAATTACAAACTCGAATCTTTTTCCTGCCTTCATTAAAGCATTAGCCACTCTAATGGTATTTGCCGGATGCACATTATTATCAACATCACCTGTCATCAACAACAAATGACCCTTCAAATTTTTGGCAAGATCAGGGTTCTTATCTATGCTATACTTAAATGTTGTATCACCTTTTGCAGAAACAACTTCTTTTATACCATGATGTTTTTCACTCCACCATCTGTTATAAATACTGTTGTCATGATTTCCGGCATTTGACACCGCTGCCTTAAAAAAGTCCGGATAAACCAACATTGCTGCAGTTGACATAAAACCACCACCTGAATGACCTGTAATACCTACCCTGCTTGCATCAATATAAGAATATCTATCAGCTAGTTGTTCAACAGCAGCCTTTTTGTCAGCCAAACCATAATCACGTAAATTTCCGTAACCATAAGTATGATACCACTTAGATCTGGCAGGATTACCTCCCCTATTACCCACAGTAATTACCACATAACCAAACTGTGCTAAACGATCGGTTCTGTCCATACTTTTACTAAACGATTTATTTACCGCCTCGGTTTGAGGACCTGGATATACATATTCTATAATCGGATACTTCTTATTAGGATCAAAATCAAAAGGTTTATACATTACACCATAAATATCAGTTACGCCATCGTCAGCCTTTACTTTAAAAGGTTCCGGGAATTTATAACCGGTTGCCATCAATAAAGAAAGATCGGCAGTTTCAAGATCCATCACCTTTTTACCGGTATTGTCCATCAATACTGATTTAGGAACTGTATTTACCCTTGAGAAGCTATTTACGAAAAACTTATTCTCATCATTCATATTTACAGCATGATCAAAATCTCCGGCATTCAGCAACTTCATCCCTGATCCATCAAAATTAATGCGATACAAATGCAAGTAATAAGGATCTTCTTTAGCTTCTCTGCCATTTGCTGTAAAATAAAGCACTCTGTTTTTCTCGTCAATTTGCACAATACTTTCGCAATGGAAAGCACCTTTGGTAATTTGGTTTTTCAATTTACCATTGCCATCAAACAGGTAAAAATGTGCCCATCCATCTCTTTCAGACCAATGAATAATTTCTTTTCCATCGTTTACCAATCCGGGACGATTAATTTCTACATAAGTATTAAAACGTTCGTCAATTACTGGAGTTACTACATCAGTGTTGATATCTACAGTACATACATCAACCCTTTTCAAATCTCTGCTGGTACGAGATAAATAAATTTTGCTGTTATTACCTAACCATATAGATGGTCTAAATTCATTATCACGATCTTTATTTAAAGAAGGTGCTCCCCATACGGATACACTCTGATCTTTAAATGCTGCCGTATTTAATTTTTTAAAAGATTTATCGGCAAAATTGAATAACAAAAGCTCATCTATCGGAGCTTCAGGCTCACCTGGCATCTGATATTTATAGGTTTCTAATGTTGGTCTGCCTCCGGTAATGTTATTTATAACCCAAAGATCTTTTACCTTACGAGAATCCGTTCTGTCAAGTACAAAATACTTAGCATTTGGCGACCACAACACATAGGCTCCACGTCTCTTTTTATTATTTTTCTCTTGCTCCTCATTATTTTCACCGTCTCCATCACTACCATATGAATAAAACTTAACCCCATCTTTGGTTAACTGATGCTCAACTATAGTACTATCTTCTTCATTTTTCACGGCCTTTTTATAGTTTTCCTTATCCATCCAGTACAAATTATAATTGCGACTAAATATGATGGCTGATGAGTCGGGAGCTACAGACCCCCATGATGGTTTTGCTTTAGGTTTGGTATAATTAGGAACCTCTGTTAGCTTTGCATTTGCAATCTCATAATTGAAATAGAATACTTTTTTCTGCATTGAATCGGCATCTTTCTTATCCTTACGATCCTTTTTCAATTCATCAATAGTACTTTTCACCTCAAAACTGATCTGTTTTTCATCACTTGAAAACTTAAGATTTTCTAAAGGCAGATGCTGAGCATCAAATGGATCATGAATAATTGTGGTGATTTCGGCAGCAAGCTTGGCATTATCAAAGAGTTGCTTTTTGCTTTTAGCTACAGGATCGACCAGACACCATAGCTTTCCATTTGGCGTTTCATACTCATACCAAAAACGATTACTTAGTTTTAACCAGTGTGGATCAACAGCTGTTGAGTAAACGATCTTTTTTAGTTTGTTGGGCGAAAATCTGGAGGCAAGTTGGTAATTTGCCTTTGGCGCCGCAGCGGTTGTTTCTGTTATTGTAAAGGTTTTAGTTTGTGAAATGGCACTAAAACCCACGCTAACAAATAATAAAAATACAATGTAAAGTTTCTTCATTTGAACTGTTAATTAAAACGCCTAAATTATTGATTAATACTAAAGAAGGCGAAATCTTTATTTGTAATAAATGTGATAGTTAATACAACAAAATAGCCTTTGATTTCATAGTTTTGCCACAAATACTTATAAATGAAACAGCATCTTCTACCCCTACTGGCTGCAGCAGCAATTTTTACGGCCAGCTGCCAGTCTAAATCACAAACTAACTCTGATAACGCAGATGTTAAAGATACTTTAACACAAACTTTATCAAAGGAAGAAGTACAAGCCGAAAAAATTGACGTAAGCAAGATTAAGGTTGCTGATGCTAAAACCATACTTGCCCGTAAACAGGTTCCTATTTTATGTTACCACCAGGTTCGTAACTGGAAACCAACAGACGGCAAGGTTGGCAAGGACTACATCGTTGAAATACAAAACTTTAAAGACCAGGTTAAAATGCTTGCCGATAGCGGTTATCATTCAATACTACCTGATCAGTTATATGCTTACCTAAATACTGGTGCTCCATTACCGAGCAAACCTATCATGTTTACTTTTGATGATACTGATATGGATCAGTTCACCATTGCTGCTCCTACTCTAAAAAAATACGGTTTCAAAGCAGTTTATTTTATCATGACGGTATCTATTGGCCGCAAAGGTAAATTTGTTGACTACATGACTAAAGAGCAGATAAAACAGCTTTCTGATGAAGGTAACATTATTGGCAGTCACACTTACGATCATAAGAACTTCAAAAAATATCAAGGTAAAGACTGGGAAGAGCAACTAGATAAGCCGACTAAAAAACTGGAGGAGATTACCGGTAAAAAGATGACTGAATTTGCTTATCCATTTGGTTTATGGAATGCTCAAGGTTTTCCTGAACTAAAAAAACGTGGATTTAGAATGGCCTTCTCTCTTGCCGATAAACGTGACCAGAATGATCCATTGTTTACCGTAAGAAGAATTATTGCGAGTGGCTACTGGAGCCCTAAAACCTTACATAACAGCATTGTAAAAAGCTTCTAAAAACTGTTTTAAAGGTCAAAACAACCGTTCTAAAATGAAGAGACCATTTTTAAGTTTATGTGCTGCCTTATTGATATTGGCTTCAGCATGCACAAATACCGGTCAGAGCAAAACTACTTCGGCAGCAGAAGATTCTAATAGCCACAACGATACTACTGCTACCAGTGGTAAAGTTAAAAAAGAGGCTACCGCTGCAGAAGTTTTAAGCAAAAAAGAGGTTCCTGTATTGTGCTATCATCAAATCAGAGATTGGAAAGCAAGTGATTCCAAACGTGCCCATGATGATATCATCCCTCCTGCTAATTTTAAACAGCATATTAAAATGCTTGCAGATAGTGGTTACCATACCATTTTACCTGATCAGCTTTATGATTATCTAAATTATGGCGCTAAACTTCCGGAAAAACCAATCATCATTAGTTTTGATGACACGGATCTGGATCAATTTACTGTTGCAGCGCCTGAACTAAAAAAATACGGTTTTAAAGGCGTGTTCTTTATCATGACTGTATCCATTGGAAGGCCGAGATACATGAGCAAGGATCAAATTAAGATACTTTCAGATGAAGGCCATGTTATAGCAAGCCATACCTGGAACCATAAAAACTTTACTCAGTTTACTGATGAAGATTGGGCAATACAAATAGACAAACCCACCAAAACGCTGGAAACAATTACCGGTAAAAAAATAGAATATTTCGCTTATCCTTATGGCGTATGGAAGCCGGAAACTTTACATAAATTAAAAGAGCACGGGTTTAAAGCGGCTTTCATCTTATCAACCAAAAGAGACGAGACTAATCCGCTTTTCACTATCCGACGCATCATTGATCCAGGAACTTACACTGCTAAGAACCTTTATAACAGTATAAATAAGAGCTTTAAATAGTTTAGGCTACAGCCTCTACAACAAATTTCTTGTCGTTAAAGCTAAATGTATCCCCTTTTTTCTTATCCAAAAGCAATTTGCCAATGGGAGATGAAGGGGAAATAGCAAATATAGCTTTACCGTCAACAGCAAGCTGACCTGCGCTAACACTGATGTAAAAAGTACCGTTATTGGTATATACAAGACTACCATGCTTTACAATTTCAGATTCAGGATTTACCTCAATAACCTTTAACAGTCTTAAATTCTCCTGTGCATCCATAAGAAGACGTTTGTTTCTGTCAATATCTTGCTGCATCATTTCTCTGCTGGTTTCATATTTATCCCCCGCACTGCTTTTAGTATCATCGTTACTAGCTTCGCGCGCTTGTTGCAATGCAACTTCAGCAGTCTGAATTCTTTGTTCCATAAAGTTCAAACAAAGTCGATATAGTGTTTCTTTAATATCCTGCATAAATTATGATTCTATCCATTTAATCTTATCTTCTATTGGAGTTCGCATTGCCTCTCTAGGTTCTTCATTATGATATCCCATGTAAAAAAGGCCAAAACATTTCTCTTGTTCCCCTAAGTTAAGATAATACTTCAGATCTGCAATCATTCCTGGAGAACTCCAGTATGCACCAACATTTAAGGCTTCAGCGGTAAGCGCCATGTTCTGAACTGCACAGGCAAGCGCCGCAAGTTCTTCCCATTCCGGTACTTTATCTGAATTTAATGCTGCATTTAATGTAATTATACAACTAGCTTGTCTTGCTTTATCAAGAATGCTGTCATACTTCTTTTGCAAAAACTGATTAGCCGGTGTGGTTTCCTTATATAAGCGGGCAAGCTCTTCGCCAAGCTTAGTTTTCCCCTCATTTCTAAAAACTATAAATCTCCACGGCTGTGTTAATTTATGTGTAGGCGCATAGTTTGCACTTTCCAGAACTTGCTTTATTACTTCAACAGGTACCTCCTGCTCAGTGTAACTTACGGGAAAGATGCTCCGCCTCCGTTTAATAATCCTGCTTAAAATATCTATTTCTTGTTCCATTCCCATAATCTCTACCAAATGTTATGCTAATTTTTTAAAAAAGCACATAAGCAGCAAAAATAGAACTTATGCACTCGTGAAGTGTTTGTGTGGTGTAATAGTTTTTAGACTAAACCGCCTTCGGAATTCTTTTTAACTGCTTCCTGATCTGCTTGGCCCGACCAAAAAACGCAACGCTTTCAATATCTAACAGATGATCAATTGTTTCCAACAACTCCTCTTTAATCCAATCATATCTGGGTGCAAGGTTTGCAAGAGTTTGCATACAATGAACTTTAGTAGCCACTAGCACCTCTGTATCTACTAACCAAGTAAACAAAACATCAATAATGGGTTCAAAATCTATAGAGGCTACTTTCCCCCTATAAATATCATTAGCCTTTCTATCAGTTATCAAAGCAATAATTTTTGCATAGTGCCGCATAGCTGATGGATTTTTCTGTTTATCTAGCAGGGCCATAAGTTCCGGTAGGTGCTCAATAAACAAGGTTGGCTTATGGGTAACAAAATACTCTAACATCCAGGCAGACCGAAAAGCAACTTCCTTTTTCTTATGAAAACTAATAGCTAGTAAATCAGTTACTTTAACATCATTACTTTCGATAATGCTAGTTAAGCTTACCACCATCTGAAGTTCCATCGAAGCACTTAGCCTTCCAATTAACTCTTCCTTGTTCACTTTAAATGTATTATAAATCGGTTTCTAGTTTTCTAATTTAGAAATTTTCGACTTCAAACCCATATAAATCCAACAAGCATTCCCCGATATAGCTAAAAACCTTAACGGTTTTATAAATAATGCCTACCTTTGCAACTTATTTTTTAGCAATATGATTTCAGTTTCTAATTTATCACTCCGTTACGGAAAACGTACTTTATTCGAAGATGTTAACCTAAAATTCACTCATGGCAACTGTTATGGTGTAATTGGTGCCAACGGAGCAGGTAAATCAACATTTCTTAAAATTCTTTCAGGCGAGGTAAACCAAACTACCGGTAGTGTAGCCTTTACTCCTGGAGAACGAATGGCAGTTTTAAAACAAAACCACTATGAGTTTGATGAATTTAGCGTAATAGAAACTGTAATGATGGGACACAAGGAATTGTACGACATCATGAAAGAAAAAGACGCTATCTATTTAAAAGAGGACTTCTCTGATAAAGATGGTGAACGTGCAGGCGAGTTAGAAAATAGGTTTGCCGAAATGGATGGCTGGAACATGGAAAGCAATGCTGCCACCATGCTTAGTAACTTAGGCATTAAAGAAGAGCACCACTATAAGCAGTTAAAAGAACTTGATGGTAACCAAAAAGTACGTGTGCTATTGGCGCAGGCTTTATTTGGAAATCCGGACATATTATTACTGGATGAACCTACCAACGATTTGGACATCGATACGATTGCTTGGTTAGAGAATTTCTTAGCCGATTATCAAAGCATCGTATTGGTTGTATCTCACGATAGGCACTTTTTAGATGCGGTTTGTACACATATCGTCGACATCGATTTCAGCAAAATGAGCATTTACTCTGGTAACTACTCTTTCTGGTATGAATCAAGTCAGCTTGCATTGAAACAACGTGGCGATCAGAATAAAAAACTGGAAGAGAAAGTTAAAGAGCTTCAGGAGTTTATTCAACGTTTTAGCGCCAACGCTTCTAAGTCGAAACAAGCTACTTCGCGTAAAAAGGCCTTAGATAAAATCGATATTTCTGAGATTAAAGCATCCAGCAGAAAATATCCTGCAATCTTATTTAACAACCTTGGAAGAGAGGCCGGTGATCAGATTTTACAGGTAGAAAACCTATCATGCACCTTAAATGGTGAAGTAATGTTTAAAAACATCAACTTCATGGTTAATAAAGGTGATAAAATTGCGGTCCTTTCGCAAAACAGCCTTGCTACTACTGCATTTTATAATGTACTAACAGGTCGTGAGAAAAACTATACAGGTGAATTTAAGTTTGGTATAACTATTAATACTGCTGACATACCTAACGACAACACTCCTTATTTTGAAGGTAAAGACGAAAACCTGGTTGACTGGCTTCGTGAATACTCTGGCACAGATCAGGACGAGCAGTTTGTAAGAAGTTTCCTTGGTAGAATGCTTTTCTCTGGAGAAGAAGTTCTTAAAAACGTAAAAGTATTATCAGGAGGCGAGAAAATGCGTTGCATGTTCTCTCAAATGATGTTAAGACATGCTAACCTTTTAATGTTTGATGAGCCAACCAATCACCTTGACCTTGAATCTATCACTGCATTAAACAATGGTTTAAAGGATTTCAAAGGAACAGCTTTATTTACATCACGAGATCATGCATTAACTGAATCTGTGGCAACACGTATCATTGAATTAACTCCTAACGGAACTATTGATAAAATGATGACTTACGACGAGTATATTACAAGTGAAGATGTTGCTGCTTTGCGCGCTTCATTATATAAAACGAAATAAAGAAACACCTATTTCATTTCAAAATAACAAGAAAGGCCATTTTGTAATACAGAATGGCCTTTTTGCTTTTGATCTGATAAAGATACAAGGGCTTTACAACTACCTATTTTATCACTGTAAGTCTGAATAAGGAACAAGTAAAAATGAGTATCTTCGCGTTTTGTCAATTATGAATATGAAACTGGAAGAACAGCTACTTGAAAGAAGTGAGAATAAGTGCGAATTATGTGGATCTCAAGAGAACCTTAGTGTTTATGAGGTTCCGCCTCAAACTCAAAACACAGTAGAGGAATGTGTGATGACTTGTGGAAAGTGTTTAGCACAGATTGAAAAAAAGGAAGTACTAGACAGCAAACACTGGCAATGTCTGACTTCGAGTATGTGGAGTGAGGTTCCAGGAGTACAGGTAGTGAGCTGGCGTATGCTAAACAGATTAAGACAGGAAAGTTGGGCAATTGATAATCTGGACATGATGTATCTAGATGACGACACCCTAACATGGGCTAAAGCTACAGGAGATCATGAAAATGATTCGGCAGTTGAGTTTCATAAAGATTCTAACAACAACGTACTTGAAAACGGAGATACAGTAGTGATTATAAAAACCCTTGATGTGAAAGGCTCTAGTATAAGTGCAAAACTTGGTACTGTGGTAAAAAACATTAAATTAGTTGACGACAATAAGGAACAAATTGAAGGCCGTGTTGAAGGTCAGCTGATTGTTATCCTTACCAAATATGTACGTAAACAAAGTTAAATTACGATTACTATGAAATCAATTGAAATCATTTCCATTCCTGTTACCGACCAGCAACGGGCAAGAGAGTTTTACCTGCAACTGGGATTTGAAGTAATTGTAGAGGCTCCTTTTGAAGGTGAAAAAAAATGGATTCAAATGGGGTTTCCGGTCAGTCCGGTTTCCATCACTTTGGTTACCTGGTTCGATAATATGCCGGCCGGATGTATTAACGGCTTAGTGATAAAAACTGATGATCTTGATAAAGACATAGCAGAATTAACCGCTAAAGGAATCACAGTTGGAGATGTAGATCAAACCCCATGGGGTCGATTTGCGGCAATAAAAGATCCTGATGGCAATAGATTAAGTTTACATCAAGGCAGATAATCTTCAGTATTTTACAAGCTGTAAGCAAAACATGATAACCGATATTCAAGATTTTAAAGACTCTTTAATTAGCGGAAAGATCCCTTCAAATCTGTCTGTACATTTGCAGGCACTATGGCATGATGGAAAAGGTGATTGGAAAACCGCTCACGATCTCATTGATCATTTAAGTGACAAACAATCAGCCCATGTCCACGCCTATCTACACCGAAAAGAAGGAGATATATGGAATGCGGATTACTGGTACAATAGAGCGAGCCAATCAAGGCCCAATATCTCCCTGGAAAAAGAATGGGAAAACCTTGTTTCATTATTTCTGTAGTTGTTACTAAATTCTACTGGCAATTAAAATGATTCTGTATATTTAAGCTTCTTAAATTTTTTATTAATTGTTATGAAACACGCTTGCACTTTTCTTTTCCTATTATTACTCACAGGCTTTTTGCCTAAAACTTACGCTCAAACCCAACCAAATGGCGGTTCTGTTGCTGATATTGCTTTTATTCAAGGTAACTGGAAAGCAACTACTCCCGAAGGTCAAACAATTGAAGGAGTTTGGTTACAGCCGGAAGGCGAAAATATACTTGGCTTTATGCGTATGATGAAAGCCGGCAAAGCCGATCTTTATGAAATACTAGCCTACGAACAGACCGAACAAGGATTGGTTTCGATGGTAAAGCACTTTAAACCAGGATTAATAGGTTGGGAAGAAAAAGACAAGCATGATCGTTATAACTTTGTAGAAGCAAGTAAAGACCGCGCAATCTTCCAGAAAGTAGGCGAAAGCTTACGCATTCTATACGAAAAACGTTCTGCCAATCAATTTGTTATCGCCAGAGGTAATTTACAGGATGGCAAATGGGTGTTCAAAGACCTGTTTGTATTTAACCGTACAAAATAATATTTACCGGGCCCTTATTAATTTAAAGGCCCTTTTTTTAAACGGGCAAAAGCCCTATCTCCCGATCTACTCCGATCTCATTGATAAAATAATCATCATGAGAGATCACCAATAAAGTCCCCTTGTAATCTTTTATTGCCGAAGTAATAATCTCCAGACTCTGAATATCCAAATTATTAGTAGGCTCATCTAAAATAATAAGTTCAGGAGAATTATTGCAAACCAATAAACAGCAAAATATCAATTTAATCTTTTCTCCACCACTAAGTTGTCCGCAAGGCTTATCCCACATATCAACTTTAAAAAGAAACTGATGCAGTAATGTTTTAAGTCGGTGTTCGGGTAAATTAGATGTATTAAATGTTTGCACTTGCTCGAAAACAGTCGATCCGTTTTCTAGTAGCGAATACTCCTGATCGAGATAAAGGTGTTTAAAACCAGCTATAGTTAATGTTCCTTCTGATGGCCTTAAATCTCCCATTATCAATTTCAAAAGCGTGGTTTTACCAACTCCATTTCTTCCAGTTAGGGCAATTCTATCGCCACTTCTGATCTGAAAACTTAACGAAGTTTCCCATAAACGTTTTGAGTGGTAGCTAAAATTCAAGTCCTGAGCTGTTATCAATATTTTACCTAAATGCAGGCTGGCATTCTCAAAAGCCATTTTTAATTCTTTTGCCTCTGGTAGTTGCTGCTTAATCTGTTGAAGGCTTTGTACAATACCGTTCATCTTATCGGTATGTACTTCCTGCAACTTGGAGGTGCTTTGCTCAGCCTTGTTTCTTAAAGTATTCATAAAAATCCGTGGAACACCTTTCTTAACCTGCTTCTTACTCCCTTTTGAGTTCTCTTTTTGCTTGCGTTCTGTTGCCTCTTTGGCTATTTGCCTGGCTTGGCGTAAAGTCTTTTCTTTATGATCCACTTGCGCCTCTAAGGCTATCATTGCCTCCCTTTTCTGATTTTTATAAAACTCGAAGTTTCCACCGTAAACCTCTACGCCCTTTTGATTCAATTCATAAGTTAAGTCGAGAAGATTAAGCAAGTTTCTATCATGGCTTACTACAATCATTGTTGATTTTCTGGTTTCAATAAGGCGATGCAACTGTTTTCTACTCTCAACATCAAGATGATTTGAGGGTTCATCAAAAAGAATAGTAGATGGAGAGTGGATTGCAATGCCTGATAAAAACACCTTCGTCTTTTCTCCCCCACTGAGTGTGTGCATTGGCTGAGATAACTCAATATGCTGGATATTCCAAAACTCAAGTGCAGTCAGAGCCCGCTCTTCAATGTTCCAATCGTCGTCTAATATTGAAAAATTGGATAAAGAACCATCACCGCTTATTATTGCCTCCAAAGCTTTCAGCTTCCGATCAATACCTAGTGACTGAGCAACAGTCAAATCATTATACTGGCCAAAATGCTGAGGAACATAAAAAGGCTTATCCCTTGATGAAATATCACCTGAGTAAGCTTGAATTTGCCCCGCGATAATCGCTAACAAAGTCGATTTACCAGTGCCATTAGCACCAATTAGTGCGACCTTTTCTCCTCTGGCAATAGAAAAATTTATATCATTAAAAAGATATTCCCTGTTGGGATGTATATATGAAATTTGCTTAACTACAATACCCATAAAAGCACCATTGATAAAAAGTAAATAAAGAAGATTTAAATTGTGCCTAGGCACGAGGTGGCTAAAGAAATACAGGTGTATTATTTAACATTTAACTAAAAAAACGGTTAATAATTCTATAAGCCAAAATGTTCCGTGGGATTCGGAATTACAAGATGGCCTTAACCATCATTTTACTTAGATATTCTCATTGGGGTAATTATTCATTTGCAATGCAAAGGTAAATATTTTTTTGAAGAAACAAATTTCACCAGAAGCAATTAAATAACGAGATTCTTATGAACCTGATGAAGGATTTGATCATAATAGTCTGCTAGCTTCGACAAATCTTTTAGCGGATCCGGAGGATACATCAATGCATTAAAGAATGTTTCGATATCCCTTTCAGTAGTCAGGATAACTTCGTCTTTTGTTATTTCAACCGGCTCATTCAGAGCCGTTACACCCTGCTTTTCCATAAGAAACTTTTGATATACCAATATACAAAAAAAATAACTAATTAGTCATAATTTTAGCTAGTTATAATTACGCTTTGCTCATCGCATACATGAGGCAAGTATATTTTATGCTTTTACTTTATTAATTAGCAGTTGTCTAATACTCACTAAATGGCTAAAAAGCACAACTGGCACTATAAAAGCAGGAAGCAAGCTAAATGGAAAATACAAAACTCCAATATTAGGTTGATCAAATCCAAACTTTTGAAACGGTGAAGGTGCCGAGAAAAGTGCATTCACTACAATATTGATCAATAAAAAAAAACAAACAACATTCCAAGCCAATAACGATCCCTTTGCCATTTTTCCTTTTGTGATCCCAAAGTAAGCTACTAAAGGGGATGAGATTCCCGCCAAAATATCAAAATTTCTACCTTCAAAGGTCATTAATTCTGGAACAGCCCCATATATAAACAGTAAATACAAAGTGATCTCAACCGGAACTCTAACCATGTGTAAGTAAGTAAGATTTAATATGGGAAGTTCATCAATAAAGTTTTTGCCTGCTTTTGTTAAAAAGACAATTATGATGGTCAAAATAACTGGCAACACGCCTATCAATGCAATCTTAGGTGGAAAAAATGTTGTATCTGAACTAAATACATGGTTTAAGGCCAATACTGACTGGACGATAATCCACAGACTTAAAACGACAACGAGAATATTAGCTTTACCACGAACAATAATATGTGAAGAGTTTTTAATTACACTATAAAATAAAAACAGCGTAAAAAGAATTGTCAACACAAAAAATACATCAACAAATAATGGTATGTGAGTAATCATTCTTAAAGATACTAATTTAGCAACTCATCAATTTGCTTAGCAAGCACCCTATCCTTTTCTGTAACAATATCGCCCGCATCATGTGTACTTAACCAAATTTCTAACTTATTCCATTCGTTACACCATTTGGGATGATGATTATTTTTTTCGGCCAAAAACGCTACTTTGACCATAAAAGTAAAAGCTTCCTGAAAATCTTTGAATATTAATATTTTGTGCAGCTTATTTTCTACCACCTCCCACTCCTTTTGGACTACATTTTCCATGTGTATGACTATAAAATTGCAGCATCATCGCGGCTAATAATAAAACAAGTTACACCAGTTTATGTTTAGATCTGTTGAAAAAACATCAAATTGGTTTACCAACCATGACAAACTATCCTTTTAGCGCCGAAAACCCTAAATTAGCCGAATGAAAAGTAAAGTTCTACTAATAATCATTTCAATATCTGCTATAGTTACCCTTATTTCAAAAGCGCTTGAAATGATAAACAACAACTATAATCAGGATAAGTTTCTCGTATGCATTTGGAGCTTAGTAGCTTTATTTTACTGCATTAAAGCAAATAAAATTGAAAAGAAAGAGTTAAACGATAATTTGTAAATTAGCGATTACAGTTGATTTGTTATGGAAAAGAAAAGATATCAGGGAGCGTCAAACGATAAAGACAGATCAAAGCAGAGATTAATTCAGGCAGTTGGAACTGTAATAAAAGTTAAAGGATATACAGGACTAACCGCGACAAACATCTCAAAAGCCGCTGGTTTAGATCGTAAGCTAGTTACGCTTTATTTTGGATCAGTAGATAACCTGATTGAAATTTATGTTAAGAGTAAAGACTACTGGGTAGCGGCTTCAGGCGAGATGGACAGTATAACAGAAAGCAACCAGGAAAAAGACACAAAACAATTATTAGAGAAACTCTTACTCAATCAATTGGATTATTTCTATGGAAATGAAGAAATGCAGAAAATTGTCCTTTGGCAAATAAGTCAGAGAAGCCAAATCATGTTTCAAGTCTGTGAAGAAAGAGAACAACTTAGTTCTAAATTTTTTGCAATAACAGATAAAGAGCTCAAAGATAAAGACATCGATCTTAGAGCGGTAGTAGGCCTCTTGGTGGCGGGCATTTATTATATGGTACTTCATGCTAAATCTACAGATAGTCTATTCTGTGAAATTGATATCAATAAACCAGAGGGGATGAAAAGGATAAAAGAAGCAATATGTTTGATTTTGGAATCAGCTTATAATAATTTCAATAAACCGATTTAATTAGGTCACTTACCAGAGAAATGCAAATACCTTGTAGCCCACTATTGTCTAATATTGTAAAGCATTATCTGGTTATTGAAAGCAGCGAACACCTCCTTTACCGTTTCTTTTCTGATGGTAATCCCGGCATTGCCTTTCGCCTAGGCGATCCAATTTACATTAGCAACTCTTTAGGTGAACAAGCACAGCCCTCTAGCTTTGTATATGGTCAGATTTCCAATTATTTAAATTTACAGGCAAGCAGCGTCAAAATGCTCATTGCAGTGCTACATCCGGCTGCGCTCCCGGGGCTTTTTAGGTTTTCAGCAAATGAAATGAAGGACAAAGCGGTTGCCCTTGATGAACTCATAGGGACAAAAGGACGTCTATTGGAAGAACGTATCATCAATAAAAGCATTACTGACGCCATAAATTGCCTGGAAAATTTCTTAATCAACCAAAATGCCTCTTATCAATCTTCAGAGAAATTCATTAATAAATTAAGCGAATACATCAGATCCAGTGCGGGTAATGTATCTATAGAACAACTCATCCACATATTTTCCACAACAGAACGCCAGCTTGAACGCAAGTTCAAAGAATATGTTGGTATCTCACCTAAATCTTTTGCTGATACGATAAAGCTTCAAAATTTCCTCAAATATCTTCAAAAATACGGAGGAGAGAAAACTCTGGGGCAACTTAGTTATGAATGCGGATATTATGACCAGGCCCATCTTAATACTCGTTTCAAACAAAAAACAGGGCTGGTTCCCTCGCAATATCTATCAGTAAAAGGAAAACTCTCTATAAATCTGATTCCTGTGTAAGGTAAATTGTCGGTTTTATACAAGGAAGTTTTTTTTCTCGTTGGTAGGTTTGGCTTTTAAATACTTCTATCCTATGAAAAATTTAATTGTAGCAACCGCCCAGTTTGAAAACAAAAGTGGCGACAAAGTTTATAATCTTGATATTATTGGTAAGCTTTCTACCAAAGCGGCCCTTATGGGTGCGCAGGTCATTGCATTCCATGAATGTTCTATTACAGGATATACATTTGCGAGAAAACTATCAAAGGAGCAACTCCTAGATATTGCAGAATATATTCCCGAAGGACAAAGCATAGACATACTTCAGGAACATGCTAAAGCAAACAACATTGCTATTTTAGCGGGCCTTTTTGAGAAAGATCTCTCAGGCAATCTCTACAAGGCTTATGTTTGTGTAGATAAAAATGGCCTTGTTGCTAAGCATAGAAAACTCCACCCCTTTATAAACCCGAACCTTCTTGCGGGAGATCAGTATACTGTTTTTGATCTATACGGATGGAAATGTGGCATATTAATATGCTATGACAACAATGTTATTGAAAACGTTAGAGCAACAACACTACTGGGTGCTCAAGCCATTTTTATGCCTCATGTAACCATGTGTACCCCATCTACCAGACCGGGAGCGGGCTTTGTTGACCCTGAACTCTGGAAAAAAAAACATCAAGAACCAGGATTACTCCGAAAAGAATTTGATGGACCGAAGGGCAGAGATTGGCTTATGAAGTGGTTACCTGCAAGGGCCTATGATAATGCTATTTATGCCATTTTCTCAAATCCTATAGGAATGGATGATGATCAGCTTAAAAATGGCTGTTCTATGATCGTGGATCCTTTCGGCGATATTTTAAATGAATGCCGTTCCATAGACAATGAAATTGTTCTCGCTGAACTCTCCTCAGACAAACTTTCTCTTGCTGGCGGCTATCGATATATTAAAGCAAGACGACCAGAACTCTATTCTCACATTATTGGACAAGCTCACAATAATGTGCAAAAAGTAAGCTGGATGAACGAATATGAATAGATAATGGTATAGTATTTGTTCCGCGATTATTTAATCAAATAATTAAATATCTATTAAAAAAACTATGAAAAGATTTACGAAAATCCTAACTCTTTCCCTTGTATTGGGTCTAACTTTATTATTTTCTTGCTCAAAAGACAAAGACAAAGAACCTTCAGGTTCTCACAAAGTTGTATTTAAAGCCGTAGGATCAACAGGTGTTGCAATCAGCACTGCAGTTTATACTAATGGCTCTGGAAAAACAGAAAGCTTTACTAGTTTAACCGGTGAAACATGGACAAGTACTGAATACACCATTCCCGCATCTGCTCTTGTAGTTGGTTTTGGCGCACAAGCAACTGGTCCAAACGCGAACTCAACACTTGTTACTGAAATCTGGGTTGATGGCGTTAAAAAGGCTGATGGTAAATCTACAGGTACAATTTTAAGCTCAAGCGCATCGTATACTTTCAAATAAAATTTGGTAGTAAATTAAAACAAAAAGGGGATCATATGTGCGAATATGATCCCCTTCTTGTTTTTAATCTTCTTCAGAACTTATATCCAAGAGAAATACCGAATCCCTGGTTTTTTATTTTACCTCTACCCTTTAT
>Ga0065714_10064864_pt1 | contig 16704 bp, 15 predicted proteins | sample MisRhiReplicate2_FD_59101 | JGI IMG/M metagenome (GOLD analysis project Ga0065714, IMG submission 59101) | Miscanthus rhizosphere microbial communities from Kellogg Biological Station, MSU, sample Rhizosphere Soil Replicate 2: eDNA_1 v2... | ecosystem: Host-associated > Plants > Roots >...
TGATTTTTCCTTTACCTTCATCTCCATACTGAAGACCTACAACTACGTAAGTTGACATATTTTACTTTTATTTTAGATTCGTACAAAATTACTTTTAAAAAATTGGGTGGGCAAATTTGAGGGGAATTTTATTTTTGGGTGGGTGGGAATTGTGGGGTTGTAAGATATATTATCCCAAGAAAACATTTCTGTTATTAATTTGTACATTTGAAAAACAACTATAAACATGAGAAAAACTGTTCTCTGATAAAATATCTTATTTTTATAATGATAGAATTGAATTTATTGAAAAAATTTATGAGGAGTTATTTGATAATGATTTTCTATTAAGTTTACCAGGTACTGGAGAAACTACTGAAAAAAAATATTGATGAAGATATGGATTCATACATCTAGATAAGACTTGAATGAATAATTATATTCTTCTTGAAAACCTTTTAATATTAATTTATTTTTGATGTTTATCCGTTCACCTATTTTTCAAATTGTCTTATATTTGATTTATATTTGATTGCTAATTATAAAAAAAACACTTAAAAAATTATGAATAAAAGATTAAAATTTCTTACAACTTTATTATTGTTTTTAACACTTTCTTTAAATGCACAAAACAAAGTCAATGATTATTTGAATATTCCTGGTCCTATAAAAATTGATAAGACCTATAATTTAGCATGGAGTTCTCATTCAAATGAAAATTATTACAAACAAGAATACTTAACTTCAAATGAGAATATCGAAAAATATAAAACATTAATTATGATCGATTTTGTAAAAGGAGATTTCAAACTTGAAGATGCAGTTAATCAAAAAGTAAGTGAACTTGAAAAAATGAAGGAATCAAACCCGATCATAAATTATAAAACCTATGAAAATAATGGGGAATATATTTTAGATTTTCTTATCAGTGAAAATTCAAAAGATGGAAAAGAAATATTAATAGCAGAAAGAAATATGTATCGTTATAAACTTATCACAGATGGTAAAAATAAAGGAATATTACTTTTTGGGATAAGTGAAAGAGGTTATAAAGAAAATATAGAGCAATTTTTCAACAATCTAAAAGATAATTCATCTAAACTAATAGAAGCAATTGGAAATTACAAGCTACCAAATGTTAAATTAAAATAAAAAATTGTCATTCAGCAGAAGTTTAAACTATCTTTTTCAACTTATTATAGTTCAGATTCCCATGGAATGACAAAAAATATTTAAAATCTCCAAAAAAACCTCATCATGCGAAATCACCAACAAAGTCCCGCGATAATCTTTAATAGAATTCGTGAGAATTTCTACATTTTGATGGTCTAAATTATAGGTATTGCTGAGTCGTTTTAAAAAGATTTGAAAATAAAACCACCCCGTCAAAAATTTCTTTGAAATTTTCGCCACCCCTCCAAAGGAGGGGAATTTGAATGTGCAAACATTTTACTAACTTCTTTTGCGAAACAAGTTTTGTAAACCTGACAGACCTCACAAAAAACTTTCATCAAAAATCCGTAACTTTGCCGCCTACTAAAATTTTATGGAAAGTATACAAGTTCACGACAAAACTTTTGTTCCTTATTTAAAGGATGCCGAAATTCAGGAGATCGTAAAAGCTACCGCTCTGAAAATTTATGAAGATTACAAGGATGAAATTCCTGTTTTCATTGGTGTACTGAATGGTGTGATCATGTTCTTCTCAGACCTTTTGAAGCATTATCCGGGAGAGTGTGAAATTGCTTTTATCCAGATGAGTTCTTACGCAGGAACAGAATCTACAGGAATCGTTTACCAGAAAATGGAATTAACGAAAGACGTAAAAGACCGTCACATCATTCTTGTTGAAGACATCGTAGATACGGGAAATACAGTTGAAAGTCTTTTCAAATATTTTAACGAAACGCAACGTCCTAAATCTGTAAAAATTGCTTCTTTTCTATTAAAACCTGAAGTTTACAAAAAAGATTTCAAGTTAGATTATATTGGAAAAGAAATTCCAAATAAATTTGTTTTGGGTTATGGGCTGGATTATGATGAATTGGGTAGAAACTTACCGAATTTATATCAATTGGCAGACGGACAAATCAACCATTAAAATTGCTATAAGCTTTTAGCTTTTGCACTTCGACACGCTCAGTGTGACAGCTATTAGCTTTAAAAAATTATATCTAAATAAAAAGTAAATATTAACTAAAAAAGCTAACGGCTTAAAGCGTATTGCCTAAAGCATAAAGCGAATCAAAATTATGATAAACATTGTTCTGTTCGGCCCTCCAGGAAGTGGAAAAGGAACTCAAGCTCAGAATCTGATCGAGAAATTTAATTTAAAACAGATCTCAACAGGTGACCTTTTCAGATTCAACATGAAAAATGACACCGAACTTGGAAAACTGGCAAAATCATACATCGATAAAGGAGAATTGGTTCCGGATCAGGTAACGATTGATATGCTGATTGATGAATTGAGAAAGCCGACTGATGCTGCAGGATTTATTTTCGACGGATATCCAAGAACCGCAGTTCAGACAGAAGCTTTGGAAAAAATCGTAAAAGATGAGTTGAATGACGAAATTGATGTTTGTCTTTCATTGATCGTTGAAGATAAAATTTTAGTAGAAAGATTGCTTAAAAGAGGTGAAACAAGTGGAAGAACCGACGACAGCAATGTAGAAATTATTGAAAACAGAATAAAAGAATACTACGCAAAAACAGCAGAAGTTGCCGAACTTTACAAACAACAAGGTAAATATGTAGAGATCAACGGTGTTGGAGAAATCAACGAGATTTCTGAAAAACTTTTCGCTGAAGTAGAAAAAATAAAATAGTTTAAAGTTGTGAGTGATGAGTTATAAATTAATACAATTCATTCTCATAATTCATAACTCATAACTCATAATTATAAGAAATGTCAAATTTTGTAGATTACGTAAAAATTCATTGTAAAAGCGGTCACGGTGGCGCAGGTTCTGCCCATCTTCGACGTGAAAAATATATTCCAAAAGGCGGTCCTGATGGTGGAGACGGTGGTCGTGGCGGTCACGTTATCATGAAGGGAAATTCTCAGGAATGGACTTTACTTCCGCTTCGTTACACACGTCACGTAAAAGCTGAACGTGGTCAGAACGGAGCAAAAAATCAGTTAACAGGTGCATACGGAGAAGATGTTTATATCGAAGTTCCTATCGGGACGATTGCTAAAAATGAAGAAGGCGAAATTGTAGGTGAAATATTGGAAGACGGTCAGGAAATTATCCTGATGGAAGGTGGAAAAGGCGGAAAAGGAAATGAGCACTTCAAATCTTCTACCAACCAGACTCCTCGTTATGCACAGCCGGGAATGGACGGACAGGAAGGTTTTATCGTTTTTGAACTTAAAATCTTAGCCGATGTAGGTTTAGTAGGTTTCCCAAATGCCGGAAAATCAACCTTATTATCTTCAGTTTCTGCAGCCAGACCCAAAATTGCTGATTATGCATTTACTACTTTAACTCCAAACCTCGGAATCGTAGATTACAGAAATTACAAATCTTTTGTAATGGCAGATATTCCGGGAATTATCGAAGGAGCGGCTGAAGGAAAAGGTCTTGGACATCGGTTTTTAAGACATATTGAAAGAAATTCAATCTTGTTGTTTTTAATTCCTGCAGATTCTGAAAATCATTTTCAGGAGTTTAAAATTTTGGAGAACGAACTGAAAGAATACAATCCGGAGTTGTTGGATAAAGACTTCATTATTTCTGTTTCAAAAGCCGATTTATTGGATGATGAACTGAAAAAAGAAATCGCAGCAGAATTCCCTGAAAACAGAAAACCCCTATTTTTCTCCGGAATTACCAGCGAAGGATTGATGGAGCTGAAAGATGCAATCTGGAAGAGACTTCACGGATAGAAAATATCACATAAAAAAATCTAAGGATAAGCATTGTTGTTTATCCTTTTTATTTAAATGAAAAAGAAGATTTGGAACACTTATTGAGAGACTCCAATCAAATTTAAAAACAATGAAATATTTATTAGGTCTATTTGCAGCAGTACTTTTATTCTCATGCAGCACCCAGAAAAGTCAGTCAAAATATTCAACAATAGAATATGAAGCCGGAGCCTGTTTTGGGTTTTGTCCGATTTACAAAATGACCATTCAGGCTGACAGAACTGCTGTTTTGGAAGCTGAACATTTTAATTTTTCAAAAGCAACTTCAAAGGACGAATTTTCTAAGCCGAGAGAAGGTACTTTCACAACAACCATCAAAGAAGCAGATTACAATAAACTTGTTGCTTTGTTGGACGGTTTAGATGTAAAAAATCTTCAGGATAAATACGGAAGCAGAAATATAAGTGATCTTCCGACTTCTTATTTAAGAATAAAATTCGCAGACGGAACCTCAAAAAACACAGAAGATTACGGTAAAAGAGGATCTGAAAAATTAATGAAAGTCTATCAGTTTTTTGAAGATTTAAAGCAAAACCAGCAGTGGACAAAAGTGAAATAATCAATTTCAATTAATTTAGACTATCTTTGCAGTATATTTCGCGGCATTCTCAGCCAGTAAAGTAATTTTTTACTTAAAATTCTGTTAAAAGTTTTTAGCAGATTTGCTAAAAATGATGAAGTATACTGCTTCAACCGCACTATTTTAATACACAATACCATTTTGTTATTTACAGACTTAAACATTATCAAGCCCATTTTAGATGCGCTTCAAAAGGAAGGTTATGAAAAACCAACTCCTATTCAGGAACAATCGATTCCTTCTATTTTAGAACACAGAGACCTATTGGGTACTGCTCAAACAGGAACAGGAAAAACAGCAGCTTTTGCGATTCCTATCCTGCAGAATCTTACAGAAAGAAAAGGCCCGAAAAACAATCATATAAAAGCTCTTATCCTTACTCCGACAAGAGAATTGGCAATACAGATCGAAGAAAGTTTCAACTCATACGGTAAAAATTTACCTTTAAGAAAATTGGTAATTTTCGGCGGAGTAAAACAAGGAAGCCAGGAAACAGCCTTGAGAAGAGGTGTTGATATTTTAGTAGCGACTCCCGGAAGATTATTGGATTTTATCGCTCAGGGAATTATCAGCTTAAAAAATCTTGAAATTTTTGTATTAGACGAAGCCGACAGAATGTTGGACATGGGTTTTGTACATGACGTAAAGAGAATCATCAAGCTTTTACCACAAAAAAGACAAACGCTGTTCTTCTCTGCAACGATGCCTACAGAAATTCAGAAACTGGCAGATTCAATTTTGAATACGCCGATCAAAGTTTCTGTAACTCCGATTTCTTCAACCGCAGAAACCATAAAGCAGGCTGTTTATTTTGTTGATAAAGAAAATAAGCTTGAGCTTCTTACCCACATTCTTCAAAATAATATATCAGATTCGGTTTTGGTATTCTCAAGAACGAAACACGGAGCAGATAAAATTGCAAGAAAATTACAAGCCAATAATATCTCAGCAGAAGCGATTCACGGGAATAAGTCTCAAAATGCAAGACAGAATGCTTTAAATAATTTTAAATCAGGAAGAACACGTATTTTGGTAGCGACAGACATCGCAGCGAGAGGAATTGATATTGACGAACTGAAATATGTTGTTAATTTTGAACTTTCGGATGTAGCAGAAACGTATGTTCACAGAATCGGAAGAACGGGACGTGCCGGTGCAGAAGGCTCTTCAATCTCATTTGTTGACGGATTGGATTTACTGAACCTGAAAGACACTGAAAAATTAATCGGAATGAAAATTCCTGTTGAGAAAAATCACCCTTTCCATACAGACAATCTGGTGGTGGAAAAAAGAGATTCAAACAACAAACCTTTTATTCCGAGACCGAAACCTGCAGGTCAGCAAAAATCTGATCACAGCAAAAAGCCGAAAAATAAGAGTAATTTTTTAAGAAAGAAATAAATTAAAAGTCCTTCTCCATCTGAGAAGGACTTTTTTTAATCATTGCTGTCATATGCATTATCATTTAATAAAAAACAATAACTGATGATGGAAAAAGGAAGTGCAGCAGCAACATATGTGATATTCAAAAAGTTAGAATCATATCCTTTGATGACCTGTTCGATAATATGATCACACATCAGACAAAAAACAATAATCGTTGACAAATAAAATACTTGCTTAATATTTTTTACATAGAAAGAAAAACAGACCGACACCACCAGAAAGAACAAAACCACAAACATATTTGACTGACCCTGCATTTTTAAAGGATTATGCTTCAGAATATAATCAAAATTTTCAGCAGGCAACAACACCGAAGCCAATAAAATACCTACCGTTAAAGAAAAAGCTGTGATAAATTTTATTTTTTGTTTCCGGTCGGTTTCCCAAAAAGGTTTCAGTAAAAATAAAATCAAAGGAATAACAACAACGCTGCGTGTAAGGCAAATTATACCTAAAATAAAACCTAATAATATAGACTTTTCGAAATAGTTTCGCTCAAATTTTTTATGCCAAAAAAGCATGAAAACAGAAGCTACGATAAATGACGAGATAAAATCACTCTTACAAACCGCTTCATACAAAAATGAAAGTGAGATCGCTAAAAGAAAAATCCCATAAAATTTAATATGATTGTTTTTAAAAGCCCATATAACCGTACAGGAAAATAAAAGCAAGCTTGCAACCTGAATGTATCCCACATTACCCAAAAGATAAAATCCCACTAAAAAAACGAGCTGTCCCGGCAGATAAGAAGGAACATTCCCCATGAAGTTCCGCGTGTCATAAATATATTTCCCGTGAATCCAATAGTCTAAAGAATATTCTATCGTCTGCCATCTGTCGATTTTTAACTGATAAGGATCTTTCATAATATGACTGAGAAAAACATAAAAACAGACACATAAAAAAGTCAGTATGCAGACAAAATACTTTGTTATTTTTATCTTTTTGAAAAGAAAATCATAACTTTTAAATAACAAAATCTGAGATACACAAAATAAAATAATCAGTAGATAAATTGGTATTATATCCTGTCTTATTCCGTATTTAACAATAAATAACAAATTGATAATGATATAAATAAAGAACATTATATACTTCATTATCTGCGTGTTTTCAAAAAAAGCAAAAATTTTGTTTATCATTTATCTATTAAATAATTTCCTGGCATTCTCAGTCGTTATTCTGTCGATTTCAGAAAAATCTTTATTGTAAATATTCACCAGTTTCCCAGCGACCAGATCAAGGTAAGAACTTTCATTTCTTTTTCCTCTGAATGGAACTGGTGCGAGATACGGCGAATCGGTTTCCAAAACGATTTTATTTAAAGGAATTTCGTTTAAAAACTGATCGATTTTACCATTTTTGAAGGTCACTACTCCACCTATTCCTAAAATAAAATTTAAATCTATGGCGTGATTTGCCTGTTCGAGATTTCCTGAAAAACAATGAAAAATTCCTCTTAATTTAGGATGTTTTTTTCTTTCTAAAACTTCGAAAGTTTCGTCAAAACTTTCTCTGGTGTGAATGACAATCGGCAGATCTTTTTCAATTGCCCAGTCGATTTGCTGTTCAAAAGCTTTCACCTGAATATCTAAAGTTGATTTATCCCAATACAAATCGATTCCTATTTCTCCGATTGCCGGAAAGCTTCGTTCATCAAGATATTTCTTTACAATTTCCAGCTCATTCTCCCAGGATTCCGGCTTTACATAGCACGGATGAAGCCCCATCATTGAAAAGATCTGACCCGGATAATCACTTTCAAGCTGAAGCATTTTCTCGTGAGAACCTGAGTCGATCGCAGGGAGATAAAACTCTGTAATTCCTTTATATAAAGCTCTCTGAATCGCTTCTTTTCTGTCTTCGTCAAACTCTTCCGAGTATAAATGGGTATGTGTATCAATCATTATTTAAGGTTTAACAGATCTTTGTAAGGATTTTCCAAATTCAATAGCATTCCGAATGCAAGTTCGGTTTTAATCCCTTTTTTCTTTAATTCTATTATTTTTTGTTTAAAATCTTCTCCTTTTTCCAGTAATATTTTGTATTCTGCAATCATATGCAGATATGCATTTTGCTGAGTTGTTGGTTTGGCTTGTCCGAAAATTTCAATTAAAAACTCTTCCAACATAAAATTGATGACTATACATTTTTCGTTATTTAAAATAATATTTTCAACAGTTGCCTTATTCTTATAAGGAATTAATTTGCTGAACATTATTTCGTTTAAAAAATCTTCTTCAAATCTGAGATCAACTTCACAAATAATATCTAAATCGCTTCCATCAATATCAATTCCTATCGGAATCGTACCTGCTAAAACCGGAGAAAAATTGGAAAGCTTTTCAAACACTTTATATTTTGTAAGAACCTCAAAAGCTCTTTTTTGTTTCTCATTTCCGTCTTTCAGATAATCAATTTTGATAAAGTCAATCATTTGAAATCAGAATATTTTGTGCTTGGCTTTTTTCTGCTGAATTTCAATTCTCTGATTCAGTTTTTCACGAAAATCTAAATATTTAGGATCTTTTTCATCATCAGAACGATGTTCCAAGGCTTTATTAATTTTAAAATTTTCTTTAATAAAATCTTTGGTTTCATCCGAAAAATATGCATTTCCAAATTTCTCAAAAATGTAATTGACAGCCTGAGAATTCGGGTGAATCATATCTTCTTTGTAGAAACGGTAATCGCGAAGATCATCCATCAAAATTTCATAAACCGGAAGATAATGACAGTTTTCTATCTCTGAAATCACTTCATGAATTGCTGTGATCAGTTTTGATTTGCTCAATTGATTTTCAATCATTCCGTCTTTTGTATGACGGACGGGCGAAACAGTGAACAAAATCTGAAGATCGTCTTTACAAATATCTTTTAAATTTAAAATCGTATCGTAAATAGAATCTGTGAGTTCCTGATGTGTCAGCAACCTTTTTTCAAAAAACTTCTGTGGAATTTTATGACAGTTGGCAACCAGTTTTTTCTTAGGTTCAAACTCATAGATGAAAGATGTGCCATAAGTAATGATTACCCAATTTGAATCCTGGAGGAACTGATTTCCTTCAACAATTTTCTTGTTGATTTTTTCTAAAGTCTGATGAATAAACCTTGTATCAAAGCTTGAATGATGATCTAATGAGATAAATTCATCATTAAAAGTAATCAACTCTTCTTCGTGATAAAATTCAGAATCATGAAGTCTTTTTATGGAATTATTGATCGAAAACGGATTAAATAAAGTCCCAAATGGATTATTCACCGTCTGTAATTGCCCTTGTTGAAATAATTCGGACATTTCAGAAGCGAAGCACGATCCTATTGAAAATATTTCATCCTCAATTTCTATCTTCTTATCAGATTCTGTAATGTTTACTTCAGTCCGGAATTTCATTGTATAGCTAAGAGATTGAAGACATTAGGTTGCAGATAAACTTTCTATCTACAACCTATTATCAACCTTAAAATTAACTTTCTCTTCTCAAAAGGTAGTTTGCCAACTCAGCAAACGGTTTTTTCTTATCTTCCGCTATATCTATTTTTGAAAGATAGCTTTGACCGATTTCGTTGTGCTTTTCGATCAGACGTAATGCTTTTTCATCAACTTTTGTTCTTCTGAAAATCTTTTCAACACCGTAAACTTTGTCGATATTATCGGTCTTTTTAGAATACCAGTAATCCAATTCTTTCTTCTCTTCTTCGGTACCGTGTTCTTTGGCTAAAAGATAGAGAACCGTCTTTTTATTTTCGTAAATATCACCTGCGTGTTTTTTACCAAACTGCGCCTGATCTCCGAAAACGTCCAAATAATCATCCATAATCTGGAAAGCAATTCCGATGTGTTTTCCGAAGTTGAAAATAGCTTTTGCATCTTTAAACTGCGCTTTTGCAATCAATGCACCGATCTCAAATGAAGATGCGCTTAAAACTCCGGTTTTATAGGTAATCATTCTGATATAATCGTCAAAAGTCACGTTTTCCTGAGTTTCAAAATTGATATCGTATTGTTGTCCTTCACATAAAAGCAACCCTGTATGGGTAAAAATTCTGATACATGCTTTGAAAATTTCGGGTTCAAGATCTTCAAAAAACTTATATGCTTTCAGCATCAATCCGTCTCCGGAAAGAATACCAACGTTGATTCCGTGTAAAGTATGAATGGTAGGCTTATTTCTTCTTAAAGGTGCTTCATCCATAATATCATCATGAATCAGCGTAAAATTATGGAAAAACTCAATTGCCAAAGCAGGCTTTATTGCCTGTTTCATATCGCCACCGAACAAATCACAAGCCATAAGCACCATAATCGGACGAAGGCGCTTTCCTCCGTGTGAGATGATGTAATTCATCGGCTCGTACAATTCTGCGGGCTTATCTTTGAACGTATATTTATTAATGGCATCAGCAACAATCTGTTGGTAGGTGTCTAAGAATTCCATAAAAGATTTTAATTTGAACAAAAATACGATTTTCTGAGGGGTTGTAAAACAAAAAACTTTGCTCGCAAGAACAAATTTTCCCAGTGATCATATAAGCCGTTTATATTGCTTTTGAATTATCTACTTTGTTTCTCTCATTTATAGGAGGTAATTTTTAAAATAAGAAAAACGGTTTATTGACAATGTCAATAAACCGTTTTATACAGATCAGAAAATCTATTTTTTAATAATCTTAAAAGTTTTAATATTTCCATCATTTAAAGTTGCGCTTCCAAGATACACGCCTGTATTTAACATAGATACATCAATTTTAGCATTTATTTTATCGATCAGTTGATCTCTTATTACCATTTTCCCGTTTACATCATATATAGATACTGATTTTATTATTTTTTCGCTGGAAATATTGAGAACATCCTGTACCGGATTTGGATAAATATTAAATTTAAAAGTATTGTCCTTTACATTGGTTGTGGAAAGTATTGAATTGTCTAATTTAACAATCCATCCTGCTGCAAATATTGGAGGAACAGTATTATCAAAGCCACAAATGTACATACCGTCTGGCGAAACTCCCATTCCGGTGCCGAGTTTTGTATCAAAAGTGGTTACCGGAATATTTTGAGAAATCAAAAGATCAGTAAGTAAAATAGGATTTGCACCTAAGGATGGATGATAAATGATAGTTTCTCTATCCCCGATCATTCCGCAATATCCTACAGCAACACCATTTTCTGAAACTGATACAAATACAGCATCGGTATATCCTGCAGGTGCATTAAAGGATTGATACACATTGGTGTTAATATTATAGATAAAGGCTTTACTTCCTTTATAGCCTACAACTTGTCCTGCATTATTCACATCACCGGCTTCTCCATATTCCGGAGTACTGAAATCAATATAGTGTAAAACCCCAGCTGCATCAAAATATGCAGGCACTCTGAAAGTTCCGGCTCCGAAAATATCTGTCCGGTCTACCCAGCCAGCTACGATGCCATTATCATTTACATCTGCTCCACGACCATTATTATAAAGGAGGTCGCCCGTAAGTTTGGTGAGTGTATTGGTTTGTGTATTATAAATATAAGGATAACTGCTTCCTGCATTACCTGATGTCATTTGTCCAGTGACATACATACTGTTTGCTGAAATTCCTTTTGCATCTCCGAACCAGCTGTTTCCAGGTATATCTCCAGGGAAATAACCAATAGGTGTCCATACTCCATTTTTGCGGTAAGCAGCCTGGCTTAGATTAGAACCATCCGCTGCAACAAAAGGCATGCTTCCTGCTATATTTTCTCCGTTATTCAGTCGGTTTGTAGCATCAGCAACGGGTTCTATCGCTGTACTTGTATTTGTATTGTAGCTATAATAACCTCCGGAATGCACAGCATTTCCATTACTATTGATGTCATAAAGACGCGTTCCCCAACCGGTGAGAAGCCTTAGATTGGTCTGAGCATTCAGGCTGATTAAAAACAAGAAGGCTGAAAGTAAGTAAACTTTTTTCATAGTGATAGGATTTTATTAACCCAAAATTGCATAATTTATGTCATTTATAGAATTTATATATGTGAGAAATTAAGAAATTCTTTTTTCAAAATCGACTAAATTTATAAATGTATCCTATATTTTTCGTTTTTTAAGCTTTAATATAAAATAAGATAGATTAATATCATTTTGTTTTTTAAATAACAACTAATCACGCTCTCTCTAAAGGCAAAACCATAAGCTTTAATAAGGATTAACAATCTTATATTTTTATATCCTGGAAATTTAATTATCACCTATTTGTAAATATTTTTCACAAGCTTGCTTCTATAATAATCTCTGTGTATAAACTTCTTAACCGCACAGCATCATGGTCTGTCTCGCCAAAGCAATTTATATAATCAACAGAAAAAGCTAAAACTTGATTAGTAAAGCATAAAGTTTATCATTTCGTAAGGAATCTAAACGAAACATTTCAAACTTTGCCGAGATTCCTGCGGAATGACAAAGAGGTTTCAAATAGAGTCATAATTAAAAGTAAAATACCACCTTTTTATCTTAATTAGTATCTATAACTCGATTAATAAAGCATAAAGTTATCATTCCGTAAGGAATCTAAACGAAACATTTCAAATCTTTGCCGAGATTCCTGCGGAACGACAAAGATTTTTTCAAATAATATCATAATTAAAAGTAAAATGCTGCCTTTTAATCTTATCAGTATCTAAACTTGATTAATAAAACATAAAGTTTGTCATTCCATAGGAACCTAAACTAAACATTTCAAAACTTTGCTGAGATTCCTGCGGAATGACAAAGAGAGTGAGAAAAATTGAAGAAAATTATTAAGAAATTAATAACAAGCTATTTACTCAATCCCCGTAAAACAAAAAACCGCAAATATAAATCTGCGGTTAAATTTTGTATGATTGATTTTTTAATTTTTTGAAATCATTCTGATCTGTATTTTACGTCAAAAACGTTACCGCCAAGTAAGTAAGCGCAGCAACAATTGCCGAAATAGGAATCGTTAAAACCCATGCCCAAAGTAGACTTACTGTAATTCCCCAACGTACTGCAGAAACTCTTTTCGTCAATCCAACTCCGATAATTGAACCGGTAATGGTATGCGTTGTAGAAACAGGAATCCCAAAGTGATCAGTAATGAAAAGCGTGATTGCACCAGCAGTTTCAGCACTTACACCTTCCAATGGAGTTACTTTGGTAATCTTAGTACCCATTGTTTTAATAATCTTCCAACCTCCACTCATTGTACCCAAAGCGATTGCAACAAAGGAAACTAAAGGAACCCACATATAATGCTCTGCAAAATAGTTAAAACGTTCAGCAGATTCAATATTTAAATAAACAGGATCCTGAAGCATATTTACGTGGTAGTAGATCAATGCTGCCCCGATGATTCCCATTACTTTCTGAGCATCATTAAGACCGTGTCCTAAACTAAACAAAGCCGAAGAAACCAACTGTAATCTCTTGAAAGATTTATCAGCTTTATGCGGATTTGATTTTTTATAAAGATGTACAATAATCAAAGTAATGATAATCGAAATCACCATCCCTATAATCGGAGCCAGGAAAATAAATAAGAAGATAGGAATTACTTTGCTGAATTTCACAACATCCTGACTTGCCACTTTAGAAAAAGTCTGTTTTAAAGTTTCAAACATCCCTAAATCCGGAGTTGTAGCCACAACTTCATGATAATCCATTAAGAAAGCGTGCATTAAAGCTGCTCCTAAAAAACCACCAATTAGTGTGTGCGATGATGATGAAGGAATTCCGAACCACCATGTCAAAAGGTTCCATGCAATGGCAGCAATCAGACCTGAGAAAATAACTTCAAGCGTAATAAAATTTTCGTTGACGGTTTTGGCAATCGTGTTACCGATTTTAAACTCACCAATGATGTACGCTGCAATAAAGAAAGCTGCAAAATTCCAGAGTGCTGCCCAAAGAACAGCCTGAAACGGCGTTAAAACTTTTGTAGAAACAATCGTCGCAATAGAATTGGCAGCATCATGAAAACCATTAATATAATCGAAGATTAAAGCCAAAGCAATAATAACCGTAAGTAAAATAGGAAATTCCATTTTTTGTTATGTATTGTTTTTAAGCGTATTTGATCATGATGTTTTCAATCGTGTTGGCAACATCTTCTGCTTTGTCGGTTACGATTTCAAGATAATTAAGAACTGATGATATTTTGATGATATTGATGGCATCATTTGTTTCGAAAAGCTCTACCATAGAGTTTGAAAGAAGATCATCAGCAATATTTTCGATAGAATTTACTTTGATACAAGCTTCTTTTACCTGCTCCATGTTTTTAAAACCTTTAAGGTTTTTCATTGCATTCTGAATTTCAAGGCAAGCCTTGTGAATCAGTAATGAGAAGTCTGCGTAAGCCTTCATCATCGGAGATTTGTATAAGAAAATATATTTTGTAGAAGCGTAGATATAATCTGCAATATCATCTAAACCTGTTGCCAGTGTGTGAATATCTTCACGGTCGAACGGTGTGATGAAGTTTTTCCCCAATTCAATAAAGATCTCGTGAGTAAGCTCGTCATTTTTGTGCTCATAGTCGCTCATCAGTTTCAACATTGCGTCGTCGTTCAGATCAAAATCTTTTACTCCGTTGTTGAAATCATTAGACATTGCAACTAAATTCTCTGTTACTTTTTCGAAAAGCACAAAGAAAATTTTATCTTTTGGCTGAAATGCGTGGAAAATATTACCAATTGCCATTTGTAAATTGTATTTAATTTATTCGTGTGCAAATTTCCTAAAAAAGCACCTCAACAAAAAGCAACTTGCATTAATTTTTGTTAATATTGAATTAATATTTGTTCATATGACTTACCATCAGCAACCAGCTAGTTACTATCCTATTTGGAATCAATGTTTTGTGCTTCATAATTTAATAAATAAAAAACTTTATTTTTTTAGTTCCAAAACAAAAGCCGACAAAAACTGCCGGCTCAAATTATATTTCAAGTCTAAGATTAGTTCGCCTCTTCAGCTCTCATATCTTTTCCTTTAAATTTCATAGATTGAATATTTCCTAAAAGCTCATTGCCATAAGATTTTTCAACTTCAAAGAATGAGAATTTCTCAAGAATTTCGATGTTTCCAATCTCCGCTCTTTTGCTTCCTTTGCTTGAAGTAGCTTTATTGATAATTTCCAGTACATCTAGTTTTTTCAACTGATCTTTTTTACCAAGATTGAAGAAAAATCTAGTCATATTTTCATCTCTCTGTCTTGGCTTACCGCCACGATCTCCTCTTCTTTCTCCTCTGTCGCTACGCTCTCCTCTGTCACGATCTCTTCCTCTGTCGCGGTCTCTTCCTCCTCTGCTGTCTCTGTCTCTTCCACCTCTATCATCATCTCTGTTGTTGAACTTCTGATCCATAAGATCTTGTTTGTCTTTGTAGTACAAAGCAAGGTCTTTTAGCTGGAACTGTAGCAACTGCACAACCAATTCTTCTTTCGTGAAATTACTCAAGTCCGGAACAAGACTTTGATCAAAATCAAAGATATTTTCGTGTTCAGTCATTAATTTTTCAAAAACACCAGTTACCTGAGCCGATATTACTTCGTCTCCTGTAGGAATTTTCTTTTCTACAATATCAATTTTTGTAGTTGATTTTATCTGCTTCAGCTTTCTGCTTTCTTCAGGCTTAATCAAAGACATAGAGATACCGTCTTTTCCTGCTCTACCTGTTCTTCCGCTTCTGTGAACGAAAACTTCAGGATCATCAGGTAAAGAAAAATGGACAACGTGCGTCAGTGAATCTACATCTAAACCTCTTGCAGCAACATCAGTAGCAACTAAAATATCAATATTTTTCAGTCTGAATTTCTTCATTACCGTATCTCTCTGCGCCTGAGAAAGATCACCATGAAGAGCATCTGCGGCATAACCGTTTTGCATTAAAAAGTCTGCAACCTCCTGAGTTTCCATTCTTGTTCTGCAGAAAATAATAGAATACTGGTTCGGGTTTGCATCAATTAATCTTTTCAGAGCTTCTTTTTTATAACGATACCCAACTACATAGTATTCATGCTTGATGTTCTTCTTAACTTCGTTAATAGAACCCACAGAAATACGGTGAGGTTTTGTAAGGTAACTTTTAGAAATTCTTTCAACTTCTTTACTCATCGTTGCCGAGAACAAGAAAGTTTGTTTTGTTTCAGGAGTTTCTTTCAAAATTGTTTCCAATTCATCTTTGAAACCCATAGATAGCATCTCATCTGCTTCATCTAAAACCAACCAGTGGATTTCAGAGAAATCAAGAGCTTTTCTGTTGATCAAGTCGATCACCCTTCCCGGAGTCCCCACAATAATTTGTGGTTTATCTCTCAAAGAACGCATTTGATCCGTAATACTGCTTCCACCATAAACTGCTGTAGTTTTGATGTTTTTCATGTACTTCGAATAGTTGTTAATGTCTTTTGAAATCTGTAGACATAGTTCTCGTGTCGGGCAAAGCACCAAAAATTGGATTTTGCGACTCGTATCGTCAATCATGTCCAAAATCGGAAGCGAAAACGCTGCTGTTTTGCCTGTCCCTGTCTGCGCAAGTGCGATTAGATCGCGAATATCTGATTGAATAAAAGGGATAGTCTGTTTTTGGATTTCTGTCGGGCTTTCGTAACCCAGTTCGCCAATGGCCTTAAGGATATCAGGACTTAAATTGGTCTCCGTAAATAAATTCATTAATTAATATAAAATTTTTGCAAAGATACAACTAATTATTGGATAATGCTTTATCTAATATTAACGAATTGATAAATTTATTTT
>Ga0065714_10064865_pt1 | contig 16698 bp, 25 predicted proteins | sample MisRhiReplicate2_FD_59101 | JGI IMG/M metagenome (GOLD analysis project Ga0065714, IMG submission 59101) | Miscanthus rhizosphere microbial communities from Kellogg Biological Station, MSU, sample Rhizosphere Soil Replicate 2: eDNA_1 v2... | ecosystem: Host-associated > Plants > Roots >...
GGCCCCGAGTTATGAACTCGGGGCCCTCGCCCACCAGCGACCCGCATCGCTCAATCAGGATAAAGGAGACTAGAGCAAATGGACAATAGGACACGTCGGAAATACGGCACGGCCGAGGACTACGCCCGCATCCACCGGCCCGGACTCTCGACGGCCGAAGCTGCCGAACTCCTGGGAGTAGCGCCCCGGACGATCACCCGGCACCGCGCGAGCTTAGGCCTCAGCCAGCCCCGCCCGGCCGAGCAGATCCGCCCCAAGACGCCGGAGGAGCTCGCCCGCATGGAAGCCATGCTGGACGATGGGGCCCCTATCCGCGAGGTTGAGCGGACGTTCGGAACGACGTGGCGCACCGTCACCCAGCACTTCCCCGGCCGCGCGTGGACTAAATCGCAGGCCGGCCAGTATGCCCGGCTTGTGAACTCGCACAAAGGCAAGCGCGCCCGAGCCGTGAACGGGAACCAGTGAGCGGCCCGAGCCCGGCGGTCCGCGCCTCAGTGATCGCCCGCGACCTCAGCAAGTGCCAATGGTGCGGCCGGCACGTCGCCACGGAATCCGGCTGGTATTCCCTCCAGCACCGGAGGGCCCGCGGCATGGGAGGAACCCGACGCCTCGAAACGGACCAGCCGGCGAACCTCCTGCTGGTGTGCGGCACCGGCACGACGGAGTGCCATGGGTGGATTGAGTCGCAGCCGGCCCAGGCAATCGCCCGCGGATTCCGCATATCCTCCGGAGCCGTCCCGGCCCGCGTCCCGTATGTGGATTGGACCGGCCGCGAGTGGATCCTGACTGACACCGCCGGCAAGGAACCCGCCGCGCCGGCGACTCTCACCGTGAGTTTAGGGCCCCGGAGGGAACTCGGGCCCCCGCTGCCTGCCGCAGCTCTCGCAATTCTCGACACGCTACAAAGGAGCACGAAATGATCTGGGCATATCCAACCACCAGCGCGAAAATGCCGCACGCCTTCCCCACCGCCTACGCGCCCTCACTCTGCCGCCGGTATTACCTCGCAGCAATCGAGCTTATGGAAGTCGTCAAGCCCGAGGAGCAAAACCGGCTGTGCGCCAGTTGCAAGCGCGCCGCCGACAAGATCACCGACCAGGAGGAGCCCAAGGCAACCACGGCCCCGGCCGAAGTCGACGCGCTCCTCGACGTCCTCGAAGCCGCGCCCGGCGACCTCGCTTACTCCTACCTTGCCCGCGACGAGGACAACCAGGACCAGCCGCCCGAGGTGGACATCCACGACGACGCCCGGCAGCACGCCGACCCGGCCGCGGCCGCCGCGCGAGTCCTCGAATTTGTCGGATGGTTCGGAGACGGCCAGATATGGCACGCCGAACACGACGGGCCGACCCCGCCGCTGTACGCCCGCGACCTCGAAGCCCTCGCCCGGACCGCGCTGCACGACCCCACGGCCGCGGAGGTGGACGCCGCGGCCGTCGCAATCTACCAGCACGCCCGCCCGTTCATGAACTTCCCCACGGACTTCCAGGACGCGCCCCGGCCGCTGCAAGCGACGTACCGCGGGATGGCCCGCGCCGCCCTCGAAGCCGGCCGCAAATAGGCCCCTTTCGACTACCCAATACACGCCTAACCGTGTTAGACTTAGTGTGTCAGCAAGGCAGGAACCAACACCAGGAGCACACCATGGCGAACACCGAACCGCAGGACCCGGCCAACGCCGCAGACCTCGTTATGGACGAGCTCGACCCCGAGGTTTACGGCGACTACTACAGCTACGCAGCAATCCGCGACATTTGCCGGCGCGCCGCTTTTGATATGGGAATCCTCGACCGCAAAGCCCACCCGGAAATGCTGCCGGCGATCGCATTCCGCGCCGCCGAAATGATCCGGTTTGAAATGCGGACCGTCACCCGCCCGCAGGACTAACCCACCCGCCCCGAAAGGGGCCCCGAGAAACGGACTCGGGGCCCCAGCCACCCCCACACAGACAGGAACACACAATGCGCGCACTCCTCCAGACCATCACCCAGTTTTTGGGCCTTGACCTCCTCGACCACGAAGGCGACCTGTAACCATGACGAACAACACCGGCGAAACCGCAATCTATCCGCTCACCACGGCCGAGTACGCCCGGATAGTCCAGAACGCCCGCAAGACGGCGGATGCCCTCGCCCCCCTGCACGCCGAGACGGACCGGCTCATGATCGCCCGGCCCGAGGAGCTCCGCCCGGACTTCTTGCGCCAGCAGCGCGAAGCCCTCCGCAGGTACGACACCGACGCCAGGTTCCACGCCCGCGTAAATCTCGCGGCCGCCCTCCTCGCCCGGCTCCGCGGCCCCGCGAACGACCCGCGAGGGGCCGGCACCCTAGGGGAAGCCCTCGTGCTCCTCGACACCCTCGACAAGATGGACGGCGGAAAATGAGCCAGAAGAAGCGCCACCCGCTACTCCAGGACCGCCACCAGACAGCCCCGGAGGATATGACCATGGAGGAGCTCGACGCGCAGCAGCGCGAATGCGCATGGCTCGCCGTCTGCTACCTCCGCACCAACGGCCAGCGTTCAGCGCCGAACGTCGAGCTGGCCACCGCCTACGCGAACCGCGCCGCCGAGGTCCAAAAGGCAGGCTACGACCGGATGATCGCCGAAACGGACGCCAAAGAGAAGAACGCCCAGGAGCCCACGCCATGACGGAACAGCCGCAGATAGCCCGCGTAGCCCTCGCCGTCGAGCTCACGGACGGCACGAAGATCCGGCTCTACTCCGCCGAGGTTAGCGGTAGCGTCGAAATCGAGACGAAGCGCGAGCCAACGCCCGTCTTTCCCGGCCGATACGATCCGCGCCACTTTGGACCACCGCAGACCACCATCACGATTCACGACGTCAGAGGCTACCTGATCCAATACGGAGACGGAGCCACAAAAGCAATCGACCAGGCAAAGCAGGAACTAGAGGAGACCCCGAAGTGATCCGTTACCTTAGCCGCCCGGAAGTCGCCGAGCGTATCGGAGTCAAGCCGGACACGTTGAACCGGTACAAGTTGCCGGACCCGGACGCCCAGACCGGCGCGCGGCAGCTTGGATGGCTGCCGGCCACGATCGACGCCTGGAACGCCGCCCGCCCCTCGAAGCAAGGGGCCCAGCAGTGAGCGCCGCCGAAACCCGATACCACCGGCACGTCCGCGTCTTGATTTTCGTGACGCTCGCGCAGGCTGCCCTCGCGTTTATGGGAATCGGATGACCCCGCAGGAGCAGGTGGTGGCCGCGTGGACCGACGCCGGCCCGGTGCCGTCCTACCACTACGCCGCGCAAGCTAGGCTGCAGGCCGAGTGGCCGGCACTCGCCCAAGCACTCGACCGGCTCGCCGCGGAGCACTTGACCCGCTAGACTGGAGAACGCGGGGCCGGTCCGAGCCGCTCCTCCTGTTGCTGACACTCCATTTGGTTAGCTCCCGGCCCCGCCTCAAACACAGAAAAGGGCCCCCGGCCCACCCCGCGAGGGAGTGGACCGAGGGCCCTTTTTTGGTTCAGAGTGACGCGTAGAGCTGCCCCGTCGAGGTGAGGGCCCCGTCGTCTTGATAGAGCGCCGAGAACCACATCCGCGGATCCGAAATGGCCCGCGTTTTCCACGCGAACCGCTCCACGAACGGCCGCGCCCGCAGGCCGGCGACCGTCTCCGCCATGAACTCGTTGACCTCCGCGCGCGTGAACCGCGCGGATTTGGGCCCGTCCGCTGCCACCGTGAAGTCCGCGGCCGCGTACTCAGTGACCCAGACCGGCCGCTTCCAGCGCGCGTAGAGGCTATCAATTTTGCCCAGGAAGTCCGCCGCGTCCGGCGAGGAGTAGGAGTGAACCGCCATGAAGTCGACCCGCAGTTTCTCACTGTTGGCAATCTCCATGAACTCGTCCAGCCACGCCGCGCCCGGCGATACCGTCGCCGGCGACCCGAGCCGCAGCCCGAGCGCGTGAAGCTCCGGCCACCGGTCCGCCGCCTGCCTAGGCGTCATGTTCGACTGACCAGGGTGGTCCGGTTCATTGAACCCGAGGCACTCTTTCGCGCCCGTCGCCGGCAGGCCCGCGAGGACCTCAGCCACGCCGCCCGCGTCGAGCGACCCGCGGCCCCAGATCATCGGCACGAACGGCGCGGCCGGCTTAGTTGGGTAAGTCGCCTGGGTAGAGGGTTGACGGCCCCAATCGTAATACCAGCCCAGCGGCCCCGCGGCCGTATCCAGCTGGTTTATCCGTTTGGGCCCGTCGTACCCTATGCCCTTGAGTGCTGCCGTCACGCCCCGTCGTCCTCCAGAATGGACTCGGGGGTGCCGGCGTCGAGCTTGAACCTCGCCAGCCACTTATTGACGCCCGGAAGCGCCATAATCCGAGTGACGGCACCGGCCAGAGCAGTGAGCACCGCGGCAGCGCCGAGGAGCCACGCCGTCAGGCCGGCCGGCACGACGGTTCCGAGCTCGTCCGCGAGGATCTGGAGCACGGCCGGACCGGCGAACAGGACCAGGCCGAAGGCCGGCACGCCCACGGCCCACACGGTCCGCCAGAACGCCCGCCACGGCCGCGCTACCTGAGACGGCACCAACGCGAGATGCTCACCCATGGTTCACCGGCTCACCCAGAGCAGCGAGAGGATAGTCCATCGTCTCGCCGTCCTTGAAAATCTTGAGCACACCCCAGCGCGCGAGCTTCCGCAAGTCCTCCAGGGTCTTTGTGTCCGGAATCTGCCGGCGACTGATGCCGTCACCGATCCAGATGGACGACCCGCCCTTTTCCTTGCTGATTACAAGCATTTTTTCGACCTCCTCCGGCACCGCCGCAACGGCCGCCGATTCTGTTTTGCCGCTGCCCGCAGGCTCCGCGAGCTTCTTGTTGATGGACGCCCGCAGCCCGTCCATGCCTCCCGGCCAGCCGGCCGGATCGATCTTGCCCTCGCTCGAATATTCGAGGTGCCCAAGCGCCAGCCGCTCCTCCGCCGGCAGCCAGGCCAAGAACTCCAGCTCGAGCGCGGCCCCCAGGATGGGAGCGACTCGCAGCTGGTCCGCCGTCCAGTCCCACGGCGCGATTCCGGAGCTCTCCGCCTCAATGCCGATCAGGTAGTGGTTGCCCGCGTCTTTCGGAATCCCCGGAGCAGAGCCCCGGCCGGCATGATTAGCCACGCCGGCAGCGACGACGTAAACCGTCCCGTTCCGCCCGAGCACGAGGTTGCACAGCGGCCCCGGAAGATCCGGCCGGCCATTGATGCACATATCCAGCGTGGGAGCGTCCGCCGAAGCGAACCGCGCCCGGTTAGTCGCCGTATGGTGCCAGAGCTGCCCGCGCGGCCGCTGCATATCCTGACCGGCATAACCGCGCGACCGGCACCCCGGCGTCTCGACAACGGTTAGCCCGTACTTCCGCAGCGCGGCCGCAATGTTTGAAAGCTGCACTTTTGCCCCCTTTTGTGGCATGAAAAAGGGCCCGAGTTTAGGAACTCGGGCCCTTTTGGGTTGACTTACCGACGCCGCCCCGGACGGACCGGCCACGGCGGCAGCCGATCAACCGGCACCCCGTAGACCTCGATGAGCACCCGCCGGTGCGAAGCTAGCGACTCCTCAACAATCCGGCGGTAAGTAATTTCCGATTCAAGAGCAACCTGCAGGCTCTTGTTTCCCTCTTTTTCTTCCAGGGCCCGGCCGGAGCGCCACGCCCCCCAAGCGTCAATAATTTTTGGCAGAATCACCGGCAACCCGATCGCCCCGATAATTGCCGTCATTAGCTCCGGCGTCATTTTGAACCCTTCCACTTTCAGGACTACTTAGAAGGGTCCAGATAGGCCCAGTCGATACGCCGGTAACGTTTCGCGACGTCGAACACCGCCACCGCGAGCAACGCCAGAATGAACACCTTGACCATGCCCGGAAGGTGGACAAAGCACACCGAAGGCACCATGAGCACCCACCCGAGCCCGACCAGCAGCAGCGCCGGCCGCTCGACCAGCCAGAGCCCCCGCAGGCAGGCCACCGCACCGCCCACCCCGCCCACGAAAAGGATTAGCCCGACCGCGAACGCCAGCACCGGCCGAAGGTCCTGGAGGAGGTAAGGGAAGGCCCCGAACACCACCAGGACCCCGGCGGCAGCCGCCAGGAGGTGAGAGAAGATCTGAAGCGCCGTAATCGCCGCCGGTTCCGAAAGCTTGAGAACTACACGCATAAACACGCCCTCTTTCCTAGTTGGGAATCGAGCCGGCGGAAAGGCCCGGAAGCGAGGTCGGCCACGCGTCCGTAGTGCTGAAATTGCACTGAGCCGTGAATACCTCCCCCGCCGTCGCCGCAATGATGATCGGGTTACCGTTGGTAGCCAGTGACAACCGGTTGAACTTAGACGTGCCGTTCTCGCAGATAATCACGCTGCTTGCCCTCGTAGGCCGGAACCCCGCCGGCAGCAGACCCGTCAGGGTGATGTTCCCGGCCGGATCAGTGAGGACCAGGTTTTGGAAGTCGATAGACACCGTGCTGCCCTCGCGCCGGATATAGACCTTCCCGGACGCCACGTTCGAGAGGAGGACATCGGCTACCCGCCAGCCCGTATCCGCGTACATCGTTTGAGTTGCCCCGGCGGCATGGTTGTACGTAGTGGCAACCCGGCCGGCCGACTCGTCCCAGGTGATGATGCCCTCGACGTTGCGCCTCGCGGCCGTCAGCGCGTCAAGATAGCTCCGGCCGAGGTAGTCCACGCCGTCCTCTGACATATGGGTGGTATCGCCGGTGTTGTACCCGTTCGCCCGAGACGGAGCGAGCGCCGTGAATTTCACCCGGCCCGGCGTCTGTTGGTGAGCCAGATCAATGTTCGCCCGGCCCGTAGTGGCAGCGATACCTTCCGGCGTCATTTGCCCCACCAGGAACGGCAGCTCCAGGTTCCCGAGCTGGGTCCGGAAGTAGCTAATGAGGGTATCGAGGTTGGCGGCATAAGTCGCCGTGCTCATGGTGCTGTTGTCCTCGCCCTGATGCCACAGAACGCCCTTGAGGCTCGCCGCCGCGCCCGTTGCCGCGACCGCTGCCAGCGCGTCCTGTACCTGCTTTACCGCCTGCCCCGGCAAGTCGTAAAGCGGATTAGTTGTAACGCCCGGCGTCCACGTTTGGGTAGTCGTCGAGGTGGTGAACCCGGTCCCGCCATGAGCCGCCGGAATGAGCAGCACGCCCACGTGGTCCGGCTGGCCCTTGAGGTAGGCATTAGCGAACACCGACGCCGGCGAGAGGCCCGAGGAAGTGTCGTGCATATCGAGCGGAACCGTTGCCGTCTCCAGCACCCGGCGCGTATACCCGAATTGAGCGATACGGACCTGCATGTATTTGCCGCCGGCGGCAGTGGACACAATGCCACGGCCGGACATATTCGACTGCCCGACAGCGAGGAACACGTGCCACTCAGTAACCGGAACGCTCGCGCACCCAGGGTAAGCCCACGGCCCGAACGTCCCGCCGGAGGTGAACTTAGGCCGCCAGAACTGCCGCGCCCCGGCCCCGGACTCAGTGAGTTTCTGCATGAAGATGGAGTCCGAGCCGGTGCCCGTAGTGAGGTTCTCCACCTCAGAGGCAACGCGGGTCCCCGGCGGCATGTTCAGAATCGTTCCGGAGTCCGGCGTCGAGATACGGCTGACGCCCGGCGTTGTGTACGTGTTCAAGTCGCCGTTAGCCGGCACCGACCGCTGAGGAGCCCACGCCGGCCCCAGATCCGTTATTGCCTGCCCGAGCCCGCTAAGCGCCGTATTGATCGACGTTGTGAGCTTCCCCCAGTCAGCAACACGGCTCACGAGCTCGTTCGAGACGATCGTATAAATTTGGTAAGCCCCTACGAAGCCCATAAATTAGCCCCTTCCCAAAGGCCCAGAATCGAGCTGCGCGTTAGTCGCGTCAGCCCACAACGTGTCAAAACCTGCATTTGTGAACGTGCCCGCGCGAGCGTCGAGGTCCGCGTTAGTGGCACCGCCCAGCGCCTCAACGCTTAGGACGTTCCCGCCGACCGTTTGCTTCATGCTGCCCGCCTCTACACTCGTTGAAATTTTGGTTAGCATGACCTTCCACCGCCGCCGCGTAATCTCGTTGTCCTCGACCCACACGACGTCGCCGAGCTGCCGCCGGACGTCCGGCACGACGTCGAGGTCCCGCAGGACCGGACGCGGTGCCACGACTTGAGCCGAAAGCCAATCGGCGAGCTCTTGGAGCGCGGCCGGATCTTGCACCCACGGCCCCACATCATGAGAGAGGTCCCCGGCCGAGAGCGGACCGAGCGCGGCCCCGGACGTCCACCGGTCACCCCACTCGACAACGGCCCGGCCTCGCAGCACCGGCAGATTGAAATTCTTCTTACTCGACCGGAGCGCCGCGGACGTTGTGCCGGTCCGCGGCTCCACCGTCCAACCGGTGCCAGGGTTGCCCGCCGTTTGCGTGACCTTGTAACCGAACATCCCGACGTTTGCCAGCGTCGAGGACAGGACCGTCGCCCACCGCTCGCCAGTGTCCGACGTCTCGATACCTCCGTCCCAGGACCCAATGCCCCGGTTGAAGTCCGAAGGCCAGCCCGCCGTCGTCAAGACTTCCGCCATGCCCTCGTCCACGCCGAGCCACTCGACGTCCGCGTCCGGCTCCGCGAACTCCACCGACGTCTGCCCGGACTCCAGCGGATCGCCGGATCCTTGCCAAAGCGTCTTGTTCGCATAATCTGACTTATTGATTGTGGCCTCGTCGGAACGGACGACCGCCCGGTTCCGGACCCCGGACGCGTTAGACTCCCACGAAATATCGAACAGATCATCCAGCGCCGTCAGGGTTGCCACCGGTGCCGCGCCCGTCGCCACGTTCCGATTGACCCAACGGAAAACCCCGTTTTCGTCAATCCACATAGACGCGCACTCCGCCTCCGCTTGCGCCTTGAGGACGTCGAGCGCGACCTCGTCGTCAATCCTCCGCATAGCCGGCAGCCCGTAACGCCACGCCGCCGAGGTAAGCCGCGCCGTCTCCGGCTCCAGGTAAGCAGTGCCCGCCGCGAAGTTCACCAGCACCCCGCCGAATGAGACGCCGGTCTGGTGAGGAGTCGCGATAGACACGTTCGCCATGTTGGTGGTTTTCATGGCGTTGGTTAGAGTGACAGACCCGGTGGCCGTCACCCCGTTGCTCGCATAGATCGCGTACCCGCCGGCCGAATTGACGTTCATGGTAAACACGGACGCCGACGCCCCGGCCGCGCCCAATATCGTGGCAACAGTCGTGGTGGTGGTGCCGTCATTGAAGTGAGCGACCACGGACCGCGCAGGAGTGACCAGCAGCGCGATATAGCCGCCGGCCCCCCAACTGCACCGGACGTAGGAGGAGGTCGTCAAGGTTCCGTTTCCGGAGAGCTTGAAAGAAATACTGAGGGTCCGCACCATCCGAAGATCGCCGGCCACGGAGGACCCGTCCGGAGTGTAGGTGCCCACCATGGAGTCCACGGCCACGCCCCACGAGGAGTCCACGAACGAGGGAGGATTAGCGCCGTTGCCGGCCCCGGCTTGAGACGCTGAAACGATCGTCCCGACTTCCGGCCAGGCCGAGCCCATGAGCGGCAGCGAGAGAATGCATTTAGTCCCCTGTGAAGGAGTCGCATAGAACCCGCAGGCCCGCAGAATCCGGTCCGTGGTAAACGTCGGAATGTTGTTTACTGCCAGGTAGGCCCCGCCGTCCACAGTTGGCGGCATGAACGACAGATGCGGGGGGAAGCTGACCCGCTTGTTCAGCTTGTCAATCAGGTCCACGAACTCAGCCGCGGACCCGCCGGACAGCGAACCGGCGTCCGAATCGACAACGCCGGTAAGCTGCCGCGCGAGCGCCGAACCGAAGCCCATGTCCACCGTCACCGGATCGCCCGGCTTGATGGACCCGACGTCCCACGGACTCCGCGCCGCCGTCGTCGAGTCCTCCGCCGGCAGCCAGGACGCCGACCCGGACGCCGCGGTAATCCCGGACGCCGCCGACACTTGAGCCGGCAGCGCCGAGGACAGCTCCCGCTCGACCTTGACCGAGCCCAGGACGTCGAGCCCGTAAGTCTTGCCCGCAATGGTCACGGACGCGACCGGCTCCACAGTGTCGCCGGCCGGCGGAAGCCCCGCTATGCTCTGCACGTTTAGCCCACCTCTCGAACCTCAAAGTCGTAATTTGCGAACACGCCGGCAGATGCCGGCACGCGCGAGTCGTCGAACCCGTCCACCGTCGCCCGAGTGCACCCGGCCCCGACCGCCCACGGCACCGCCGCGGACGTCCAGGACAGCGACGGCAAGGCCGCCTGCAGCGCGCCCGTAGCCCACAGCCGGACCCGCGCCGAGCCGGCCGGAGGAGTCCGCGTCATGCTCACCCGCTGTACCGTCCCAGTGCTATACGCGACGTTTTGGGTACTCAGGACCGAGCCGGCATAGTCCACGAATTGAAGCTGCAGATTCCCCGCGCCGCGGACGTACAGCGACCAGGTGGCCGGCACCCCGGCAATGACCGGCGGCCGCTCGCTCGACCCGTCCCGCAGGACGAACTCGACCTGCCCGCCCGTCGTATGAGCAACGGAACGGATACCCACCGCCCCGTCAGCCGCCACGACCGTTCCGCCCTCGACAACGCCCGTACCGGACCAGGTGCCCGGCAGCAGGAGCGATTGCTCCGGCGTAAGAAGGTTGGTGCGCGCCGCCGCGTCCGTCACCCAGCACCACGGCGGAGTGCCGGCCAGCAGCAGCGAGGAGAACGCCGCAGCTTCCGACGTCTCCAGCATCCCGGTAGACACCGCCCAGGACCTCCGCCCAAGCCCGGTGGTCCGTTGCTCTTTCACCCGCCCGCCAATTGTCGAGCGGAACGTCGAGCGCGCCGCCCGGCTGCCGGAGACTTTCGCCTGACTTTTCAGCAGCTCGACCATTGAGCCGGCCGGCCCTATCCATGCACTCATCGTCTAGCCAGCCCCTTTTCGCCCTTGCGTACTACCGTTGCCAGCCACTTTTCGCCGCCCACCCCGAGCTCCAGCCGCGCCCCTTCCAGAGCCTCGCGGAGCAACTCGGGGGTGACGCTACCGGCAGCGGCCGCGCCGGCAGCCGATACCGGCGCGACGTCGTACCCGCCGACGCCATAGACCCCGCCGCCCGCGAGGTCCACGGTCCCGCCGCTTACCCCGTTCGCGATAGTGTCCGAAACGCCGGTCAAGGTGCCCTCCAGTTGCGGCAGCCCGTCCTCAATGCCGGCACCGAGCCCGTCCATAATCCAGCCGCCGGCCGGCACCAGGAGCGCCAAGTCGTAAGCTTTCGGGCCCTTGTGGTCCGCAATCCATTGACCGATTCCGCCGACGAAGTTCTGCACCTCGCGGAACCCGTTTTGCAGACCGTCGAGGAAGCCCTGGATGATCTGCCCGCCCGCGTTGAGCAGGAGCCCGCCGAGGTTGCCCAGCGCGCCGAGGATCTGCCCCGGCAGCCCGGCGACCCAGCCGACCAGGCCGAGGAAGCCGTTCACCGCAGCGTCACGCGCGCCGGCGACCCACGCGCCGAATTGAGCGCCGAGGTTGCCCAGCCAGGCAAGGCCGGCCATAATCATTCCCGGAATACCGGAAATCCACGCGACCAGCCCGGACCACACGCCCACGGCAAACGAGACAATGCCGTTCCAAATCCCGGCGAGCCAGCCGGCCAGCCCGGACAGGACGCCCATAAACCAGGACGTGAAGCCGTTCCAAATCTCCATAAGCCAGTTACCGAGCCCGCCGAACACGACGCCAAGCCAGTTCATGAGCGCGCCCCAGGTAGCCGACACCCACGCCGCCACCGCGTCCCAGTTCATAGCGAGCATGACCAGCGCCGCAATCAGCGCGATAATGCCGACAATGATCCAGGTAACAGGGTTGGCGAGGAGCGCGGCCGTAGTCGCCCAGATGGACACCGCCCAGGCAGCGAAAGCCACGACCAGGGCCCCGCCGACGACGGCAGCGACGACGCCGAGCACCCACGTGTTGTCGCCGAGCCATACCCCAAAATCGTTGAGGGTAGGCATCATGGTGGTGAGGGTATCGGCGAGCCCGGAGAACACGGCGGAGCCGAGAGGCTCCAGCGCCGCGGCCGCGTTGTTTTGGACCAGCTGCCACTTCTCCGCGAAGTCCATTGTTTCCGCGCCGACGTCCAGAATCTTGTCCCCGGACAGCGCCGCGCCGCCGGTCAAGTCGTCAAGCGCGACTTTCCCGGACTCCAGCGCGCCCACGAATTGGGACGCGCCTTTTGTGCCGAACACCTTAGCCGCGAGGTTCAGCGCGCCGGCCTTGTCGCCCTTGTCTACAAAGCCTTGAATTTCACCGGTTACGCGCTTGAACGCAGCCTCCGGCTCCTCGCCGTCTTTCGCAAGCGCAATCATGCCCTTGCCCATGGAGCTCATCATGGCCGAGCTATTCAGGCCCGCCTTGTCCAAGGTGCCGGCAAGCGCGGCCGTCTCCTCGAAGGAGAACCCGAGGGTCTGCATAGCCGGCGCGTTTTTCTGCACCGCGGCCGCCAGCTCGTTCATGCCGACGCCCGTGGACTGAGACACCTGGAACAGCGTATCCATGGCCCCGGCCACGCCGTCGCCCTCAATCTTGAAGGCCGAGAACGCCGCCGAGGTCCCGGCAATGTCCACCTCTTGACCGAGCACGCGCCCGGCCTCCAGGTATTGGCTCGTGACCTTCTCCAGCGTCGGACCCGTCAGGCCCATCCTCTTGGTCACGTCCGCGACCGTGGACCCGACGTCCTCGAAGGCCGCCGGGATCTTCTTCCCGACGTTGACCGCGGAATCCGTCAGCGAGTCGAGAGCTTCCCCGCTCTTGCCCGTCCCGGCCCGGATAGTGTCGCCAATGTCATCGAAAATCCCGCCAATGTCGTACAGGCCCTTGAGCCCGGCACCGATACCGGCCGCCAGGCCAAGGGCAGCGATTCCGGACTGCATGGAGCCGCCAAACTTCTTACCCGACGCCTTGCCCGCAGCGTCGCCCGCAGCTTCCGCGCCCGGCACCAGCTCCTTGGTTATGGTCCCTTGCGACCCCTGCATCGAGGGAACAAGCGACACATAGGCAGTTGCCAGTTCTACCGCGTCAGCCGACATGGCTTACCGCCCTTCTTGGTTGTTCCACCAGTCGTCAAAGTCCTTGACCGGAATCGGCGCGGATCCGTACTTCTTATCCCCGTTGTCAACGCCCGGCCGCTTGATCCGTTTAGGTTTAGCCGCCGACTTCTTGCCCTGCCGCTGCCAGTTCGAGATGGCCAGCAGATCCGCGATAACGGCCAGCAGATCCGCCGCGACCTGCCCGGACGCCCACGCCGCCAGCTCCGGCTTGAGCGCCCGCGCGAGCGCCGAGGACGGCCCGACGTTCCGGACAATCACGAGGAGGTCCCGCCACGACAAGGCCGGCGTCCCCAAATCATCGAGACGCCGGCCCATGCTCAGCAGATCAAATTCAACGGCCTCGCCGTGCTCCTCTAGGAGTCCGGCAAGGCCGCAGATTCCCCCACGGTTACTCCGGACGCCTCCTGCCAAGCGACCAGGAGCGCGCCGAGCTGATCAGTGTCGAGCAGATCCGAGACGCCCGGCGAATACTTTTCCAGGAGCGCGAGCTGCAGGGTACCGATTTTTTCCAAATCGGCAGTATCCGGCTTGCGGTCCGCCTTTTGCGCCGCAGCAATTGGGCCGGCAGCCTCCGCCAGCTTGGAGCGCAGCCCGATAGGTAGGAACTTGAGCAGCGGAAGCGACCGCTTCCCCTTCTCGCCCGGAACCTTGAATTTAAACTGGTTTTGCTCGATCGACGCTTTAGACGCCGGCACCTCAAAAGTCATAGCGGGGATCCTTTCAAAAATGAACTCGGGGGTCGTTTGGGTTGAGAGGTGGCCGGCCGGACCCCCGCAGATCAGCCGGCCACCGGTTCAGGAGTTACGCGCCGCGAGTGTACGGCAGGGACGAGGAGACGCCCGAGCCGTTCGTGACCGTAATGGCAGCCGAGCCAGCAGTGCCGGCCGGCAGGGAAGCAACGATGGTGGAATCGTTGACGACCGTAAACGCCGCAGCGTTGGCAGCGCCGAACTTGACCGCAGTAGCACCGGTAAAGCGCGAGCCGAGGATGGTGACCTGAGCGCCGGCGACAGCGCCGGACGGAGAAGCCGACACCGGAGCCGGCACGCCGGCGGTAAGCACGGTGCCGTCGTCGAGGTACACGTACACGTGGACCCCGTTCGCGTCAGGGTAAGTCGTCAGCGTAACCGGCCAGGTGAGCGCGCCCGTCTTGATGAAAGCGACCTCGCCCGTCTCAGTGACCTGACCGTCCGGAACCACGATGAGAACGCGAGCGTTCCCGTCCTTGATCTTGTAGACCCAGGACTTGCGCGGGAGCTCCGCGTTCGCGATTTTCGCCGCAATCCGTTTGCCGTTGGTGGCATCGGCGGCCGTAACCGTCACGTTGTTGTCGCCGAGGTAGTTACGGAGGCTCGTCTCGTTGGTTTCGAGGTGAGCCCAAGCCAGCGTCACGCCGAACTCGGTGAGGATCCGCCGAATTTCCGAACCGGACCAGTCCCGGATGGACTCGTCCGACCGTTCCGGCGTCAGCGTCAGGCCCTCGTCGGAAATGTAGCCGGAGTCCACGAAAGCAGCGTCGAGAGAAGCCCCCACGACAGTCGGAAGCGCGGTCCCCTTTGGTGCCGAGAGGATAGGCCCGGTAGTCAGCTGGTCCGGCGCGCCGGTAAGAACACTTGAAGAATTAACGCTCATTGTGTGTTGCCCCTTTCAGGCATGGAATGGAAAACGTCACTGCACGACGACGCCGCGCAGCGCCACCCCGAAGGATCCGGAGTATCTCGCCCGGCCCGTGATGGGATCCGGATCGTTGTAGCCGCTAATCGGCCGCACCTCAGAGCACGGCACCCCGGCCAGGAACCCGACCCGCTCAGCGAGCAGCAGGTGAGCCGCCGCCCGCCGGAAGATCACGGACGCCCGCAGCTCGTCCTCCCGCGAGGTTGCCCACGCCGTCAAAGTGATCTGGTGGACGTCCACGGCCAGCGACCGCGCCGCCAGCCCGGTAAGCCGGACCACGACCGCCTCCGGCCCCGGCTCATACCCCGGCGACGACGACGACAACGCGCCGACGACCTCGACGCCCGCGAGCACCGGATCCGAGAGCGCGACCGCGGAGAGGTAGGCAATAGCGGCCGTCTCGCCGTCCGCCGGCTCGATCAGTTCAGCCACGGCCGGCCCCAATCGAGCGAGTCAGCGTCTTGTCCGCCGCTTCCGCCGTTTTGGCCTCATCCGTCTCAGTCATGACGACAACGCGGGCCCTGTTGGAGCCCACGGACGCCCGCGACCCGACGCCCGGCCCGGCTGCCGCTGCAATGGCCTCACCGCGCCGCGCCAGATCCGCCACGACAGCTTGCGACCGCATAAGCGAGCGGAAGCCGGCCGAGTGGAACACGATGCGCGTAACTTTCGAGCCCATGCCGTCACTTCCAATCAATGAGGAGGAGGACCACATGGTCCAGAGCGCCGGTAGCGGACGGCTGCCGCAGCGGCTCGCCGTCCACCGCGTAGAGCTTGCCCAGGTACTCGACGCCCGAGGACGCCGACGCCGCCACGGACGGCGGAGCCAGGACCGTATAGCGGATAGTCGTGGTACTCCGGCCGGCCGCGACCAGCTCCGGAGACGCCCCAGGCTGCACAGAGCAGCCGGTGACGACCGAACGCGCCGCGCCGGTCCCGTAGTCCGGCTTACGCACGTTGCGCGCGTCAGTCGTCCACGTAGGCTCGACAACGGTTATTGAATCGTTCGCAAAAGACGGCAGCACGGCCGGCCCCCTAAATCTTGTACGGAGCGAGGAGCTCCAGGTCCCGCTGGAGCAGCGAGAGCCCGCCGGAGACGCCCGGAGCCGTCGTGGCCCAGGAGATAGAGACAGTGCCGGCTTGTTCCCGAGTCGCGCCCATGGGAGACGCGAGCGCCATGGCCACGGCTTGCTTGATGATTTGGGAAATTTCCGGCACGTCGGCAAGGTCCCAGCCATGCCGTACCCGCACAGTCGCCCGCCCGAACCTTGAGGTCCACGCCCCGGATTGCAGTTCGAGCATGCCGGACTTGCTCACGTCCACCGCGGAGCTATCCACAGTTTCCCCAGCGTTGTCCACAGAGAGCACGGAAAGTAGCCGGCCCGTTGGCAGGATCAGCAGCCGGCCGCCCGGACCGTCGCCGGTCAGAGTCTCCTCGAGCACCGGCGCGATATGCCAGCCGGCCCACCGCCGGAGCCCGGCGGAAGCGCCTAGGAGCAGCGGCTCCACGCGCGGATCTTCCGCGGCAATTTTGCCGCCCGTCCACGCGGAGAACTCCGCCGCAGTAACAAACGGAGGAAGGCGGAACGCCTCAGCCTCCGGTTCAATAATGGTGGTCGTCACCGTCCCGCCTCCCCTAGTTGGTTACTTGTTCGCCGCGGCCGCGCGCGCCTTGTTCGCCGGAGCAGCGGCCGCCTTTTCGGCAGCGGCAGCGTCGGCGGCCGCCTTTTCGGCAGCGGCAGCGTCGGCCGCGGCAGAGTCCGGAGTACTCGCCGCCGGCGCGGCCGGCTCGCCCTTGTAAAGATCCTTGGAGCCGAGCCCGCGAGTTTTCGCGTCCGCCTCGTCGAGCTGCAGGACCGTTTCGTAACCGTTGACAGTTGCCCGGTACAGATTGAGAGCCACGGTGGCCCCCCTTTCGAGTAGTCGTGAAGGAACGCGGGG
>Ga0065714_10002607_pt1 | contig 16621 bp, 13 predicted proteins | sample MisRhiReplicate2_FD_59101 | JGI IMG/M metagenome (GOLD analysis project Ga0065714, IMG submission 59101) | Miscanthus rhizosphere microbial communities from Kellogg Biological Station, MSU, sample Rhizosphere Soil Replicate 2: eDNA_1 v2... | ecosystem: Host-associated > Plants > Roots >...
CATCTGCTTTCTCTACAAAAACTTGTTGTCCTTCTTCATTAGTCGTATGCAATTCGTACGTTAATGATACTACTGTATTGGGTTTAATACTCATTATGATGTTATTTAGTTATCAATTGTAATGCTTCATTAACGGTAGCTACCGGCAACTGGCATGCTTTATTTCGGCAAATATAGATTTTTGTTTCAATGCTTTGCTTATCTTTTAACAAAGGTAACGTTGAATTTGTTCCTGCCAATGTAATTTTATTGGGGATGTAATGCATATTCAACTCTCTTTTTACCTCGACTACATTAGTTCCGGTTACAGCAATCTCATTAATTCCATACACTTCATTAAGCAATTGAATTGCCCAGTTTGAATATGCCGAACCATAAGTTTTTATTTGAGGATGCACAGATGTAAGCATTGCTGAAGCCTTATTTACATACTGTTCATTATCAAATAACAATCCTAAAAAATGCAAATTCTGAGCCATAACTGAATTTGAAGACGGAACTACATTATCCATTATTTCGTGTTTGCGTGCAATTAAAACTTCGCCACTTGCAGAGGTATAAAACAACATCGGACTATCCGGATCTTCAAAATTTGTCAGCACATAATCCGTTAATTGTTTAGCCTCATTAAGCCAGCGCTCATCAGAATCAGACTGATAAAGCGCAATTAAGGCTTCTATAAACAAAGCATAATCATCTAAAAACCCTGGAATGGTTACCTTTCCATTCTTAAAGTTACGGTACAGACCACCATCAGGTGTGCGTAAATTAGTTAAAATGAAATCAGCAGCTCTCTTTGCTAATTCATAATAATGTGGAACATCAAGTATACCTGAACTTTCTGCTAAACCTTTAATAGCCATAGCATTCCAGGCAGTAAGACATTTATCATCCAATCCTGGTCGTACCCTTTTACTACGAACTTGCAGTAAGTTCGCTTTTGCGTCACTTATCTTTTGTTGAAGATTCATTACTGTTATTCCTTTTACATCGGCATATTCCTCCTCTGTAAACTTCCTTAACAAAATATTGGTTTCTTCTTCTTCCCAGTTCCCCGACTCCGTAACGTTATAATAATTTGCTAGTAAGTGTGCATCCTCTCCCACCACAGCATCAAATTCTTCTTTATCCCATACGTAAAACTTACCTTCCACACCCTCACTATCGGCATCTAAAGCAGAATAAAACAAGCCTTCCGGGGACGTCATTTCTCTTTCAAGCCATTCAATGGTCTCCACTACCACATCTTTAAACAATAGGTGTTTAGAATATTGATAAGCTTCCGCGTATAAGCTAATCAGCTGACCGTTATCATAAAGCATTTTTTCAAAATGAGGAACGTGCCATCTTCCATCAACAGAATATCTGGCAAAGCCCCCTCCAATATGATCATAAATGCCTCCAAGTGCCATTTTTTCAAGTGTTAGCATAGCAGATACATGAGTTGCATCATCTGCCATTAATCGACTATACCGTAACATAAACTGCCAGTTATTTGGCAATGGAAATTTGGGTGCACGATTGTAACCGCCATCTGCCATATCAAAATGTCTTTTCCAAGGCTCTACAATTTCAATTAAATGAGCTATGGTATACTCATCAACCTTAACATTATCAATAACCTTTTCTGAGTTACGGATTCCATCAGTAAGCCTATCAGCATACTGATGCGCCTTCTCAGGCTCATTAGCCCACAAATTAGCAACGCTCAATAAAACGCTAATCCAATCCTCCTTTTTAAAATAGGTACCACCATAAATTGGCCTTTGATCTGGCAAGCAAATGCAGTTTAATGGCCAACCGCCACTACCCGTCATTAATTGTATGGCCATCATGTAAATCTGATCAATATCGGGGCGCTCTTCCCTATCCACTTTTATACACACAAAGTGCTGGTTCATTACTTCCGCAACTTCATGTTTTTCAAAACTTTCGCGCTCCATCACATGACACCAGTGGCATGCTGAATAGCCAATGCTAACCAATATTAATTTATTTTCATTTTTAGCCTTTTGCAAAGCTTCTTCACCCCACTCGTACCAATTTACGGGGTTATAAGCATGTTGCAATAAGTAAGGCGATGAGGCTTTAATTAAATTATTGGGTTCCGAATTCATACTATAAAGGTAAAAAGATAAATTGTACTTTTACGTTATAGCTCATCACAACATGAAGATTACTTACATCGAAATTTATCGCTTCAGCATACCAACGGAACCGTTTGTAATTGCTACCGGCACGATGTACTTTGCTCAGAATGTGCTCATTAAAATCCACACAAACAACAATATTTACGGAATTGGAGAATGCTCAGCCTTTCCAATGATTGTTGGCGAAAGTCAGGATACCTGCCTTATAATGGCAAAGGAATTTGCAACTATACTCAGAGGTAAAAATCCCTTAGAAATCCCCGACCGGATGAATGAGCTTTTGGGATACGCTGCACACAATAGCACCATCAAAAGTGCATTTGATATGGCTTTGTTTGACATTGCTGCCAAACATGCCAAACAACCACTCTATAAATATTTGGGCGGTGAGAAACGTATTGTAGAGACAGACATGACCATAGGCATAGATTCGCCGGAAAACATGGCTACTGCAGCGATAGAGTTAAAAGCTAAGGGCTGTAATATCATTAAAATAAAGCTTGGCAAAGATGTACATAGTGACATAGAACGAGTAAAGTTGATCAGACAAACAGTAGGCAAAGAAATTACACTCAGACTTGATGCAAACCAAGGGTGGAGTTTTGATGATGCCTTATTTGCACTGGGCGCAATCGAACCCTTTGATATTCAATTTTGCGAACAGCCTATGCGCACCTGGTTTGATGATAAATTACCAGAGCTAAAGGCAAACTCTCCCATCAAGATAATGGCTGATGAAAGTTGCTACAACCATCATGATGCACGTAAGCTTATAAACAGTGGTTCAACTGATTATTTAAACATAAAATTCTCCAAATCTGGAGGAATACTTGAAGCACAAAAGATCCATGAAATAGCACTTCAGACCGGCATAAAATGTATGATTGGTGGGATGCTGGAAACTAGAATAGGAATTAGTGCAAACATGCATTTTGCCTTAGCTAGCCCTAATGTGGCTTTCTTTGATCTGGATTCTTGTTTGCTGGGACATCTCATTGATCCAGTAACTGGAGGCATCACCTACAATGGGTATTTTGTTGACATTCCAGATACCCATGGAATTGGTGCAGATGCTGACCCTAAATTTCTGAAAACCTGTGAAAAATGGATAGTGTAAAAACAACTATGCCCCTTTGCAGGTGCAAAAGAGCATAGNGTAAACAATGTTACAATTATACTATTGGCTTTTCTTTTTGAAAAGNCCATTCAGTTTATCNGCGATAGCACTTTTAGCTTTTTCAGTTGCCTGTGCTTTTATTGTATCAACCTTAGCCTGNGCAACAGCTTTAATTTCCTCTTTTTTCTCGGCTACCACCTGATTNGCNACATCCTTTGCTCCTGCTTTTGTATCTCCTGCCCCATATTTCAGGCTAATGGTAGGTTTTAGAATTGTACCACCNAACACCGCATTTACTTTNATGGTTTCACTCATAGCCACATTAGTTCCTGCCTTNCTGTTCAACTTTGCGATGAAAGCATTTGCAGTTTCATTTGCCTTTGCACCCAACATNGCTCTCGGTACATTTAACCCAAGTTGATAATCCATGCTTTGATCCAAACCATTTGAACCCTGAACATTCATTAAAATACCTTCTTTTTTAATATCAAAAGGAGCAACATTTAAACGACCATCTTTAATCTTGAACTTGGTTAATACGTTGTTTAATTCCAATTTTTTAAACTTGTCAGAACTTAATGCAGAAGCCAATTTATTTAATGGCTCAAACCCATCAAGCACCGCCTGAATAATATTCGTTAACCCTTCAGCATTTATTGAAGAATAAACAGGCATCATATTCTGATCAAGATCAGAATTGAATTTTAAATTAGTAGAGAACACTCCCTTTGCAAACTTGGCAACCGGCGCTAATAATTTAACAGTATTAAAGGCAGTGAAAGCCTTTTGAATATCCATTTTCTCGATACCAAAATCAACATCGACCTTTGGTTTTTTAGGATCTAAGGTTGCGTACGAACCATTCATTTTCACTGTACCATCAAGCATGTTCATACCCATATCTTTAAAATATATGGTCTTGTTTTTAACCTCTAAAATACCTTTTGCATTAGTAATGTCGTAATTATCATACAAAACGCGACCTGCTTTTGCAGTCATATCAAAATCGATGTTACCCGGCACCTCAAATACAGACAATTTCGAATCGCTCTTTTTCTCTGTTTCTGTAGCACTTTTTGGCCCCATTAGCTCATTTACATCAATTAAATTTGACGAAACATTAAATGTTCCCTGTAACGCTTGACTCTTTTTAAAGAAATAACTTAGGTAATTATTAACAGTACCGTTTGCTGTAAAATCACTCTTACCAACTTTAGCCGTCAAATTACTTAGGTTAATATTTTTAGGACTAAAAGTCATTTTTGCTGAAGGCACACTAACCGGCATTGGCACATTTTTACCCGCATAATTAAAGTTGCTTGCTAACATTTGTCCCGACGCTTTGAAAGCCTCGTACTGTCCTTTATCAATTGATGATTTACGACCCGCAGCCTGTACATCTGCATCCAAAATCCCGCTTAACGTCATGTCCTTCATTGGAAAAATTGCAGTCAACTGTTTTAAATCAAGTTTTCCTTTAAGCGCTAAATCCACAAAAGGATCTGTAGTCGGGTTTTTCAATAATAGTCGGCCGTCAATTGGCGCTTGTCCAAACTCCATGTGAAATGCGGGTACATTTACCACGGTGTGATCCATTACTCCATCAGGATTACTGATCTGCGATTTAAGTTGTATATTGTTAATTGCGGATGGTAACGAAGGATATTTTATCTTACCATTTTCTATAGAAAGGTTAACATTAAATGCAGGTAATGATTTCTCATTATAAGTACCCTTTGCATTTCCATCCATCGCAAATTTTCCCGTCGCATCCATATCCTTAAAGTTGCTTGCATAGATTGCCGGGATCAAAGAAAGAAAGTTTTTAAGCTCCGATTGTTTGGCATCAAACTTAAAATCCATCACCATATCCTTGTCGTTTGGCATTGCCAGATATCCCACGGCTGACAATAACAATTCGTTCAGTTTAATTTTATTCTCAGCAAAAGTGAACTTCATATTCTTCATATCAATATCAAGAGGAAGATCAGCATCAAGTTTTACCTTATTCAAATATGGGATACCTCCGTATTTTACAGTTAGTTTTTCTATATCAGATTGTGTCTTTAGGGTGAACAAATCTTGTGTAAAATCTCCTGTTCCAGTATGATTTAAATTATCCATCTCCATAAAGAAGCCCAAAGAGGCATCATCGTAAACAACTTTACCTTTTTCAATTGCATATTTCTGCAAGGCTACTTTAAAAGCAGTTTTAGCGGTATCCGTTCCCGCAGCTGAACTATCTTTTTTTGCAATATCCCAATTAGCCTGCCCACTTTTCAGGACCTTTGCCAAAATTCTTGGCTCTTCCAGGTTAATCGACTTTATTTCATAGGTTTCGCCATTAATCACACTCATTAAATTCACATTCAATTGAAGTTGTTTAATGTTTGCCAATGTGTCCTTAGCAAAGCTATCAATACCTAAAACAGTTAGGTTATTGATCTTGATCCCCATACTAGGGAATGAACTGATCAAAGTTAAGTCCAGATCCTTAAAGTCTACTTTAGCGTTTACGCTCTCGTTAATTGATGATTTAATTTTTGCATCTATCTCCTTTTTAAAGAATAAAGGAATGGCCGCCGCAGCAGCAAACAGAACAACAAATAAACCTATAACAGCAATTGATATCTTTTTAAGCATTTGTTAATTATAAAATTTTTAGTGGTGTGTTTGTATATAACTGATTAAAGCATCTGCATAGCAATAAACACACCAAATTATTACGGATTAATAATTCAGTGAAATAATTAATACCACTTTCGATTAAACCATTCCTATATTTATCTCTCTATAACTCTAGAATAATAAAAATTGTATATGAAAAAATTAATCTTTACAGCGATACTATTCATCAGCATGGGTACTATGGCATTTGCACAACAAGGTGATAAAAAAGTAAAAAAAACACCTGAGGAAAAAGCCCAGTTTGCGACTGAGGAATTAACTAAAAAACTATCGCTGACAGCCGATCAAAAAACAAAAATACAGGCAATTAATATTGAGAGTTTTAAAAAAGTAAAGGAAAGCAACCCTAAAGGCGAAAAGAAAGACAAAGCTGCTATAAAAGCCGCTAAAGATGAAAGGGACACTAAAATAAATGCTGTTTTGAATGATGCTCAGCGTAAAGCTTACAAAGAGTTTAAAGCTGAAAAGAAAAGCGAGAAGAAAGCAAACCAAAAAGACACCAAGAAAAAAGCTGAATAATAACTGATTAGCTTTTATGTAACAGGGCCTTCATCATTAATCATGATGCAGGCTCTTCTTGTTTTATACAATTGTCATCCAAAAAATCATTTACAATAGCCTTTAGTGTGTAATAAAAACAGAGGTATTGTGTTTTTGCAATTAGAAACGAGCACGAAAGCAAAATAAACTGGATCTTTTTTTGGTCCGAAAGATAGGTCGGCCTTTGGTGGGGTATTCTTCGGACCTTATTCGGCTCTGGTCGAACAAGGTCCCTTTTATGATGATGTCAGAGACAACTATATTATAGGCTGTCAACGGAGTATCTATCCGCCCTGAAACGCTTTTATTTTGCGCATTCTTTTAATCCCAATCGATGTTTTTTGACATTAAAAGAAATATAAGAAAAAAACTAATATTCTTCAAAAACACCCGCAATGCCGCCCACAGGTGGTATCTTGTTTTGGCTGTTTTAAAATTATTAACTTTGCGGCATGAATAAAAAAATTGCAGTTATTTTTGACATGGACGGTGTAATATGCCATACAAACCCTTATCATTCCCTTGCTTTCCGTGAGTTTTTTTCGACAAGAAATCTAGCCCCTACTGATGAAGAATTTGCACAACATATGTTTGGCAAATCGAACAGCTATATCTTAAGTCACTTCTTAGAAAGAAAAATTGAAGGCGAAGAGTTACTGCAATTAGAACAAGAAAAAGAAGGCCTTTTCAGAAAAATATACGAGCCACATGTAGAACCTATCGATGGTCTTGTTGAGTTTATCAACGATCTAAAAAGTAATGGCGCTAAAATCGGCGTCGCTACATCAGCCCCATATGCTAATCTAGAACTGATACTTAGTAAGGTAGCTATCAGAGAAACACTAGGTTCAATAATGGCTAGTGAGGATGTAAAAAAACACAAACCTGATCCTGAAGTTTATCTTACCTCAGCTAAAAACCTTGGGGTATCTCCTGACCAGTGTATTGTATTTGAGGATTCATTTTCAGGAATTTCGGCAGCTTTAAATGCAGGTATGAAAGTAGTAGGCGTACTTACTTCTCATACCATAGAAGAGCTCCCGCCTTGCGACCTGTATATAAATGACTATAAAGATCTTTCTTATGACACTATATGCAGGTTGATTACAAAATAGAGGCTATTTCTTAATGGTGATGCTTCTTCCAGTTACAAGAATAAACTTATAAATCCGGTATAGGCCGTCATCAGTAATCTCAATTTTCTCTACCAGTCCGGTTTTACTAAATGTATCTGTAACCAGGTTACCAATTTTCACATCTTGTAATACACTTGATGGTGTTTCGTTATTTAATCTAATCATGGCACAAACAATACAAAATTAAGAACCAAAGGTACTTCTAAAATGTTATTTTACCGTTAACCAAAATATGCAGACAGAAGCTTGTCGCAAACGGCCCCCAAAAATGACCTTTTCGCACCTCCTTGCTCCCATGTCTAATCAATAAATTTGTTTAACAACCAATGAGAAAAAACAGTATTAAGTTTTCACTCTGAATTAACGGTTTATTAATAACAATTTTTGAACTTACATAAAACTTGGAAAACATGGCTAAAATGAATCCTTATTTAAACTTCGACGGAAAAACCGAAGAAGCTTTTAATTTTTACAAATCAGTTTTTGGTGGCGAATTTAGTGCCGTTCATAAAATGACCGAGGCACCTGAATCTTCGCAACTACCTGAAAATGAAAGAAACGGAATTATGCATATCGCATTACCTATTAACGAACATACTACATTAATGGCTTCAGATATTCTTCCTTCTTGTGGACATATATTAAATGAAGGAAACAACATACAAATCTCACTTCATCCTGAAAGCAGAGAAGAGACAGAGCGTCTTTTTAACGGATTATCAGCTGGGGGAAAAGTTGAAATGCCTCTTGAAGATACTTTCTGGGGTGCTTATTTTGGAAGTTTTAAAGACAAATTTGGCGTACAATGGATGGTAAACTTTGAACAAGGCCAAAAATAGAAAATCACAATGCGGTAGTTAGAAAAAATGCCTGATGAAATAAATTCATCAGGTATTTTTTATTTAAATATTCCTACTAATTAATGTTTGGCAGGTTCTGTTGCCTGCTCTGGCGCTTTACCTATTAGCTCCATAAACTGATCTAATTTAGGTGTTATAATAATCTCGGTACGCCTGTTTCTTGCTTTACCATCTGGCGAATCATTTCCTGCAACTGGATTATACTCACCTCTACCTCCTGCCGTTAAACGCTTAGGATCCACTCCATAATTATTCTGTAACGATTGAACAACTGAAGATGCCCTTAAAGCACTTAAGTCCCAGTTATTACGAATGTTTGTTTGTGAGATAGGCACATTATCTGTGTTACCTTCAATCAACACATCATAATTTTTGTAATCCTTAATGATTTTAGCAATCTTACTTAGTGTCTCGCCTGCTTTATCAGAAATCTCGTAGCTGCCAGATTTATAGAGCATATTGTCTGATAAAGATATATAAACTACTCCCTTAAGCACTTTCACATCCACATCTCTCATTTCTTCCCTGCTCAATGAGCGAGTAAGGTTGTTGGTTAACACCAAATTAAGTGAATCACTTGTGTTTTTAGTATTTACCAGATGTTTGATGTATTTATTTGAGGCATTAATCTCATCTACCAATTTAGAGATATTTACATTTCCTTGATTGGTGGAACTTAAACACTTGTCAAGTGCCGCCTGTAAAGAGGCTGAATTTGCTTTTTCAGATGCAATTTGCTCTTCCAAACTTTTTACTCTTGATGATGATCCGGAAAGGTCCTGTTGACTGGTCTGATATTTCTGGTTCAAATCCTTAGTCTTTTCTTTCAATTGATCATAATTAGACTGGAGATCGTTATACTTTTTGTTACTGACGCAGCCTTGAGTTAGTACGGCTGCAACTAGTACTACTGGTATTAAACTGGAAAATTTCATAATCCTATTAATTTGTTAGTCAAAGTAATAAAACTGCAATCTCCATGCCAGTAAGGAAAATTGTATATTTATTCCATGCGAAAAAGAGGTATCTTCTTACTTTTTATTAACCTATCTATATTTATATCGGGAAACGCTGAATCATCCAAATATTCTTTAAATAACAATTCGAAACTTGAAGGTAAAATTGAAGAAGCTTTAAAATACTCGAGAGCTCATAAAATGAATACTTCTTATTGCATTATGGTCGACATGAGTATCCATTCTGGAAAGAACCGTCTTTTTGTTTATGATTTTAAGAAAAAACAGGTGATTATTAAAGGCGTTTGTGCCCATGGAAATGGTGGTGGCAGCACAGCATACAAACCGGTGTACAGTAATAAAATTGGCAGTAATTGTACCTCCCTTGGGAAATATAAATTAGGCAAAAGAGCCTATAGTAACTGGGGTATTAATATTCATTACAAAATGCATGGCCTTGAAAAAACAAATAACAATGCATTTAAAAGGATAGTAGTTTTGCATTCTTACACACCTGTACCAGCCTTTGAGAGCTACCCTCTGCCAGTATTTAATATAAGTTATGGCTGCCCGGTAATTGCAAATGCAACTATGCGTAAAATAGATAACCTAATTAAATCAGGGGAAAAAGATATGCTGTTGTGGATTTATGAATAGTGCTTGCTATCAACTATAAGAATTTCACAAAATCCTTTGGATATTCAACAAAACCTTGCCTTAAATAAAACCGGTGTGCATCAGTTCGCCTCGCGTTGCTGTGAACCATAATTCGCTTACACTTTCTTTCCATAGCTAGTGTGGTACAATATTCATCCAGCGCCTTACCAATTCCCAAACTCCTCGAATTGTCATCAACTATAAAATAGCTAATCACAGCATAATCAGCTTCAAAAGCTATTTGAGGGATAAAATGAAGAGAGAGGAAGCCTAATACGTTTCCATCCAATTCATATACAATATCGTGGTGGTCGGTCAATTTGCATAGGTCGCCAAGCCTTTTCTTAATAAACCCTTCTTCTGTAGGATAACCAAGTTGTTTCATTAAAATCTGAATGGCCTTAGCATCCCTAAGTTCTGCGGTCCTGATCTTCATTACCTAAGTAGATTTAAATTTTAATGTAAATCTCCTTTTTATCCATGATATAACCAACAAGCCAGCAAAGTATCATAAAACTCAATGCAAAAACCAGCGTACCGAAAGCTCCCGGAAATAATGGCTGATAAATCACATTGTTAATCCAGTTGTAAAAACTTACACCCGGTTTAACCCATATCAACTGGAAAATCACCAACAATAGTTCCGACAAAAGGTAGATAGCCAACGAGTTTCGGCCAAATACAAGAAAAAAGTTATTTCCCCATTTAATCTTCTTGATCTCTACAGCATAAATGAGGACGGCTATAATAACGAGATCTAAACCTACAGTAAGCAGCACGAATGAACTGGTCCAAAGCTTTTTAGCTATTGGAAAAAATTGACCCCAAAACAAGGATGTAAAAATTAGTAATGTAGCAACAAGCAGCAGTTTAGCAACTGATTCGTAATTCCGTCCTTTTTCCTGAATATAAACTCCTGCCAAATATCCACCTATTACATTCACAATACCTGTTAACGTACTTAGCAATCCTTCAGGATCAAATGCAATTGGCCCTCCTTTATCATGATAAAGATGAGCATCACCAAGAATAAAAATATCTAAATGGGTACCTGCATTGCCTAGCATGGTATATTCCTGACCTTGTTCTCCAAATAGCAATAAAAATAACCAATAACCGAAAAGCAGAATTATTGAAATGATCAACGCTGATTTCTTTGAACAGTAATGAACAATTAAAGATCCAAATAGATAGCAAAGTGCTATACGTTGCAATACCCCCATAATGCGGGTATTACTAATTGAATTAAATACCCATTCACCATTATCCCTATGCATAAAAGGGAACCAATACATCAAATAACCTAATAAAAAGATGATTGCAGAACGTTTAAATACTTTCATCAGGAAGTTGCTGTCACTTTCAAATTTCTTTTTCGAGAAGCTCAAAGCATTTCCAACAGCAAATAGGAATGATGGAAATACCAGATCTGTTGGCGTAAAACCAAACCATGCTGCATGATCTAAAGGCGCCCATTGTGTAGCTCCGGAGCCTGGAGAGTTAACAATGATCATGAAACAGATGGTCATCCCTCTAAAAATATCCAGGGTGGTAAATCTTTCTTGCATAAAAGAGTCGTATAATTTTTTAGATATATTAATCAGGTGTGCTGAAATTCAGCACACCTGATTTTATTTTTTACTAGTAGTTTACATTTTGCTTTAACACGCCATTACTTTTATCAATCTCAACCTGAGGAATTGGATAATAATAATGCTTAGGTCTAATAAAAGTTACTGTTTTACCTTGATCTACCGGAGCTTTTGACTTCGCCAGATTATATATTGCAGCAATATCAACTAAGTTCTTTTTATCCCATCTCATCAAATCCTGATGTCTTTCACCCTCTCCTGCCAATTCTACACGTCTTTCATGAATCAATTCTTTCATGCCTGCATTTACAACCTGAGGTAATAATATAGATGCTCTGCGTCTTACCTGATTAATCAAGGCATCCCCTGCTCCAGCTCCCTGTGTACGGATTTTTGCTTCAGCAACTAAAAGATAAATATCTGAAGATCGCATTAATGGCACTGCATAATTATGATCTACACCATTTCCTTCTGAAGAACCGGCCGGGAAAAACACTGCATATTTCCTAAAACTAAAACCGGTAGACGACAAATCTGATGTAAACTCAGTTTCACCATTACCATCGCCTAAATCTATCTTATCTCCCACACTTAATAGTGTAGCAGATTTACGTGAATCATTTGGTTCAAATTCATCTGCAAGACCTTTTAACGGCTGGCTAAATCCATAACCACCCCAAGCTCTTGGAATGTAATAAACAGTATAATCATTAGAAAGTATATTTTGAAGTCCTTGCACAGACATCAGAACTTCCGTACTATTCTTATTAGCTCTGGTAAAATTTTCCTGATAAGTAGTTGCCAAAGCATATTTGTTATTGCTAATTAGTTTTTCACCAATTGTGATAGCTTCAGGCAATTTTTCCCAATACATATACAGTTTCGTTAATAATCCTAAGGCTGTTCCTTTACTTACCCTTCCAAAATCTGAACCACCATAGCTCTCTGGCAATAAATCTATTGACTTTAAAAGGTCAGTTTCAATTTGTTTACGAACCTCTTCAATAGAAGATTTTGGTATGTTAAAGTTACTTGTAGCATAATTCTCTTCAGTAACAATAGGTACATCACCATAAATCACCATTAATCGCCAATATCCGAAAGCCCTAAAAAAGTAAGCTTCTCCCATACTACGATCTTTTATTGCCGGAGTAATATCCGTAATTCTTGGAATATTGATAATCGCATTTGTTGAGCGATTAACCATCTCGTATTTATAGGTCCAGCTAAAATTTACTTGTGCATTTGCTGCATTATAGGTTAAATTTTCTATTGCTTCATCCTCAGCATGGTCACCTGAGCGCCAATAATCATCTGATGCAACATCAAAAGTGGTCTCAGCATGAGAAATGTAATCTTCCTGTGCCAACAAGTTATAGATACCTGAAATTGTATTTACTGCATCTGTTTCGTTCCTAAAATAGTTACCGGTATTATAAACACCATTTTGAGTAAGGTCCAGATTTTTCTTACATGCAGTGGAAAAAGCCACCATAAATAAGCATGTATATATTATATATTTTGTTTTCATGGAGATTAGATTTTAAGAGTTAAACCAAATGTGAACGAGCGTACAGATGGATATTGAGCAACATCAACACCTCTCTGTCTGTTACCGTTTGTATAACCCAGCTCAGGAGTATAGCCTGAATAATTGGTAATCATAAATAAATTCTGACCAGTTACATAGACTCTCAGGCTACTGAAAGTTGCCTTTTTAACAAGGAATGTTGGCAATGTATAACCAATTGTTAAGTTTTTCAGGCTAACATAGTTGCCATTTTCAACAAAAAGATCAGAAGTACGATAATTCTCGTTTGCACGATCTAAGGTCATCCTTGGCATTGAATTACTGGTTCCAGGACCAGTCCACCTATTTAATGATTCTGCATAAAGATTAAAAGAATACGTTGGATCTATACCTTGCATTCTGTCTGCATTATACAAACTCACTCCAAATACTCCTGTTAAGTTTGCTGCCAAGTCAAATCCTTTATAAGACAAACTAGTTTGGAAGCCCAAAGCTGCTTTTGGATTAGGATTTCCTAAATAGGTTCTATCTCCACCATCAATCATTCCATCCCCATTAATATCAACAAAACGAACATCACCAGGTTTAATAGAGCCTTTTCTTGAATCATTTTTCAAATAAGGATCGTTATCAACGTCAGCTTGAGTTTGATATAATCCTGCAGTTTTCCATCCATAAAAAGAAGCTATAGACTGACCTTCATAGGTTCTTGAAATTTCCTGACTTGAACGACCGTACACCGTTGAAGGGATAAAGGCATTTACCCCATACAGCTTAGTTACTTTATTTTTGATGAATGATCCATTCACACCAAATGAATATTTAAAACTATCACCAGACTGGTAATTCACCTCTGCTTCTATACCTCTGTTGTTCATATTCCCAATGTTAATATCAGGAGCTTGTATTTTTCCGGTTGTTCCTATCAATAAGGCAGGAACAAGCATTTGCTTTGTGTTTTTATCAAAATAAGTGATCGTAGTACTTAGTTTATTCGCTAAAAACCCTGCTTCTAAACTCACATTAGTCATTGAGGCTTTTTCCCATGCAATATCCGGATTGGCACTTCTAATTACTGCTGCACCATTAACACCAACACCTCCAAAAGTATAACCATTTGCACCGTAAGTATTACCCACAACAATTCTACTTAAATACTGAAAAGCATCTACATTCTGATTACCTAATTCACCCCATCCTCCTGTTAACTTTAAATTACTTATCCATTGAATATCCTTCATGAACTTCTCATTAGACAATCTCCAACCTAAAGAGAACGCAGGGTAATAACCCCAGCGGTTTCCTGCAGCAAATCTTGATGATCCATCTGCTCTAAAGGTCAATGTTGCTAAAAAACGGCCATCATAATCATAAAATCCTCTGGCAAAAACCGATTCTAAACCCCATGGATCATCATAGTTACCATCAGCTGCTAATAAAGCATTCCCTTTACTTAAAATTCTCTGGCCTTTTGAGGTATCATCATAGCCTACTCTTCCAGCTGAGAAAAAGCTTCCTCTATAACTTTGTGAAGAATACCCTCCCATAAAAGTAATATGGCTTTTACTGATTACTTTATCGTAGGTAAGAACGAGATCCACTAAATGTGAGTAATTATCCAACTCCCCTTGTGTTAGAGTAGAACTCGTAGTTTGTCTGGCCTGATTCTGATCTTCTATATTAAATGAATAGCTACGACCAATTGTACCATCGAAGCCATAATTAGCGCGGAATTTTAGATCTGAATAAATCGGAATCTCCGCAAACACATTAGCAATAGCCCTGTATTTTCTACTGTAAGCATCTGCCTGTTGAATCGTTGAATATGGGTTATTAATATCGCCTAACTGATTAGCAAAAGCCTTTGACGTACCATATGTTCCATCATCATTCATTGTTGGAATTGCAGGATTAAACCTCAATGCTGAAAAGAGGAGACCAGCCTGAGAGTCATTATTATTAAAGCCATTGGTTTCCCCATAAGTTACCTGCAGGTTTTGCCCTAATTTTAACCAGGGTTTAATCTTGTGTTCTGTATTGATACGGGTACTAAATCGCTTAAAATAAGATTTATCGATAATACCTTTTTCATCATAAAAAGAAGTAGAAAAGTAATAAGTAGAAACATCATTCCCTCCTTGAAGGTTAAGATCAACATTGTTTACTTTCCCACTTCCGAGAATAGCTTTTTGCCAGTCTGTGCGTTGCGTGGAATAGTAAGCATCCTCCCAAGGCGCTTCAATTCCAACCCCATCATTAGTATATCTTTCTCTTTTAAGCTTATACAAATCAGGTGCTGTAAGCAAATCAATGTACTTAGTAGATTTAGATACGCCTGTATATGCATTGATAGAGGTAGCTAATTTCTGACTATAGCTCCCCTTCTTGGTGGTTACCAAAATGACCCCATTGGCTGCTCTTGTACCATAAATAGCACTTGAAGATGCATCCTTTAATATATCAACTGAAGCGATATCATTTGGATTCACATCGCTTAATGCATCCGGATTAGTGGAAGGTACCCCATCAATTACCACCAATGGATTGGCATTATTTATAGTACCTGTACCTCTAATACGAATACTTGGGGCTGCTCCTGGTGTTCCATCATTACGTACAATATTAACGCCAGTTGCTCTTCCATCTAATGCCTGAGCCACTGTACTTACAGGTAAGTTCTGAATATCAGCACCTTTAATACTGGCTATTGATCCGGTTACATCTATTTTTTTAGAGGTACCATAACCTACAACTACAATCTCATCTAAATTAGAATTGGTTTCGACCATAGTAATGGTCAGACTAGTTTTTCCTGCTAATTGAACAATCTGCTTTTCATAGCCAACATAGCTGAATTCTAAAACCCCATTTTCAGGAGCATTAATTACAAACTCGCCATTAACATCGGTTGTAGCACCAATATTGGTCCCCTGTAATTTAACACTAACCCCTATAAGCGTTTCTCCTTTTGAATCGACAACTTTACCCTTTATGGCAATCTGAATTCCGGCATCATAGATGACTACCACATGGTCCTCTGCTATTTTATAAGGCAATTTATTACCCATTAGCGCTTCCAGGATTGCGTGGATGCTCGCATCTTTTACCTGTAAATTTACCTTACCCAGTTTCTTAATGCTGGAATAATTGTAGAAAAACCGATACTTACTTTCTTTTTGAATTTTTGTTAGAATGCTGCTTACTTCTGTCTGTTTTAAATCAAGTGAGAACTTTTCCTGAGAGTAAACATTCGCCGAAACCTGCAAACAGGTGAACATAATTAGTAATAATGCTCCTTTCATTAGCAAAATTATTTTAAAAGGTGGTTGCATATAAAGCCACGCAAAAGCTTTTGTAATCTTTTTCATTACATTTGTTTTTGAAAATTAAGGAA
>Ga0065714_10064868_pt1 | contig 16601 bp, 16 predicted proteins | sample MisRhiReplicate2_FD_59101 | JGI IMG/M metagenome (GOLD analysis project Ga0065714, IMG submission 59101) | Miscanthus rhizosphere microbial communities from Kellogg Biological Station, MSU, sample Rhizosphere Soil Replicate 2: eDNA_1 v2... | ecosystem: Host-associated > Plants > Roots >...
TGAAAATTAACGATAAGCACTTCGAGGTAATTGTTCACCAGATGATGCAGAAAGTTCACATTGAAGATCCAGGTGATACTATTTTCTTAGAAAACAATGCTGTTGACCGTTGGGATTTTGCTGACGAGAACGATGCAATGTACGACAAGAAAGTGGTTGAAGACGCAGGTGATTCTACGGATTTCAAACCAGGTCAGATTGTTTCATTACGTAGACTAAGAGATGAAAATTCTCAATTGAAACGTAAAGATTTAAAACAGATCACAGTTAGAGATGCAAGACCGGCAACAGCAAGTTCTATCTTACAAGGTATTACGCGTGCATCGTTAGGTACTAAATCGTTCATTTCTGCGGCTTCGTTCCAGGAAACTACGAAAGTATTAAATGAGGCAGCTATTGCAGGTAAACGCGATAATATGTTAGGCTTGAAAGAAAACGTGATCGTTGGTCACTTAATTCCTTCAGGTACTGGTGTACGTGGTTATGAGCGTATCATTGTAGGTTCTCAAGAAGAATACGATAAATTATTAGCTTCGAAACAAGAAGAAGTAGAAGCTTAATATTTTTGATATTTTGTTTTAAAACTCCCTCAGTATTGAGGGAGTTTTTTGTTTGGAATAGATTTTGTAACTTTAATAAAAAAATAAACACATGAGTGTTACAGAAATTCAACTTTTTCAGATCTTAAAAGCTAAGCTAGGCGAACAAGAAGCAGAGCAGTTGGTTTCTTTTGTAAAAGCTGAGGTTAAATCTGAATTTGATAATAAACGTGAGATCTTAGCTTCTAAAGAAGATATAGCCAATATGCAAAAAACAATATATGTAGTAGGATTAATTCAATTTTTAGCTATTATTGGATCAGTGATAGGGATTGTAAATTTTATGATAAAATAGAATATTTAATTAAGTACTAATATTATATTTCAAATTCCGCCATTAAGCAGCGGAATTTTTTATTTTTGAAGTATTATGGAAGAACAACAAAACGAGAACCAATTAAATATAGAGTTATCTGAAGAAATTGCTGAAGGGATTTTTTCTAACCTGGCTATTATTACCCATTCCAATACTGAATTTGTATTGGATTTTATTCGTGTAATGCCGGGTATTCCGAAAGCAAAGGTAAAGTCGCGGATTATTTTAACTCCGGAACACGCAAAGCGTCTATTATCAGCGTTGGAAGATAATATCCAAAAATTCGAAGCTGTAAACGGCCGGATTAAAACCCAGGAGGAACCGCCTTTTCCTATGGGCTTTGGCGGGCCAACCGCTCAAGCCTAAGACTATTCAAAATCTTACAAACAAATATTTGTTTACTATGTTGGCATAGTATATATTTGTGTATAACCATTTATAAATGAAAAAAATTTTATTGAGCGCATTACTTTCTGCTCCACTTTGGGTTTTGGGGCAGGGTTTCCAGGTTAATTTACAAGGTCAAAAGCAAATTGGTATGGCAGGTGCAGGTTCTGCATTGGCTTTAGATGAAGCTTCTGTATTTTACAATCCCGGTGCAGTAACTTTCTTAGAAAAAAACTCAGTTTCCGCAGGTGTAAACCCACTATTATTCAAATCAGCTTTTAAGCAGAGCGGTTCGAATGTTACCGAAGATGTAAAAAATAAAATTGCTCCTCCTTTTGAGTTTTATGCAGTTTGGGGACCAAAATCAAACAAGTGGAAGCTGGGCCTGGGGGTTTATACGCCATTTGGTGGTTTGGTAGATTGGGGCGATAACTGGTCGGGTAAATATGCTTTAACCTCATTAAATTTAAAAGCCATCTATTTTCAGCCAACTTTAAGTATTAAAATTACAGATCGTATTGGTATAGGTGCTGGTTTTGTATACAATCATGGAGATGTAAATCTTCAAAGGGCATTACCTGTAAACTATCCGGACGGGCGCTCTGGCCATGTAACTTTAGATGGTACAGGTAAAGGTTACGGATGGAATGCTGGTTTATACATAAAAACCTTAAGTAATATATCTTTTGCCTTGGTTCATAAATCGAAAGTAATTACCAAATTAGATGGTGGTACAGCAGATTTTACAGTACCGCAATCATTAACAGGATCTTTTCCTGCTGGCAATACATTTAATGCGGAACTCCCTTTACCAGCAACAACCAGTTTAGGTGTTGGTATCCCTTTATCGAAAAGTACAGTTTTAGCATTTGATGCAAGTTGGGTGCAGTGGCATATCTACAAAGAACTGGCTTTTGATTATGCAATAAATACTTCGGCTTTGACGGATACGAAATCAGCACGCAATTATCGTGATGGTTCTTCATTTAAATTAGGTATTAACCACCAGGCATCAGAGAAACTGGCATTAAGGGCAGGAGTAGGTTATGCTTTTTCTCCTGTACAGGATGGATACGTAACACCAGAAGCACCAGATGCTGATCGTTATATTTTAAGTGCCGGTTTAGGTTATATGCCTACCCGCCATTTTGAAGTTAATGCATCATTCTTTTTTGAAGATGTTAAATCGCGTAAACAGAAGAATATCGAGACGGGCCTGGATGGTACCTTTAAAACTTTGGTTTATGCACCAGGTATTTCATTAACTTATAAATGGTAGGAGAAATTTAAATGAAAAGATATATATTAAATAGTTTCGTTGCTGCTATCATCCTTTTTGCAGCAGCTTGTAAACCCGAAATAGAAACTCCTGCTGGTACTACTGCGGGACAAGCTAATTTTAGCAAATACATTGCGGTAGGTAACTCCTTAACTTCAGGATATGCCGATGGTGGCTTATATTTGGAAGGACAAAAAGTTGCTTATCCAAACTTAATTGCTGCTAAAATGGCTACGGTAGGTGGTGGGGCATTTACCTCTCCATTTTTTACTGAAGAACATTTAAATGGTTCAGGTTATATTTCTCTAACAGCACTGGTTAATGGTACGCCAACTTTAACTCCTGTAATTGATAAACTGGCTATAAGAGATGCAGCTAAGCATTTAGACAAATATAGTGGAGAAATTCAAAATTTAGGTATTCCGGGCATGCGCGTTGATTTGGCTTTTGCACCAGCATTTAGTGCCGCAAATCCATTTTTTGAACGTTTATTAACCGATGCCCAGGTTGGTACTACAAGTTATTTTCAATATGTTCAAACCAAAAACCATACTTTCTTTTCATTGTGGCTTGGAAATAATGATGTATTAGGTTATGCCTTAAATGGAGCGGTAACTGTACCTACTGATCCAACTACCACTTTGACTGATAAGGTTATCTTTTCTTCTTTGTATGCTAATTTTTTAAATGCATTAACTGCTGGTGGCCAAAAAGGTATAGTGGGTACTATTCCTGATGTGACTGCAATCCCTTATTTTAATACTGTTACGGTAGCAGCTTTACTAAGTGCCGCTAAAGCAATTAATCCGGCGGCGGCAGCTATTTATATCCAAACTGGAACAGGAGCCGTAAGGCCTGCAACAGCAGAAGATTTAATCCGTTTGCCATTTCAATCAGAAGGCATATTTGGAAAACCAAATGCTTCTGGAATTCCTTATGGTCTGCACCCACTAAATCCGATCGAAAACAGATGGGTATTGGATAAAGATGAAGTAATTAAATTAAAAGATTATGTAAATAGCTACAATAGTAGTATTAAATCTTTAGCCACAAGCAAAGGTTTAGCCATTGCAGATACTTATGCTTATTTTAATCAGGTTAAAACTGGCATTAATGTTCAAGGTGTTGGTATCAACGCTTCATTTATTACGGGTGGTGCATTCTCTTTAGATGGTATTCACTTAACGCCGCGTGGAAATGCAGTAATTGCCAATGTATTTATTGATGCCATTAATGCTAAATACGGTTCTACTGTACCAAACATTGATATTACGCAATATAGAGGCGTGAAATTCCCGAATTAATTCGAAAAAAAATTATATTTCAAAAGGTTCTAACACTGTTAGGACCTTTTTTCATTTTAGCCTATCATTAACAAGATTGATTATCTTCTCTTTTTCATTAGGTTCAAACCAATTGATCTCTTCATCTCTTCTAAACCAGGTGAGCTGGCGTTTGGCAAAGCGACGTGTGTTTTGTTTAATTGCCGAAACAGCATCTTCAAGAGATAACTCTCCATCCAGGTAATCGAAAAGTTCACTATAACCTACCGTGTTTAAAGCATTGTATTTTTTAAATGGTATTAGTGATTTTACTTCATCTACTAAACCATCTGCAATCATTTGATCAACTCTTCGGTTAATTCGGTCATAAAGAACAGCTCGATTGGTATTTAATCCAATTTTGATGATATTAAAAGGCCTTTTCTTTTTTGTAGCTGAAAGCATTGAAGAAAGTTTTTGGCCTGTTGATAAAAATACCTCCAAACCCCTGATCATTCTTTGCGGATTTTGTTGATCTACTTTTGCAAAATATTCGGGGTCTAATTGGGCCAATTGGGTTTGTATAATAGCTAAACCTTCTTCTTCAAATTGTTTATTTAACTTCTCTCTAATCGATAAATCAATATCGGGCATTTCGTCTAAACCATTTATTAAAGCGTTTACATATAATCCAGACCCCCCGACCATAATGGCGAGATCGTGGATTTTGAAAATCTCTTCAAGTATTTTTAAGCCTTCTACCTCAAAATCGCCTGTACTGAACAGCTGCATTACTGTATGTGAATCAATAAAATGATGTTTTGCCGCAGCTAATTCCACAGCATTGGGCTTTGCAGTGCCAATGGCCATTTCCTTAAAAAACTGGCGTGAATCTGCAGAGATAATTTCTGTGCCAAAATGTAGAGCCAGTTGAATAGCCAAGGCTGTTTTGCCAATTGCAGTAGGACCAACAATAGAGATTAAGGTTTTTGATTGAGGCATGGCGTTTGTATAAAATAAAGGCTGCCAAATTTAAATATTTGGCAGCCTTTTGTACTTATTATTTTGTTGCTAATTAATAGTCGTCTTTATGGCTATCATCTTCAAAGTTATCACTGTCAGAAAATTCATCTCCAAATTCGTCTTCTTCATTTTCTTCATCTTCGTCTCTCTCTTCCTCATTAATGCCCATTTCGCCCATTGCCTCCAGTTCGTCGGTGTCTTCAGGCACAAAGTTCATTTCGTTTAAGAAATCAAATTCGCTGGCAACCGCAGCAGCACCTCTAGGGTCAACAGCTTGTGGACTATTCTGCTCCATTATTTTTGGTGCTTCGCCAGTGCTTTTGGCTAAAAATGGATATTCGATGTTAGGGTCCGCATCAAGAATAATTTTTACCAGCTCTACATGGAAATCATAAGGGCGATCGAAATTATAGATATAGTAAAACTTTTGATGTGGATCTTCAATAAAACCACTCAATTTAGAATTCTCCATTAAAACTACGCGATCTTTTTTACGTTCGTTTGGTAAATAGGCAATTTCATCACCTTTTAGCCAATTATCAGTGCTCACGTAAAAAGAAGAAGGTTTCTCGGCATTATAACCTGTAGATCTGTGAATAGCCTTATGGAGGTCTTCAAATGTTTGGTTTGATTTAATGTCGATTTCTCTTACAACATCATCAAAATCTTCAAAAGTAATTCTAAATTTATAAATAGCCATTATTGTATTTTGGAATCGTAAAAATAAAGTTAATTTATAATTACCACAAACATGATGTGCCATAAAAGACACCATATTCATATTGTTACGGCAATTAAATTATTTATTAACAGGATTTAATCCCATTTGTTTTGCCTGATTGAGCATAAAATTAAACGCTTCCTGGTAATCGTTTGTGATCTCACCTTCCAATATGGCCTCACGAATTGCATTTTTAATTATGCCGACTTCTTTGCCTGCATCAAGACCAAAAGTTTCCATAATATCGTTACCGGAAATCGGAGGTTGCCAGTTTCTGATTTTATCACGTTCCTCTACGTCCTTTAGCTTTTGTTTTACCAGTTCAAAGTTATTTCTGTATTTTGTTTTTTTATATTCGTTTTTGGTGGTTACATCAGCATTGCAGAGTAACATCAAGCTTTCAATTTCTTCTCCGGCATCAAAAAGTAATCGCCTTACGGCAGAATCACTAACGGTTTCCTGTGCCAGAACGATCGGGCGTAAATGAAGCTGCACCAATTTTTGCACATACTTCATCTTCTCGTTTAAAGGAAGTTTCAGCTGTGCAAATATTTTGGGAACCATTCTGGCGCCTCTGTCTTCATGGCCGTGAAATGTCCAGCCATGACCTTCTTCAAAACGTTTGGTAGCAGGTTTGGCAATATCGTGTAAAATAGCAGCCCAGCGTAACCATAAATCTTCCGTATCTGCACAGATATTGTCCAGTACCTCTAAAGTATGGTAGAAATTATCTTTATGTCCTTTTCCCTTAATAATCTCCACGCCATGAAGCTGTGCCATTTGAGGGAAAATGATATGCAATAATCCGGTATCAAAAAGATGTTTAAAACCTATCGACGGTTTTTTAGATAAGATGATTTTATTCATCTCATCAGTAATCCGTTCCTTGGAAACAATGTTGATCCGTTGTTTCTGGGTTTTAATGGCATTAAGTGCTGCAGGATCGATATCGAAATTAAGTTGTGAAGCGAAACGGATGGCACGCATCATGCGCAATGGATCATCCGAAAAAGTAATTTCAGGATCAAGTGGGGTACGGATTAGTTTATTTTCTAAATCTTTAATCCCATCAAAAGGATCTAAAAGTTCGCCAAAATGCTCAGCATTTAAATTGATTGCCAATGCATTGATAGTAAAATCTCTGCGGAGCTGGTCGTCTTCTAAAGTGCCGTCTTCAACAATGGGTTTGCGGGAATCCGATCGGTATGATTCTTTTCTCGCCCCTACAAATTCGACATCTAAATCCTGATATTTGATGTTTGCTGTACCAAAGTTTTTAAATACAGCCACTTTTGTGCTTAATTTTCGGCCTACAGCTTCTGCATATTCGATTCCACTACCTACAACAACCACGTCAATATCTTTTGAAGGACGATCTAAAAATAGATCGCGAACAAATCCTCCTATTACGTAGGCTTCGGTTCTGCTCTTATCGGCAATTAAGGATAAAGTTTTAAATATTGGATTTTGTAGGTGTACCCTTAAATCCCCTGAAGAGGACTTGGAGTTCCCTTCGTTTAAATCAGACTGCATATATAAGGGTAATTTATTTGTTCAAAATTAAGTAAAACATTTGGTCGATAAAGACTATAAACGAGTCAAAGCCCCTTTAGGGGGTGGGGGTTTACTTCCGAATAAATTCAAATTGTCCACCAGGAGAAAGTTTCATAATGGTAGATGGTTTTCTACTGGATCGGTTTTCCTGCTCAAAGTCTACCACATAATCAACTGCATCAAGAATAGCCGGGTCAATATCATCAAAGAATTTTGGCGAAGGTTGTCCGCTTAAATTTGCAGATGTTGAAACAATAGGTTTTCTAAAACGCTGGATTAATGGTGTGCAAAAATCATGTTTAACAATCCTGATGCCTATACTGCCATCTGCATTAATTACATTTTGGGCAAGGTTTTTAGCATTCGAAAAAACGATGGTCAGCGGGTTTTCTGCATATTCGATCAGATCGTAAGCCACATCAGGTACTTCCGCAACATAACTTTGTAATTTGCTGTCTACATCCAATAAAACAATTAAGCTCTTTTCGGCAGGACGATTTTTTATTTTAAGCACTTTATCCACAGCTTCAGGATTGGTGGCGTCGCAGCCTATTCCCCAAATGGTGTCAGTAGGATAGAGGATCACCCCGCCCGATTTTAATACTTCAAAAGCTTTATTAATCTCATCTTTTAACATAATGCAAAGTTAATTTATAAAGCTGAAGTTAGATAAGGTACCCATAAAAGAATTTTAGAAGCTAATCATAATCTTATCATTTATTTCATTGGCTGATACATTTTGATCCAATAAACCAGTTTTTTAAAGCAGGTAATCTAGATAAAACAGATTTAAATTGGGGTTCGATTAATCATTGATAATTCAACGATTAATCCAATTGTAAAATATTTAGCCTGAGTGATATAACGTCAAAACATAATCAAACAGAAATCGTTTTACAGATAACAATCTGATTGTAAAAAATGTTAAATGATTTGCCATTTGGTTTACAATATCGTTATATTTATGTCAGGTTATTTATACAAAAGCGCACAAAATGAGAACAGCACAAAAATTATTAATGCTTTTTACAGTAGTATTGGCATTAGCAGGATGCACAACACTCCGCACCGCATCAGATTATGATAAAGATGTTGATTTAAGCGGATACAAAACTTACAATTTTTACGATAAAGGTATCGCAAGAATTAAGCTCAACAATTTAGACAAGCGCAGGCTAATGGCTGCCGTTGAATCTGAAATGAATGCGAAAGGCTTTACAAAATCAGATCGACCAGATTTATTGGTTAATCTGGTAGTGGTAGCCCGAGAAAAAACTGATGTGTATGGTCCAGGTTACTATGGTGGCTGGGGATGGGGCTGGCGTGGCGGCTGGGGAAATCCTTTCTGGGGCGGCGGAACCTATGTGAATCAATATATTGACGGTACCATTATCATCGATTTCCTGGATCCGGCTAAAAAGATTTTATTCTGGCATGGACAGGGATCAGGTTTTAACCTCGATAGCTTTAACAAAAGGGAACAACGTTTATACACCGGAGTAAAAGAAATATTGGCGCAATATCCACCAACTGTTACTGCTGCTAAATAAGTTGTAAAAATTAAATCAAGATAACAAAAGGGCTGTTGAATTTTTAAATAAATTCCAGCCCTTTTTCTTTTGTGTTTTTTTAGCTTGTATTTATTGATGTTACTACAGTCTGTCCCAGTCTAAACCTGACATTCGCGGAAAGCCCGGAATCCGATCCTTCATCGGATGAGGACTTGCAGCATTGGCAGGACTAACACTTAACAGCAGTACTAGCCTTGCTTTTCAAATATTAAATAAAATTTCTGAAAATCTATTTGAATAAGTTACACATTCATTATGCACTAAGCTGTTATGAACGTAATTTAAGGATTATCAAAGAGATAAATAGCAATCCATTAATTGCTGCGTAATGAAATTGCTGTTGAATTTTTGAACAAATTCCAACCCTTTTTCCTTCATCTCTTTTTGCAGCTGAGGACTTTCCAGAATTTGATTAATTACTTTTGCGAGTCCCTTGGCATCATTTGGTGAAACATATAAGCTATCTGGTCCGCCGGCTTCTTCTAAGCATGAGCCTGTTGCAGCAACCACCGGAACACCTGAATATAAAGCCTCTATAATTGGGATGCCAAAACCCTCGTAAAATGAAGGATAAACAAATACACTAGCCATTTGGTAAATGCCAGGCAGATCGGCAAATGGAATATTTTTTAAGAATACGATCCTGTTCTTTAAGCCGAGTTTTTCAATTTCTCTCTCTACGGTTTTAAAATAAGCCGTTTGTTTGCCTATTATTACAAGTTTGTATTCCTCACTAACCTCTTTTAAAGCCTGTACAGCCAATTTAAGGTTCTTGCGTTCTTCAATGGTGCCTACGTTCAGGATGTATTTTTCAGGAAGTTTAAAGGTTGCCTTAATGCGGCTTAAGGTTGCTGCGGCAAAAGCTGTTTTGAAACTATCATCGCAGCTTTGGTAAATCACCTCAATTTTTTCAGGATTGATTCCGTATAAATCAATGATGTCTTCTTTTGTTTTTTCGCTAATGGCGATAATTTTATTGGCACGTTTACAGGCCGATTTGCTTTTCCACCCGTATAATTTCCGGTCAATAAATCTATAGTATTGAGGAAAACGGAGAAAAATCAGATCGTGGATAGTAACGATTGATTTAATCCTGGTATGCTGTATAGCTAATGGGATCTCGTGACTCAGGCCATGAAAAATCTGGCAGCCGTCCTGATTTAAATCTTTCAGGATATTTAAAGTTCTCCATAAAAAAGGGCCGTTTTTAGGGAGTTTAAGTTCGATGTTATCTTTTTCAAAAAATGCATCAATCTGTTTGGCCGCTTTTACTTTTGGAGAATAAACAAGATACTCGTGTTCGGGAAACTGGTTTGCCAAATGCTCAATTAAAGACCGGCTGTAATTGCCCAATCCGGTTAAATTGTTGGCCGCACGTTTACCATCGTATCCAATCTTCATTAGAGGTGTAAGGTTTAAGGTAAAAGGTAAAGGCTTTGGGTGTTACCTTACACCTTAAGCCTTATACCTTGAGCCATTTATACTGCTACATTATTTTCTCTCAACGCATCGTTAAGCGAAGTTTTCTTATCTGTACTTTCTTTACGTTTTCCGATAATTAAAGCACATGGCACCTGAAATTCGCCGGCAGGGAATTTTTTAGTGTAACTACCAGGAATTACTACTGAACGTGCAGGAACAACACCTTTATATTCTACAGGAGTTGGACCGGTTACATCTATAATTTTGGTCGATGCCGTTAATACCACATTGGCACCAAGTACAGCTTCTCTTTCTACTTTAACACCTTCTACTACGATGGCTCTTGACCCTAAAAAGGCATCATCTTCGATAATTACCGGTGCAGCTTGTACAGGCTCTAAAACACCACCAATACCCACACCACCACTTAAGTGAACGCGTTTACCGATCTGTGCGCATGAACCTACAGTAGCCCATGTATCAACCATGGTACCTTCATCAACATAAGCACCGATGTTTACATATGATGGCATCATGATTACCCCCTTTGCTAAAAACGAACCGTAACGTGCGCTTGCCATAGGCACAACACGTACACCAGTTGCTTTATAGTCAGTTTTTAATTCCATTTTATCGTGGTAAACAAATGGACCGCTTTTAATTTCCTTCATCTCACGGATCGGGAAATATAAGATTACCGCCTTTTTTACCCATTCATTAATGCCCCAGGAGTTTAAAACTGGCTCAGCAACACGGATTTCGCCTTTATCTAAACCTTGAATTACGGTTTCGATGGCTTCGCAATAGTTGCTATATTTTAAAAGGGTTCGGTCTTCCCAAGCGGCTTCAATTAATTTCTTTAAATCTGAATACATGATGTTTTTAAATTTTACGCAAAATAAATCAATTTTTGTTTATTAAAGGGTTAATTGTTTAAATTGTTTTGTAGTTGGATTAGTGCAAAAGATTGTTGAATTGTTCGATTGTTCGGATTACTGACCTTACCGGGTTTAAAATGATGAGAATGATTTAACAATAAAGCAATAAAACAATTTAACAATTCTTTACTTTTGAACCTTTATGACAGAGACAGAAAAACTTAGGATAGATAAATATTTATGGGCCATCAGGTTGTTTAAAACCCGTAGCCTTGCGACTGATGCCTGCAAAGCCGGGAGGGTGAAGTTAAAAGGGCAGAATATTAAGCCTTCGGCCATTGTAAAAGTTGGTGATGTTTATCAGGTATCGAAAGGGATCGAGAAGAAAATCATTGAAGTAGTAGAGCTTTCGTACAACAGAATGGATTCGCCGACTGCCTTAACAAAATATAAAGATTTAACCCCTGTTGAAGAAACCCATGCCTTTAAATCGATGTTCCATGCGCCAAGCTTAAAACGCGATAGGGGTACAGGACGCCCAACTAAGAAAGACAGACGTGAAACGGATGACCTGATAGGCGGGATGTTTGAAGAAGAATAGTTAATCCGCGGTCTTGAGCCTGTTGAATCTTGGTTATAGCTTTGGACTAAAACAATCAATTTCCTTTTTCAAGTCTGAAATCGCTGGCTGGCTCATGACTCAAGACTATGGACTGAAGACTAAAATACCTCATCCTATAACTCATTATGGCAGTTTTACCTAGTTTTTCGATCAATTTATAGTTGGCAACAGCTCCTACCGCTGCACCAACGAAAGGCAACATTTGGGCAAGTTTTGCTAAGTCGATGTAATCGCGGTATTGCTGTTGGAAAGTAAGCCAATCAAATTCATCAATGTTGGTCGGTAACTCATGAGCTTTATCATCCCAATCCTGCATTTTGTAAAATATATTCTGACTTTCTTCCTTGCTCGAAAAGGCCAGTTGAAAAACGTGTAAAATGTATAAACGCTCGCGGTAATCTTTCACGTCGTATCCGTAAACCGAGGCAATATCAAAAAGCATCTTCATTTTGATACCCAACAATAAAGGGAAATCTGCGAGGCTCATTAAAAAACCACCAGCACCCGTAATCCCACCTTCTGCAGCGCCGGTTTTTTTGTAGCTATCAATTTTTTGCTTCACCAATGCTTCGCGGTGCATTAAGGTTAAATCGGTAATAGGCCCTGACGTGGTAAAGGTAGAACCAAAAAGAACAGCCTTAACCATTTGTTTAATCGCAGTGGTAATTGCATCATGAACCTTGTTGGGAATATAGCTGTTTATTTTTTTCTGCATTTTATCCGTCACCTTACTCAAAAGCGAAGGTTTTTGCAAGATTTTAAATTTCCAGAAATCTAGTTCACTGGTTATTTTTTGTTCGTAGGTCATGTTCTTTGTCCTACAATAATTATTCCTTAAAATTTAGCATAAAATAACTTTGAAGAATAAAGAATAAACTATATATTTAGTTACCTGAATATAAACATAATCCTTTCATTATGAAAACCTTAAAATTGTTCTGTTTACTGGCGTTGGCTGTGGGAGCGGCTAATGCTCAAGGGGTAAAATTTTCAGCTGATAAACCTGCGGCAGGAAGTACCGTAAAATTTACCTACGATCCTAAAGGAACCAATCTGGAAAACCTGGCAGATGTGAAATGTACCAGTTATACTTTTTTTTCGAAATCCAATCCAAAAAACACCAAAATTGAGTTGGTTAAAGAAGGGGCGATTTATAAAGGGGAAATTTCCACTCCAGATAGCGTTACTGTGGTTGGACTTGCTTTTTCGGTTGGCGATCAGAAAGATGAAGCACCTGCGGGTTATGTACTTGAATTTACCAAAGGTGGAAAAGTGCCTGCTGAAGCCTATCTTAATGAAGCCTTTTTATACGGATTGGCCGGAAATTATTATCTCGGGCTTACCATCGATCCTGAAAAAGCAGTCACTTTATATAAACAGGCATTTGCCTTAAAGCCAGAGCTGAAAAAGAAAAACCTGCAACAATATCTTTCGCTCGAGTACAAAGCAGATAAAGAAAACGGTACAAAACTGATCAACGAAAATATTTCCAGGTTATCCAAAATAAAAGATCCACATGAAGATGATCTTAGCGGCACTGTAGGTTTATATTCATTGTTAAAGAAAAAAGCTAAGGCAGACTCGGTAAAAATAATCCTGTTGAAAAAATATCCGACGGGAAATTACGCCTGGGGAGACGATATGAATGCGCTATATGGTACAAAAGATTTTGCAGCACAGGAGAAAAAAGCAGCAGACATGATTGCCAAATTTAAATTCGATGCTAGCAAAAAAGCAGATGCCGATAAGTTAAATTCAATTTATGGTATTTTGGCAAACGCAAGTATCCAGGTAAAAAATGCCGATAAATTTGAGCTTTATGCTGGTAAAGTAACTAATAAGCAAACCAAGGCTAGTTTGTATAATTCTTTTGCCTGGCCATCGGCTGAGAAAAAAGAAAACCTGGAGCTAGCAGCACAACTCTCTAAAAAATCGCTCGATTTGATAGAAGAGGCTAAAAATGGTGAAGTACCGGTTTATTTCTTTTCAAAAGATGAGTACATAAAATCACTTGATCGGGCTTATGCCATGTATGCCGATACATACGCACTATTGCTGCATCATCAGGGTAATAACAAAGAAGCATTGGCTTATCAGGAAAAAGCTAAAGCTTACAATGACGCTGGTGGAAACGAACGGTACATCATGTATTTAAATTTAACGGGTAATAAAGATAAAGCCTATGCTGAAGCCGAAAAGATCATAAAAGATGGGAAAGCCACTGACTCTTTGAAAACAATCTTCAAAACGCTTTACACTTCATTAAAGAAAGAAGGAACTTATGAAACCTATATTGCCAACTTAGAAAAAGCAGCACTGGAAAAAGAAAGAGCGGAGTGGACCAAAAAAATGATCAATATCCCTGCGCCTGCGTTTTCTTTAACTAATCTTAAAGGAGAAAAAGTAAGCTTAGCAAGCTTAAAGGGTAAGATTGTGATTTTAGATTATTGGGCAACCTGGTGCGGACCTTGTGTTGCTTCTTTTCCTGGGATGCAAAAAGCCATGGCGAAATATTCAGGTAACCCCAATGTGGTATTCTTGTTTGTAAACACCTGGCAAAATGAAGAAAACAGGGAAAAAGTGGTTACCGATTTTATTACCGAAAAGAAATATAATTTTAACGTGCTTTATGATACTAAAAACGCAAAAGAGCCCTCAAAATTTGATGTGGTAAGTGCTTATAAAGTTGATGGAATCCCTACCAAATTTGTAATAGATGGTGATGGTAACATCAGGTTTAAAGCTGTTGGTTTTTCAGGTTCTGATGATGGTGTGGTGAAAGAAATTGATTCGATGATCAGTTTATTGGCCCCCAAAGAATCGGGTAAATAAGTCGATCTTTTTATAATAATATTAACGAGAGTGATCGTCATTTCGAGCGAAGTGTAACGAAGTCGAGAAATCTATAATAGATCTCTCCATTTCACTACGTTCCAGTCGAGATGACGTTACTTTTATTACACTGTCAACTTCTTAATAATCTACCCGCATTGCAGAAGTTTCCCATAGTTTAAAAGCTGACAGCGCTTCATCCCGCATCAGTTGGATTACCGGAAGGCTCCTTTTTTCCATCGGTTTATCTAACTCTTCATAAATAAACTTATCACTAAAACCAATGTTTTCGGCATCTGCCTTGGTATTTGCATAATAAATGGTATCAATCTTCGCCCAATAAATAGCACCTAAACACATAGGGCAGGGTTCGCAACTGGTATAAATTATACAGCCACTTAAATCGAATGTATTCAATTCGGTACAAGCTAACCTAATGGACGAAACCTCGGCATGTGCTGTAGGATCGTTAGTTGAGGTTACCTTATTGGCCGATTTAGCAATTAATTTGCCATCTTTCACCACCACGGCGCCAAAAGGTCCACCAATACTTTCGCTTACATTCTGTACAGATAGGTCTATTGCCATCTGCATATATTCCTGATGTTGATTCTTCATTTTATATCCTAATTAATCCCTATGTCGTTAAAATTCTAAAATAACAGCACAAAAAAAATGCCCCGATTTATGCGGGGCACCTTGGTTTAAATATCTTTTTAGCTTACTTTTTGCTGTATTCTGCGTTTAAGCCTTTAATTACTTCCGAAGTAACATCTAAACTTTCGTCGGCAAATAAAATAGCGCTGTTACCTTTTGAGTACGTTAAAACCATTTTATAACCCTTTCCTTTAGCATAACCTTTTAAATATTCTGCAACTTTATCGTACAATTTTTCGTTTTCAGCAGCCTGCTCATTTTGTAAAGCACCACCGGCATTTTGTTGGTAAGTTTGCAATTCCTGTTGCTTACGTGCCAAACGCTCTTCAGTACTTTTACGCTGATCGGCAGATAAAGTTTGTGCTGATTGTTGGTATTGTGCCACCTCTCTTTGGAAAGCCTGACCTTTAGCCTGCATGTCTGCTTGAGCACTTTTACTCTTGCCTTCAAATTTCACTTTAAGGTCTTTGAAGTATTCATATTTTGTAAGTAACGAGTCGGAGTTTACATACACAATTTTCTCAGTTGGAGAAACCGCTGCAGTAGTACCCTCTGTTTTTTTAGTTTCAGTAGTTTTAGTGTCTTTGTTCTGGCATGCAGAGAAAGCAGTTATCAAAGTTGCTGTTGCAAGTAAACCAAAGGTTTTAAAGGTTCTTCTTTCCATTCTTGTTTAATAAATTTTAGCAAACTTATATAAATTAGTTTTTATATCCAATTTAAAGCCGATCCGATAAATATAAGCGATTGTAAAATACTAACGATTTTTGATTGAGGAAAGCAATTACAGCATTCATTTTAATGTTACACCCGCTTTATTTCATGCCCGCTGCCATCGGGTTTAGGTGGCACGGCTAGTAATTGCTATTTGGGGTTGCAGGGTGGCCATAGTAAATTTCATAACACCAAACGTTCCTACGGAACGAAAAAAATGTTTCATTTTTTTTCTACCCATGAGGCGTTCCTCTGGAACGGGTTGTCGGATTAGAAATGTTAAATCTTAATGTCTATGGGAGACTTAAAAATGAGATATGAGGCGTTCCTCTGGAACGGTTTGCGATTTGGAAATCTTAATCCTTAACGTCCCCTTAGGGACGTTTCGTGGGTAGCCAATTGAATAATTGGCGTTTTCGTTCCGTAGGAACGTTTGGTGGGGCTGGTGCGATAATCCCATAATATTTGCAGGTTGTGGCCACCTAAACCCGATTGAAATGGAAAGCTCCCGCTTCTTCTGCGGGACTTATAATGGAAAGCGGGAGGAGACATGGATTGGAATGCCGGTTTTGCTTTCTAAAACCTGATTTAAACCTGTTTTAATCGCTTTAACTGTAATCTCTTAACAGCTCAAAATTTATCCACATATTAGTTTAAATGCCAAAATTTCCGTATTTTTGATACTTATTGTTTTTAATTAAAATATGAGCGAAGAACAGGATTTAAAGTCAAATTATTCGGCAGATAATATACAGGTTTTAGAAGGT
>Ga0065714_10003151_pt1 | contig 16574 bp, 20 predicted proteins | sample MisRhiReplicate2_FD_59101 | JGI IMG/M metagenome (GOLD analysis project Ga0065714, IMG submission 59101) | Miscanthus rhizosphere microbial communities from Kellogg Biological Station, MSU, sample Rhizosphere Soil Replicate 2: eDNA_1 v2... | ecosystem: Host-associated > Plants > Roots >...
GATCCCCGGCATCCAGGTATCGGTCTATGCGATTCCGGTGTGGGTGGTGTTCATGTGGGTGTGCTACGTGATCAAGAACAAGCGCAGTGCCCAGCATGAACTGGCTGTGGCGGCTGCCACCAAGTAAGTAAGCCTGAAATACAACAAACCCGGCCAAGTGCCGGGTTTGTCGTTCAAGGAAGGTACAAAATCTGTGGGAACAAGGCCTGTGGGAGCAAGGCTTGCCCGCGATGCAGTCACCGCGATTTATCGATAAACCGCATTACCGTTCATCGCGGGCAAGCCTTGCTCCCACAGACCTCTCCACAGGCCAGACTCCCACAGACCTCTCCACAGGCCAGACTCCCACAGACCTCTCCACAGGCCAGGCTCTCACAAGCCTCATTCCAGCGGTTTCGAGTATCCTGTGGGTCCTGATACCGGATACTTTCCATGCTGGCGATTTCCAACACCGTGCACATCCCGGACGCCGAGATCGAGCTGACGGCCATCCGCGCCCAAGGGGCAGGGGGGCAGAACGTCAACAAGGTCTCCAGCGCTGTGCATTTGCGCTTCGACATTCCGGCCTCGTCGCTGCCCGAGTTCTACAAGGAGCGGCTGCTGGCCCTGCGCGACAGTCGCATTACCAGCGATGGTGTATTGATCATCAAGGCCCAGCAATACCGTACGCAGGAACAGAACCGGGCCGATGCCCTGGAGCGCCTGACCGAACTGATCCTCAGCGCCACCAAGGTCGAAAAGAAGCGCCGTCCGACCAAACCGACCCTGGGTTCGAAAAAGCGTCGCCTGGAATCCAAGACCAAGCGCGGCTCGATCAAGGCCGGGCGCGGCAAGGTGGACTTCTAGCTTTTCTCCCGTTCCTGGCGATGCCTCGGCGCCTGTCGGTACAGGTAGACGCTCAATGCCAACCCGCCCAGGGCCGCCAGTGCGGCGAATAGAAAGATCGAGGCAAAGCCGAAGCCCGCGGCAATCGCACCGGCCAGCGGTCCGGTGATCCCCAGCGACAAATCAATGAACAGTGAATAAGCACCCACCGCCGCCCCGCGGCTGGAGGCCGGCACCAGGTTGACCGCTTCCACGCCCAGCGCCGGAAACACCAGGGAAAAGCCGAAGCCGCTCAACGCCGCGCCCGCCAGGGCCCAGTGGGCATCCGGTGCGAGCCACAACAGCAACAGGCCCAGGGTTTCCACCGACAGGCAGGCAATCGCCACACGAAAGCCGCCCAGACGGTTGATCAGGTTGCCGAACAGCAGGCGCGCGCCGATGAAGCTGGCGCCGAACAGGCTCAGGCACAGCACGGCGTTGTCCCAGTGCTGGGTGGCGTAGTACAGGGTGATGAAGGTCGCGATGGTGCCAAACCCGATGGAACCCAGGGCCAGGCCGCAGCCGTGTGGCAGCACACGCCCCAGCACGTGCATGAACGGCAGGCGTTCGCCAGTGACGATGGGCGCGGCGGTTTTGCGCCAGGCCAATGCCAACCCCAGCAAGCCGAGCAAGATAATGCTCACGCCCATGCTCCATAGCCCCAGCGCATTGACCAGCCACACCCCCAGCGGTGCGCCAATCGCCAGCGCGCCGTAACTGGCGATACCGTTCCAGGAAATCACCTTGGCGGTATTCGCCGCGCCGACCCGGCCGATGCCCCAGCCAATCGAACCGGAGCCCACCAGGCTTTCCGCGCTACCGAGCACCAGGCGACCGATCAGCAGGCTGATCAGGCTGAACGTTGGCAGGTGGGGCGTCCAGGCAGACACCAGCATGAACACACCACTCAGCCCGCAGCCGGCGAGGCCGAACATCACCGCGCGCTTGCTTCCCAGGTTATCGATGATTCGCCCTGCATAAGGACGACTGAGCAGAGTGGCCAGGTATTGCACGCTGATCACCAACCCGGCGATCACCGCGCCGAAGCCCAGTTCGCCGTGGACGAACCCGGGCAGTACGGCCAGGGGAATGCCGATATTCAGGTAGCCGATGAATGTGAACAGGACGATGGAAACGACTTGCAGCGTGACCGCCAGGGGGCGCTGGGAATCTGACATGGGGTAAAGGTCCACGGAGCAGCAGGATAGGTAGGCTGCTTATGATAACGGCGACCGTGGGGTCAGGGCGGGGAAAAGTAAAACTATTTGCCCAATGGTGGTTCAGCTGCCGTTCTCACCGCTGACCAGGCGTGTGGTCACCAGTGCGGCGATGGCGTTTTCTTCGCTGCCAAAGCGCGCCAGCAGGGCTGCTTGTTTCTCGGCAGGAAGGCGGGTCCAGATCTCGACCATTTTTTCGGCAGTGCCGATCAGCACGCTGGCCTGGGCTTCGCTGAATGGAGGGGTGTCATCGGTCATGGAGGGCTCGGGATTCAGGCAGTGTGGAAAGCGCATCTTAGCGCTTTCCACACGGTCTGGTGGTGCGGGTCAATCAGTCTTCGCTGTCGGCCTGGCGGCGTTCAGTGGCTTCTTTAGGCTCGGGTTGCTGGGCGTCTGCTTGCCCCCCGGCTTGTAGCGTGGTCGTCTGCTCAGTGTCGTGCAGGCTTGGGAAGGGGAGATTAGGGATCTCGTGCATATCGCGCTCCTCGCAAAGTCTGTGGATAGATCTGGTAGATCCGCGCTTTTACAAAGCCTGGGCAGGATACAGCAGGAGAAATGACAAAAAGACTTTTAAATCCCGTCGGGCCGACAAAAGGGATTGTCTGGACAAGTCATGACCAATCCCTCCGTGCGGCGTCCTGGCGCAACTTTTTCAGCCCCGGCTACCGACCGTTACCAGTGGTCGGCAAGGCTCAAGAATGCCTCTGCAAGGCCGATGGTCTGTACAAATCCTTTGGCATTCGGTTTCGACACCGGACATGGAAGTCGGGGCGTCGTTAGCTCTTTTTACCCCCACGAGATTCTTTCCATGTTTCTACAAAAATCCTTGAGAGCCCAGATCCTTGCCCTGCTCAGCGGCAGTCTGTTGGCGATGCTGCTGATCGCCCTGGCGTCCTTCCATTTCCTGTCCGAGGGTGTCCAGAATTATCGCCAGCTGATTGATGGCCCGTTGCGCGCCTCACAATTGATCGACGAGGCCAACCTGCAATTCAAGGTGCAGGTCCAGGAATGGAAAAACGTCCTGTTGCGCGGCAAGCAGCCAGCGGACCTGGATAAGTACTGGAAGCAATTCGAGGAACGCCAGCACGATGTCCAGGGCATTCTGGGTGAGTTGATCGGGCACAAGGACCTCCCAGCCCAAATCAAGGCGCGCATTGAACGCCTGCGGGACGAACACCGTCAGTTGGGTTCGGCGTACCAGAAGGGCCGGGACGCGTTTGTGGCGGCAGGTGCTGATGCGACGGCTGGTGATGCAGCGGTCAAGGGCGTCGACCGTGCTGCCAGTGAGCAGATGAGTGAGCTGGTCGCCGAGTTGCACAAGATGGGCAGCGAGCAATCGGTGTCGATCAGTACCGGAGCCGACCGGACCATTCTGCTGGGTACTGTGGTGATGCTGGTCTCAGGCCTGCTGATTGGGGTGTTCAGCCTGTGGATGGTCAACCGCAATCTGGTGCAGCCTATCCGCAACCTGATCGCATACGTGACCCAATTGAGTCACGGTCGTTTTTCCGAGCGGGTCGTCAGCAATCGCCAGGACGAACTGGGCGATCTCGCCCTGGCGGCCAATACCTTGCGCGATTTCCTCGCCGAAACCTTCACGCGCCTGCAACGCAGTGCCACGGAGCTGGACAGTGCCAGCGGTGAACTCAATGCCATCGCCAGCCTGATGAGCCAAGGCACCAGCGAACAATTCGAACGCACCGATCAGGTGGCAACGGCAATGAACGAGATGTCCGCCACCGCCCAGGAAGTTGCCCGCCATGCCGCCGATGCGGCGCGGGCTGCCGATGATGCCGATCACTCGGCGCAGCAGGGCGAGAAAGTGATGCAGGGCACTATCCACACCATCACCCAGATGCGCGGCGAGATTGCCAACACGGCCACGGTGATCCGTCGTCTGGAAACCGACAGCGGGCGCATCGGTAAAGTGCTTGAAGTGATTCGCGGGATTGCCGAGCAGACCAACCTGCTGGCCCTCAACGCTGCCATCGAAGCGGCCCGGGCGGGGGAGGCCGGACGTGGTTTCGCGGTGGTCGCCGATGAGGTTCGCAACTTGGCCCAGCGCACGGCGTCATCGATCATCGAGATCAATCAGATTATCCAGACCGTGCAGACTGGCGCAGTGGACGCGGCCCAGGCCATCGAAAGCGGGCAGTCGCGCAGTGAAGAAAGTGTCGAGCAGGTGACCCAGGCCGGCGCCATGCTGGAACGCATCACCCAGGCGGTGGAAGCGATTCGCGACATGAACCGCCAGATCGCCACCGCCGCGGAAGAGCAGACCTCCGTGGCCGAAGACATCTCGCGCAACCTCACCGAAATCACCTGCATCGCCAGCACCAACCTCGACAATGTGCAGCGCACCGAAGCGGCCAGTCGGGATTTGCATGGGTTGTCGGGGCAGTTGAATGAAGTGACGGCGCGGTTGAGTGCCTAACCCCAGTGGCGAGGGAGCAAGCTCTCTCGCCACAAAAGCTTATGCGAACCTGAGGTGGATCAATCTCAATAATCGCGCCGCTTGCGAAATGCCCATCGGCCTGCAATCACGGTGAAGGTTGCCACCAGCGCCACCAGGATCCAGAAGCCCTCCGGATCACCGGCCAGCGGCACGCCGCCGACATTCATGCCGAAGAAACCGGCAATGATGTTGATGGGCAATGCCAGGACCGTGACCACCGTCAGGGTGAACAGCGTGCGGTTGCTTTGTTCGTTGAGGTTGGCGGCGATCTCTTCCTGCAGCAGCTTGATCCGCTCGCCCAGGGCGGTGAGGTCGTTGATGATCAGGGCGAACTCCTCGGTGGACTTGCGCAACTCCTTGACGTCTTCCTTCTGCAGCCATTGCGGTGGGCGGTTGAGCAGGCGCAGCAACGAGCCTGGCTCCAGGGCCAGCAGGCGTTGCAGGCGTACCAGCACTCGGCGCTGGGCGCCCAACTCGGAGCGGTTGGTGGACAGTCGCGAAGAGAGCAGTTGGTCTTCGATCTGATCGACGTTGAGGCTGGTCTTGCGCACGATCTGGGTCAGTACTTCGCCTTGGTCGCGCAGCAGATGCACGAGCAGTTCCAGCGGTGAGCGAAAGCACTCGCCGGCCTTGACCGATGAGCGCAGCTTGTCGACCGAGTGCAAAGGTTGCAGCCGCGCGCTGATGATCAGCCGACTGTGCACGCAAACCCACAACGTCGATACATCCGAGGACACCAGGTTGCTGAGGTTGAACACCACATCGTTCACCACCGCCAGCAATGCCGAGTCCACATGTTCGATGCGGGTCGAGCGCGAGCCTTCGTGCAGGGCTTCGAAGAATTCCTGGGGCAAGGCCAGGTGGCTTTTCATCCAGCGCTCGCAGGCAGCGTGGGCCAGGTTCAGGTGCAGCCAGAGGAATTCGTCGGCGTCTTGCGGTTGTTGCAGGCTTTGCAGGGCCTGGGCCGAATCGATCTCCCTGCCACGCTCGCCGGGGCGGAAACGAAATCCGTAAAGCAGGCCGAACAGGTCCGGATCGCGATGGCTTTGGTCGATGCTGTGGTTCATGAGGGCTCGCTGGCGGGGAGTGCCTGTCGCGGCGACAACAGGGTCACTTGAGCGGCATCATTGCAGGGTTTTTTGAAGGTTTTGTGACAGATGGCTGTGTCACTTGGACCGTTAGCCGTTTACATACGCACGCAAAAGAGCCGCGCAACTTGAAAGTTGCGCGGCTCTACATGGATTAAATCAGTCATCTCGGTCTTGTTTGTTTTCCAAGACCTCTCCGGTAGCGGCATTGAGTTCAACGTCAAACTCTCTGCCATCTGGGTAACGTACTTCAACTTCGTATTCATAACCGTTGAAACGCTCATCCAAGTCAGCAAGTCCGATGGTCGCTCCCGGGTGCAGCTTCTCGACGATCTGTTTAAGTTCGTCCATTGATTTGATCTTGCCTTCCTTGACCAGTTGGGGAATCTGGGTGGCCGGAACATCCTTCGCCTGGGCCAGGCCAGCGGTGAGGGTCAGGGCGGCAACGGTAAACAGGGCAGTCAAAGTTTTCATAGGTCTTTCCTTTGTCGTTAAAGGGTGATTCGTTTAAGTGGGCTCAGATTATCTGTGGCAACTTAATTCACCCTTAATTCGGAAAACTTGCAGCGACTGCACCGATCCGGCCCTGATTCCTCAGTAACCGTTCTTCTCCAATAGTTGCGCCACACTGCCTGTTTCGGGACGCTTGAAGTACTTGAGCAACTCACTGGCCCGATTGGTGAAAATGCCATCCACGCCGGCGTTCATCACTTTCTTGAAGTCCACCGGCTCATCAACAGTGTAGACATGCACCAGCAGGCCCTGGTCATGGGTGTACTGGTTCATCCATGGCTGCACCAGGTCCGCGTAACTCTGGCTGCCGCCATGGGTCAACGCCGCGGACGGCCCAGTACCGATGGCGCCCTGGGCCTTGGCGTACTGAATCCATGTTTCGAATTCTGCCTTATCCTTGGGTTCCTGCTTGGCGTAATAGGCGGCCTTGTCCGTTTCGCCGGACTCGGCAAAAGGCACCTTGGACTTGGGCTCGATGTTGCCTTCGCCCACCCACAACAGCAGGATCTTCGGCACCTTCGGCATCTCTTTGTGCAGCAGTTCGAGACTGCTCTTTTCAAAGGTCTGCAAGACCACTTTGCCTTTGCCCTGGCCGACACCCGTGGCGCGCTTGGCCAGTTTCGACCCGGCCGGGCTCAGCCAACCGCGGTCCTGCAGTTTGTCCTTCAGGTCGCGCTCAATGCCGGGGAACAGCTTCGGCGCCTTGGTCTCGATGTACAGCCCGGGTTTTTGCTGCGGGTTGCCCTCGGCGATATTGATCACTTCATCGAGGGTCAGGATTTTCAGGCCGGCGAACGAAGGTCGCGCGCGGTCCGGGTAAGCGGTGTTGAACCAACTGCCGGCATCGAGGGTTTTGAGCTCCGCCATGGTGAATTCGTTGGCGGTGCTGTCCTTGCGCTCGGGGAATTTGACCGCGACATCCGTTGTGCGCAGCAGGCTGTCGTCATGCAGGACGAACAACACGCCGTCCTTGCTGCGTTGCAGGTCCAGTTCCAGGTAGTCGGCGCCCAGGTCGCGGGCCAGCTTGTAGGCAGCAGCGGTGGATTCCGGCGCGTCGAACGAGGCGCCGCGATGGGCGATGACCGCCGGATGTGGAATACCCTGGAGGGCTGCCAGGGCCTTGGGGCTCGGGGCCTCGGACGCTTGGGTCTGGCCGAAGCCGAGCAACAGGCTCAGCATCAAGGCGGTGCGGGTGAAGGTGACAGGCATGCTCGAAATCCTTTCGTAGGTGTGTGCAAAAAACTATCTTTTAACAACTGAACGCTGTCGGCGCTATCGCCATACCGACATAAACCTGTGCAAAGAAGATTTTTCCCACGCATTTCCAGGCCGCTTTGCAGTACCCTTGCCGCATCAGTTTCCCCGGCAGAGGGAAACCTTAAATCCTGTGTCCGCTTGCCCTGCGTGTAAACCATTGATCAGACGTCCCGAGGGACGTATCCATGAGGTTTACCATGCGCACCACTTCGACATTCATCTGCCAGGCCGCCGACCAGCTCAAGGGTTTTGTCGGCCTGAACCGCAAGACTGGCCAGTACATCGTGCGGTTCAGCGAAGACGCCTTCGGCATGGACGTGGCCGACGACGGCATCATCCCCACCTGCGAATTTGTCTGGGCCCCCGTGGCGGACGGCACCATGGCCCTCAAGCGCGAGCGCATCCAGTTGCTGCTGGACCAGCACATCGACGACCGGATCAACCTCTCCGAACCTTTACGGGTGTACATGGCCCGCAGCGACCTGCCGGAAATCGTGGCGGTGCGGCAGTTGGTGGAAGGCTGAAGCCACGACCTTGACCCCGGTGGGAGCAAGCTCAGCTCCCACAGAGGATTTGTGCTGAAGGCAGGATCTGTGCCCCTCCTTCGAGATTCAATGTGGGAGCAAGGCTTGCCCGCGATGGGGGNGGCACATTCAACATCGCTGCAAGCTGTCCCACCGCCATCGCGAGCAAGCTCAGCTCCCACAGNGGATTTGTGCTGAAGGCAGGATCTGTGCCCCTCCTTCGAGATTCAATGTGGGAGCAAGGCTTGCCCGCGATGGGGTGGCACATTCAACATCGCTGCAAGCTGTCCCACCGCCATCGCGAGCAAGCTCAGCTCCCACAGAGGATTTGTGCTGAAGGCAGGATCTGTGCCCNTCCNTCGAGATTCAATGTGGGAGCAAGGCTTGCCCGCGATGGGGGGTGGCACATTCAACATCGCTGCAAGCTGTCCCACCGCCATCGCGAGCAAGCTCAGCTCCCACAGGGGATTTGTGGTGAAGGCAGGATCTGTGNNCNTCCTGCTTCTACATCAGGTTTTGTATCCTGGCATCAGGTTTGGTGTTGGAAGGCATAGTCGCGTTCGACCTTGCACACCCTCGTATGGCAATGGGTATACCAGGTGGAGCGGCCGCGCTCACGGATCGCGCTGTGTTCGGGATGCTGCTTCCAGGCCAGGATCGCCGCTTCATCGCTCCAATAGGACACGGTAATCCCCAGACCATCTTCGCCACGCGCCGATTCGACACCGAGAAACCCCGGCTGCTCTTGAACCAAGGCCAGCATACGCTCGGCGGCTTCGGCGTAGCCTTGGTCCCCCTCGGTGCGCAGGGAGGTGAAAATCACCGCGTAGTAGTGGGCGCTCATGGCGTTGTCCTGGCGCAGGCTTCGACAAACGCGCTGACCAGCGGCGGCACGCACCCTTCCAATGCGGCACGTTCTGGCTGGAACAGCGTGGCGACATAGAACGGATGATCCCGCAGCTCCACCGCTCGCAGGCCGCCGGCCGAGTCCCGGGCCACGGGGTGCAGGCGCTGCTTGAGCAAATCCTCTTCAAAGTCCGGGTTGACCCCGAAGCGACAATGGTAGCCCTCGAATACCATCAGGCGGCCATAGGCCTTGGCAATCAACGAGTCCGCCTCGAGTTGCAGGCTGTCGATGGTTTCGACCAGCGCGCAGCTCAACGGCGTCAACAGCGCCCGTTCAGCCTCGGGATCGGTTTCGCCATGGGCGGCGTCGGCCCAACCCATCACGTTACGGGCGAATTCCAGCACGGCATGTTGAAAACCACCGCAGGTGCCCAGGAAAGGGCGACGCTGTTCGCGGGCAAAACGAATCGCCTGCAAGGCGCCGGCTTCGTTTTGGTAGGGGCTGCCCGGCACGCACCAGATACCGTCGAAATCCTCCAGCACTGCGTTGTCGGTGATGAGCGGCGTTGCCAGCCATTGGATGCGGATGTCATGGCCGGTTTGCCCGCCGGTCAGCTCAAGTGCGATGGGGATCGCCCGGTGAGCGGTGATATGTGGGTCGTGGTCGCCGACCAGGGCGATGTGTAAAGGACGCTGTTTTTCCATGAGAGACTCGCCGCTTGTTGATTCCTGGTCGCCACTATAAATTGGCGTTCACGCAATCAATATTGGCGTTTATCCAAGTGATCAATGCAGCAGCGCACTATCGTCTGGACTATCCCGACCTGTCCCTGATCCTCGCACTGGTCCGTGGCGGCACACTGGCCCGGGCCGCGCGGCTGCTGCAGGTGGACGTGTCCACGGTGTTTCGTTCGGTACGTCGGCTGGAGGCGGCCCTGGGCCAGCCCTTGTTCGAAAAAAGCCGTGCCGGGTACTTGCCCACGGGCCTGGCCCAGGCACTGGCCGAACAAGCCGAGCGCGCCGAACAGGCCTTGGAGGCGGCGCGGGTGGGGGTGGAGCAGGGCGGCGAGGTCATCAGCGGGACGGTACGCCTGACGTGCAGCGACTCGGTCCTGCAAGCGTTGCTGCTACCTGCGCTAGCGCGCTTCATGCCCGCTTATCCGGCGTTGACCCTTGAGCTGAGCACCTCGAACGACTTCGCCAACCTGAGCCGCCGCGATGCCGATATTGCGTTACGCCTGACCCGTACGCCGCCGGAACACCTGGTCGGTCGAAATCTGGGCAATGTGGCTTACCGGGTATGCGCCAGCGCCACCTACCTGCGCTCGGCGAATACGGATGACCTGGCTTCCATGACTTGGATCGCGCCGGACGATTTTCTCCCGGATCACCCCACCGTGGCCTGGCGCCGTCAGCATCTACCCGGCGTGGTGCCCGCCTATCGCTGCAACAGCATGCTCTCGGTCACCGAACTGGTGCGAACCGGCTTGGGTGTGGCGGCGCTGCCGGACTTTCTGATCGATGAACACCAGGGCCTGATGCCCCTTGGCGAACCGCTGGAGGGGTATGACACAGCTCTGTGGCTCCTGACCCGCCCCGACTGCCGGGCCTTGCGCTCGGTGGTGACCTTGTTCGATGAGCTGGGGCGCAATCTGCGCTGGCGCTGACTTTTAACGGGCAAGGTGTGCATGGCTCAATGGATGACGTTCCCCCAACGGTTATAGTGCCTTGAGCACCAGCCCTTGGCAGAGAACATCACGATGACGAAGTCTTCCCAACCCACTCCCGCCGCACCCGTTGACCACTTGCGCTTTCATCGCCCTCACGCGCATCTGGCGCCGACCTTTGGCAATGACCGCTTTGCGCTGAGAGCGGAGGCGTTCGCGCGTTTTTTCGGGACGCCGATGTTCCTCGGAGCGCAAACCCTGATCGTGCTGATATGGGTCAGCCTGAACCTGGTGGGGGTCTTTCATTTTGATGCCTACCCGTTCATTTTGCTGAACCTGGCGTTCAGCCTGCAGTCGGCCTATGCCGCGCCGCTGATTTTGCTGGCGCAAACCCGCCAGGCCGCTCGGGACAAAGCCCAGGCGGAAGCCGACGCTCAGCATCGTGAAGCCTTGGCCATCGCCAACAGCGAGCGCCAGGCCCAGGCCGCGCAGAATACGGCGCAGTTGCTTGAGTTGTTGGAGCAGAACACCCGCCTGACGGAAATGACCAAGGCATTGACCGAGCGTATCGACAACTTGACCACTGAAATGCACCAGAAGGTCGTGCACAACCCATCGGTGCAGTAACCCTACATTCCAGGACTTCCTGATCAAGCCTGGTAACGGCTCAGGAACATGTCGAGGGCCGATTCGATCACCTGGGCCTGCTCATCCTGGGTCAGGCTGGGTTGCCCCATCGAAACCTGCGGCCAGAAGGCGAACGTCTTGAGCAGCCCATGCATTTGCTGGGCGGCAAATGCCGGCTCCGCGGGTTTCAACCGACCATCGGCCTGGGCTTGGCGAATCCAGGCCGTCAGGCCTTCTTCACGCTGGCCCATGCGCGAAACCATGTCCTGGGCACGCTCCGGGGAATGAATGGTTGCGGCGATGGCGATGCGTGCCAGGTCGAGGAAGTTCTCGTCCGCCAGCATATGCAGTTTGGCTTGCAGCAACGTTTGAAGCTGTTCCCGTAGCGGCTTTTGCGGGCTGTAGGGCATGTCCTGTTCTGCGGTAATGCTGTTCCATAACCGATTCAGAATTTCGGCAAACAATTCTTCCTTGCTCGGAAAATGGTTATACACCGTGCGCTTCGATACGCCGGCAGTCGCCGCGATCTTGTCCATGCTGGTGATCTCGAAACCGCTGCTACGGAATTCAGCAATCGCGGCCTGGAGGATGGCTTCGCGTTTTCGCTCGGTAAGGCGCTGCGGTACGGTCATGGGCAATTCGTCGGTTGAGATGAGAGAACTTACACTCGGCAGTTTACTTGCTCCCGGGATTCATGCAATCTAGAAACTACACCGAGTGGTGTAGTTTCTAGAGTCAAGCGGCTGAGCGTGCATGCAACGGCCATCCAGCGTCCCACAACGGCGAAGCGCAATTGCGCCGACGCCCTTGGAGTTATCGCACCATGACCATTCCCTCTCTTTCGACCGACAATCCGTCCGCCCATGACGCATCCCGGCATGAACAGGGCAAGTATCGCAATCATGCCTTCACGCCTCGGGAAGGTTTTGGCACCACCCTGCGCATCATCTGGAACCTGATCTTCCACAAGCCGCGCACCACTCGGCCTTCGGGCGCCATCGAGGTTCAAGCGCTGACGCGCGCTGCGCTGCTGGCGGCGCCGAACAACAGCGTCTTCCGCCTGGGCCATTCCACCCTATTGCTCAAGCTGCGGGATAAATTCTGGCTGACAGACCCGGTGTTCTCCGAGCGTGCCTCACCTGTGCAATGGGCCGGCCCTAAGCGTTTTCATCAGCCGCCCATCAGCCTGGAAGAATTGCCGCCGATCGAAGCGGTGATTCTTTCCCACGACCATTACGACCACCTCGATCATCAGGCCATCCTCCAGCTGGCGGCCAAGACACGCCACTTCCTGGCGCCCCTTGGCGTGGGCGACACCCTGATCAAATGGGGGGTCGACGCCAGCAAGGTGCGTCAGCTGGACTGGTGGCAAGGTACCGAGGTGGACGGTATCGAATTCGTTGCCACGCCCTCCCAGCACTTTTCCGGGCGCGGCCTGTTCGATAGCAACAGCACCTTGTGGGCCTCGTGGGTGATGATCGACGACGCCACGCGAATCTTCTTCAGCGGCGACACCGGCTACTTCGAGGGTTTCAAACGCATCGGCGAGCGATATGGTCCCTTTGACCTGACGCTGATGGAAACCGGCGCCTATAACGTCGATTGGCCCCACGTCCACATGCAGCCGGAGCAGACCCTGCAGGCTCATATCGATCTCAAGGGCCGTTGGCTGCTGCCGATCCACAACGGTACGTTCGACCTGGCGATGCATGCCTGGTATGAACCCTTCGATCGCATCCTGGCCCTGGCCTGGGAGCGCAATGTTTACATTGCCACGCCGCAAATGGGCGAAGCATTCACCCTGACGCAGCCGCAACGTGGCCGCGCCTGGTGGCTGGACGTGGAGCCCTCGGCGTACCAGGACCAGGCCGGTATCGCATAGCACTCACAGGATTGGTGTTATTCAATCATTGCGTAATCGGAGCGCCCCATCGGGTCCGGCGTCGCACCCTTGATGTTCATGCCGCGCCCCGGTGCGAAGCCGGGGAAGAACACCAGGCCCTCGGCTTCCAGGCGAAAGGCCAGGGCCAGGCGAGTGACATCGAGCAACTCGCCGCCAGCCTCGAAGCGGCGGATGGCCTGGACCGAGACGCCGGATTGGCGGGACAGCTCCTCGACACTCCAACCCAGCATGGCTCGCGCCTGTGCACTGTGGGCGGGGGTGAATTGATAGACAGCGATGCGTTCCAGGGTGGTTTTGATTGCGAGAGAGGCCATGGGGGGCTCCAAAGCTATGGGATTAAAAAATACTGTGTTTTTGTACAGTTGTTTTGAATCCCGATCAATCTCATTTTTTTGATCAATGACCGGCGGTCTTCTCCAGCCAGGCGCTCGGGGCGTGACCCAGTACGCGACGAAACATCGTGGAGAATGCCGCAGGGCTGTCGTAGCCCAGGTCCAGGGCGATTCGGGTCACTGAATTGCCTACGGCCAATCGGGACAATGCCGACATCACGCAGGCTTGTTGTCGCCATTGGCTGAAACTTAACCCGGTTTGCTGGCTGAACAGGCGGTTGAACGAGCGCAGGCTGATATGCAATTGCGCCGCCCATTGCGCGGGCGAGACGTGGGCGTCCGGGCGTTTCAGAAATGCCTGGCACAGGCCGAGCAGGCCCGGGTCTTGAGGCAGTGGAAGGTGCAGTGGCAGATGGGCGCTGCGCAGCAGTTCGTGCAGCAGCAGATCGATCAGTGCACCATCGCGTCCAGCCTCATCGTAATCCGGCGCAAGCTCCACGGCTTCCATCAGCAACTGGCGCATCAGGGGCGACACGCTGATGACCTGGCAACGGGCGTCCATGGTCGTTACCGCGGCCGGTTCGATATACAAACTTCGAGTGCTGACGCCCAGCATCAGTACCTCATGGGCAACCCCGGGCGGAATCCACACCGCCCGTTGCGGCGGCACCACCCAGTTGCCGTCTGCCGTGCTGACCTGCATGACTCCGGTGGCGCCGTAGAGCAACTGCGCACGGCGGTGGGTATGGCGCGGCAACCGATGACCGTCGGGGTAATCCGTGCCGATAGCCACTACTGGCCGTGGCGTGTCCTCCAGCAGGTCAATCGAAACATTGCGCATCGAGCGGTATCCAACGATTGGCGTAAACGCAAACATTATTGGCTTGCTTGCTGAAGCAGGCCAAGCCCCATCGCTCTATCGTCGGCCTCTCTCAATTAACGGAAGCTGCGCGATGTCCTACCTCTTGTTGGCACTCTTCGGCTGCATGACTGGCGTCACCGCTGTGTTGTTCGGCTTCGGCGGCGGATTCGTCGTGGTGCCCTTGCTATACCGCATGCTCACCGCCAGCCACGGCGCTGACGACCCTATCGGCCAATCGGCGATGCACATCGCCGTGGCCACCTCGACCTGCGTGATGATCGTCAACGCGCTGATCGCCACCGCCAAGCATCACCGCGCCGGTAACCTCATTCGCCACTACGTGTGGCCGTTGGGCGGCTTCATTGGCCTGGGCGCTATTGTTGGCGCCGTTGCCGCGATGTGGGCGAGTAGCGAAGTCATTCGCTATGCCTTCATCGCTTATCTGGGTGTAACCATTCTGGACTGCTTGTTCAGACGCGGTTTTCTGACACGGGCTGACGCTGTAATCCCACGGCGATTGGGCAGGACGGAGGTATCGGCAGGCGGAATCAGCATCGGCGCCATCGCCACTTTTCTGGGTGTGGGTGGCAGTGTCATGACGGTGCCGTTATTGCGTCGTTGCGGGTTGAACATGTCGCGCGCGACGTCCATGGCTAACCCGTTGAGTTTGCCGGTTGCGGTGGCCGGGACGCTGACTTACATAGCCATGGCCGGGTTTACCGAGTTTGATTTGGGGCAGTGGTTTGTCGGGTATGTGGATCTGCAGGCGTTTGCGGTTTTGACACTAGGCTCGTTAGTGGGGATTCGATTAGCTACGCCATGGATCGGGCGGATACCGGATGGGGTTCATGCCTGGGTTTATATTGGATTGTTGGTCATTGTGATGCTGGGCATATCGATACAATAAATCGCAGCATGGTGTTGCTCGATATCTTGTTAAGGAGGGTGGCATGTCGATATCTGACGCTGACTGGAAGCATTACGAGGAACTCCGCGATCTGGCGCTGGAGCGCTTCTGCCAAGGCGTACTTTCGGATGCCCAGACGGTGGCCCAGAACGGAGCTTTATCTGCTCACGCTCGATATCGCACGCTCTACGGCCTCATGCGAGATCGGGACAAGAGCTTGGCGATGGCGTTCAACTAGGTCGACGTCGAGACATCTCTTTATCTTTGAGATTGCTGATTGCGTACGATCTGCTGAGCGATCAGGANTTGACGATTCTGAGTGAGGAATTACGTGAAAGGGTNTCTGATGCTGTTCGCCAACCCTTCGAGATTGAATGGNCCGACGACGCCTAGCGTTTCTAATATTTTCCGAGANTTTGAATGCTGATCTTCAACTGCACCGAAGCGGCCNGCAACTTTTTCAGCCGTGTGAGCAAAGGTAAGAAAGTCACCCCGGTAGAGAAACCACCATCACCTGTTATCGAGGGCGATGAGCTAGGTGAGCTCGACGAACAGTGGCTGGTGCACGTGATCACCGTGCAGCGCAAACATGTGTTGTTCGTCATCCACGTGCAAACCCGTTACTGCATGATTTTCGCTGGTGCTAAAAAAGCGGACGTCGAAGGTTTTGTTCAGCGATTTTCCGAGCGATGGATCAATGGCCTGATGCGCCACGCAGGGCAGCATGATCTTCTTCGCTGGGTCGATGACGAACCGATGATGGAGCGCTTCCAGGAAAATTGTCGTGAGTACATCTTTTATAAACGTGGCCACCGTGGTGCGCAAAAGCACCTCAACGAGATTTCCTGGATTTTTGAGGACTGTGCCGCCGAATGGGGCACGTTACCCTCAGATGAGTTCTCTGCAGGGCGCTTCGACGGCAGTATGAATGACACCCCGAGAAGCAGTAAGGGACATAAGGACTATTACTACCCGGACGAAGAAATGATCGTCCACTGGTTGCGGCGTTATGGCGGTTTGGATGAGTCCGCCGCCCAGGCCGCACGTGAGCGGCGCATGGAAGTGAAACGGGAGATGCGGGCGTTCGAACGTCAACTTGCTCAAGACGCGCAATGAAGAAGGCCTAGCGCCACGGCTAGCCTAGGCGAAGTCACTTATCGGCCAGCCCCGGCGCCTCCCGAACAATGAAGTGATCCAGATTCTCGATATTGGCACTGAACACCCCGAACGTTTCTTCGGGGTTCTTCTTGCTCGGCACCTGTTTCAACTCTGGCGTCACGCCATAAAAGAAGCAATACAACGGCGCGTCACTGTCGACGGCATGCTTGATCTCTTGCAGGAACGCTTTGCGCTTGCGGTAGTTATCGATCAGCTTCTTGCTCAGGTAAACGTTGACCGAGTAGGGCTTCTTCTTCGCCTCGTCCGGCTGCTTGAACCAGACCTTGGGTTCGAAGTCGATGCGAAAGCTTTGCGTGTAATCCTTGATCTCCTTGATCTTGCCCCAGTAAATCA
>Ga0065714_10002531_pt1 | contig 16531 bp, 17 predicted proteins | sample MisRhiReplicate2_FD_59101 | JGI IMG/M metagenome (GOLD analysis project Ga0065714, IMG submission 59101) | Miscanthus rhizosphere microbial communities from Kellogg Biological Station, MSU, sample Rhizosphere Soil Replicate 2: eDNA_1 v2... | ecosystem: Host-associated > Plants > Roots >...
TATAAACAAGTAATGCCCGACAAGTTATCATCGGGCATTATACTTATGTCATTCCAAAAGATTTTATTTCTTATCGGGCACAAAACTCATAGAAATTGAGTTCACACAGTTACGGGTATTTTTAGATGTGAAGCCTTCGCCCAAAAACACATGGCCTAAGTGTGCTTTACAATTTGCGCAAACAATTTCGGTACGTTGTCCATCTGCATCAGGGATTCTTAGCACCGCTCCTTTAATTTCGTCATCAAAACTTGGCCATCCGCAATGCGACTCAAATTTCGACTCTGAACGATACAATGGAGCATTACATCGTCTGCAGATATAGGTTCCTTTTTCTTTGTTATTCAACAATGCTCCAGTTCCGGGATATTCGGTACCCTTACGTACAATTACATCCTCTTCGTCCTTAGTTAATTTATTCCACTCCATATTGTTGGTTGTTTTTTTTACTTCTTCTTTTTTAGGCTTTTGAGCGCAGGCTACAAAGCTAGTTATCACTAACAAGCCGGCCAACATAAATGTTTTGTTGATTAAAGCTTTCATTTGCATTATCATTATTTAATACAAGATACGGACTAAAACGACCTACGGTTTCATAATAGAAGTAATAATAATGTCAGTTCTAAAAAAAAGGCTCCGATGAATTATCACCAGAGCCTTTGAATTATACAAGAAGATCTTTATTATTTCTTTAACAGGGCAGCCATAGCTTCGCCAATTTCAGCAGGGCTTTCTACAACGCGAATACCACATTCTGCCATGATTTTCATTTTAGCAGCAGCAGTATCGTCAGCACCACCAACAATAGCACCAGCATGACCCATTCTACGTCCGGCAGGAGCAGTTTGACCAGCGATAAAACCAACTACTGGTTTTGTACCATTTTCTTTAATCCAACGAGCAGCCTCAGCTTCCATACCACCACCAATTTCACCAATCATGATGATACCTTCAGTTTCCGGATCATTCATTAACAATTCAACGGCTTCTTTAGTAGTAGTACCAATGATTGGATCACCACCGATACCGATAGCAGTAGTAATACCTAAACCTGCTTTTACTACCTGATCAACAGCTTCGTAAGTTAAAGTACCCGATTTAGAAACTACACCAACAGTTCCTTTTTTGAAGATGAAACCTGGCATGATACCAATTTTAGCTTCATCAGCAGTGATAACACCTGGACAGTTAGGACCGATTAAACGGCAATCTCTGTCAGCAATATATTCTTTAACCTGAATCATATCCTTAGTAGGGATACCTTCAGTAATACAAACAATAACTTTAATTCCTGCTTCTGCAGCTTCCATGATAGCATCTGCAGCAAATGCAGGAGGAACAAATATAATAGATACATTAGCACCGGCTTTATCAACCGCATCCTTTACAGTATTAAATACTGGTTTATCTAAATGAGTCTGGCCACCTTTACCTGGTGTAACACCACCAACAACGTTCGTTCCGTACTCAATCATTTGAGAAGCATGATAAGTACCCTCATTTCCTGTAAAGCCTTGAACAATAACTTTTGAATCCTTATTTACTAAAACACTCATGTATCTTTATTTTTTTGTGCAAACTTAGATAAAAGTGCGCAGCATTCATGAAAACAATTGAAAAAAAATGCTAAGCTATTTTTTTTTCTACCCGTCTTTCTGGTATAAACCAGATTATTGCAACTAAAATATAACATACAATACCTATCCAGAAACTTATAAAACTGCCTCCAATTGCAATAACATACAATAAACAAGAAACAGTATCCTTTAGAGTTGTTCCAAATGTATTGGCAAATTCTGAATCAGGCCCATGTAACTTTTTCAATGTACTTTCCAGAATAAAATAAGCCGTGGCTGCCATAAGCATTATACAACCATAAATTACCACTGGCCAGGTATCATAATGGTTCTCGCCCATCCATGCGGTTGCAAAAGGAAACAGAGAAAGCCAGAAAAGTAAATGCAGGTTAGCCCATAGCACCTTTCCGTTAACTTTTTTAACCATCTGCATCATATGATGATGGTTATTCCAATAGATACCCACATATATAAAACTGAGCAGGTAACTCATAAACACAGGAATTAATGGCTTTAATGCCGATAAGGAACTGCCATGGGGAACTTTTAATTCCAAAACCATAATGGTAATGATGATGGCTAAAACGCCATCACTAAATGCTTCTAATCTGCTCTTGTTCATAAATTAAAGATATATTAATTCATTATTGTTTCAAACTAAGCACAAATACTCATTTATTTGCACTGATAAGATTAACCTTACCGCAAAAAACACAAAATGAAACCACTTAAAATTTATTTTAAAGTACTGCAAACGGGAAATGGAAAATACCTGAAAACCAAAAATGAGGTAAGCAACATTATTGTTGATGTGATTAACAGAAACCCGACCAAATCATCATCAGCAATAAGGGAAATAACTATTGAAGATTTTAAAAACAATGATAAAGTGCAACAGGTATTACGTACCAGCGAACGTTTCTTTATTGAAAGTATTTCTGACATTGAAGTTGCCATCACTTTCTTGCCACAGGAAAAATTAGCACAAGAGCAATTTTATACCCAATGGAGATACATCCAAAAATCGGAAGCTTACAGACTTGTACAATATTTAGACGAAAACAAGCTTGTGGTATACAGCGAAAGAACTAAAGTGCTGCATACCGTAAAGCTAGATAAAGACGTTTCTGTAATAGTTGAAGAGGAATAACTCCTCCTATTTTTTGGCAGTTCTCTTTAAACGAGACAAATCTTTTATTTCAATATTCTTAAAATCAACAGGCTGACCTTCGCTTTGCAGAGCGATAAAACCACTGCTCAACAACTTGCCGTCTATTTTAATTTTTGGATCGTAACCGTTTGCTACACCACCGCCAATCTGAGGTTTAGAATACTGTAACACCGTGTCGCCATTTATAACATGCGTAATTAAAGAGTCGCCCAGTACAATCAGTTCTCCACGAACCCATTGATCGCCATCATATGTTTTTGATGTAGAATTTAAGCAGTGTGAGTCAGCTATCTTTCCTTTATAAACCACATTGGTTCCAGGCGAACACATATTACCTGTAGGTCTTGGATTTCCATCACCCAACCCAGCTAAAAGCTGCATCTCTACAGAGATTGGCCAATCCTGCTCTTTTAGCATGGTTCTTGGATCTTGTGAGTGAAACATTACTCCACTATTTAATAAAGTATATTCCGGAGCACCCTTTTGTAATTTTCCTACAAAACGATATTCAAATTTCAGATGATAATAAGAGAATGGTGTTTTATAATAAAGGTGCGCGAATTGGTCGTTAAAATCGCCGTACTGATCATATCTAACTTTAATGATCCCATCTTCAACTCTAAAAGTATTTCCGAAATTTTCGCCAACTTCATGATGGTGCACTTTTACAAACCAGTCATTGATGTCTTTACCATTAAACAAAGAAACCCAGCCTTTTTTATCATCAGATTGGTTTGAGTTTTGTTTAATTCCTCCGCAGCCGGCAAAGATAAAGCAAGAAATTAGGGCAACAAAAGTGGTTCTTTTCATAATTGTGTGTTTGGTTTATTTTTAGTTGGGCAAAATACAATAAAAAATTAAATATCTAATTCCTCTGTCTTTTCAATAGCGGCAGGTTGAATTGCCAGCTGATATTTTTCTTCATCAAACTCATTCTCGCTTTTGGCAATCACTATCGTGGCAATCCCATTTCCAATCATATTGGTGATGGCCCTAGCCTCAGACATAAACCTATCTACCCCTAGCAAAATGGCAATATGCTCAACGGGCATTAATTTCAAAGCGGTTAAAGTAGAAACCAGCACAATAAACCCACTGCCTGTAACCCCCGCAGCTCCTTTTGATGTAACCATCAAAACAGCTAGCACACTAAGCTGTTGTCCTATGGAAAGATCTATATTAAAAACCTGACACAAAAATATTACTGCCATAGAAAGATAAATTGCTGTTCCATCCAGATTGAAGGAGTAACCGGTAGGGATAACTAAACCAACAACAGATTTATTGCAACCAATAGCTTCCATTTTCTGCATCATGCTAGGCAATACTGATTCGGAAGAAGAAGTCCCTAAAACAATTAAAATCTCCTGACGGATATATTTCAGATACTGCCACAAGCTAAATTTATAAAACCTGCAGATACCGTTTAACACCACAAAAATGAACAAGAAGCAGGTTAGATAAACCGCACCCATTAATTTCGCCATTGGCAATAAGGTATGCAAACCATAAGTACCTACACTAAACGCCATACCACCAAAGGCACCCACCGGGGCAAGACGCATCACCACTTTCATAATGTTAAAAAACACCTTTGCCATTTTATCAAAAAAGCTAAGCAATGAATCTCCGCTTGCCCCCATCCTATTTAGGCCATAACCAAACAAAATGGCAAAAAATAGTATTTGTAAAATATCCCCTTTAGTAAAAGCCTCAAAAACATTATGAGGAATAATATGTGCGAAAAATTCAGACCAGTTAATTTCTCCGGCCTGCTCAGTGTATGCCTTTATTTTATTTACATCTCCACTAACCGGATGTATTCCTACACCAGGCTTTAATAAATTGGCCACCACCATTCCAATCACAATAGCCAAAGTGGTCACTATCTCAAAATATAAAAGCGCCTTTCCTCCTACTCGTCCAACCTTCTTCATATCACCCATATGAGCTATTCCCAATACTATTGTTAAAAATATGATTGGAGCAATGAGCATACTGATCATATTGATGAAACTCTGGCTTATAAGTTTAGCGTGTGGTGCAAAACCCGGGAAAAATGCACCTATTAGGATGCCCAATGTAATAGCCACTAGAACCTGAAAAGTAAGGTTCGAAAGAATAGATTTCATTGCACTATAATAGTGAAATTTTGTTTAATGTACTTAGCTTTATGGCATGGAAAACAAAAACGAAAATCCCTATGTACAATTCAATCATAAAATTCTGAAGGATTGGAAAGACAATGGGGTAAAATACATCAAACTTGTAGAGCTTGAAACCGACCTTGCGGTTAAATTTTTCGAGCTTATTCCTGATTCTGAGATTCCTGATGCGGGCGAAACGATATATCATATCGAGTCGGACGATATTACCGAACTTTTGGAACCTGTAGCCAAAGTGAAATTTCTAGTACACGAAATCTATCTTGAAGAGGAGGAGTAAATGTATCCTGAACTTTTAGCCCACATCAGAAGATATGTACAGCTTGAGCCACATCAAGAGGAATTGCTATGTGACAATGTGGAGTTTAAAAGCCTTAAAAAGAAGGAGTACCTTCTGGAAGCCGGAAAATTATGTAGGGGCGATTATTTTATTATCAAGGGGTGTTTAAGACAATTCTATATAAATAAAAAACTGAATGAACAGATTATAAACTTTGGTCTGGAAAGCTGGTGGATAGCAGATCAGGACAGTCTGCTGAATAAACAGCCATCCACAACCAATATCCAGGCTATAGAGGCTTCAGAACTTTTGTTCCTTAGTGAACAGAGCAAAGCTATTTTATTTGAAAAAATACCACGACTTGAAAGTTATTTCAGGATTATGATGCAAAAAGCATTTGTAGCCTCACAACGCAGAATAGGTTACATTTTTAATCAAACTGAAGAAGAACGCTACAGACATTTCTCGAAGCTGTTTCCTGATTTTATGCAACGTGTACCTCAATACATGCTGGCTTCGTACCTGGGCTTTACCCCTCAATTTTTAAGTCGCTTAAGAGCTAAAAAGGACTAAACTTTTCTTAACCACAGTTCATTTTTTGGAAGCATCTTATTGCTCAACTTTGTTATAACAAAAAACAAATAGTTATGAGCAATAGAATTGAAATTAACCAAGCAGAACCCGCAGCATACAAAGCTATGTTAACTTTTGATAGTTATGTAGAACACAGCAGCCTTACAACTAAGCATAAAGACCTTATCAAAATAAGAGCATCACAAATTAATGGATGTGCTTACTGTATAGATATGCACACCCGCGATGCACGCAAAGCGGGTGAGACAGAACAAAGAATTTATGCACTTAATGCATGGAGAGACACTCCATTTTTTGATGAGCAGGAACAAGCCTTATTAGCACTTACCGAAGAAGTTACCTTAATTAACAATAAGGTTTCTGACGAAACTTACGGCAACGCAGCGGCACTTTTTGACCATGCTTACCTTGCACAGATAATCATGGCCATTATTATTATTAATGCTTGGAACAGAATTGGAATCAGTACCGGGATGGAACCCAAATAACTATACTCCTTCCATGCCGTATTGCTTCAGCACATCTGCAGGTACACCTTCCCAACGGTTAGGAACATTACCTACATAGCCGAGGTCCTTAACACCGATCTCGGTTGTAAAGAATCCTGAAGCAGTAAGGTTGCGCATCAAACTAAAGAAAGATACGCCTTGTTGCATCCCCGGCTTAACTTTTTCAGGATAGGCGATATCATCTACCATCTCAATTTGTTGAGCTGAGGATGCATCTTTAAAAGTTTTCTGATAGCGGGTTAGGCATTGCATATCAAGCCATTTTAGTCCGCCACGCATTGGGGTTTGATGGCCTGGCATATCTTTAACAATAAACTCAATGAAATCAGGGACTTTAGCATCTGAAGCACTTCCTGATTTATCATCCTTAGGGATAATAATATCGGCTAAAAGTGTTATTGTCGCCATTTCATGTTCCGTGAAGAACTTCCATGAGTTTAGTTTTTTATCACGTTCTACTTCAAACTCCTGTCTGCCGGGCTGGGCTTCGCCATCAGCGCCAGCGGCAGCAACTTCCGGTTCTTTTCCCGGCTTGCAGGCTTCAAGCACCACACCTGCACTAATTGCAGTAAGGCCTAAAGCTTTTAACGAATCACGTCTGTTCATATATATAGATTTGAGATCAGCTAATGTTTAAATTTTTCTTTTGTTCTAAAATGTATTCTGCAGTACGCATAGAAAGTGCAAGGATCGTCCATGTAGCATTCTTATCCCCTTGTTGCACGAAAGGAGCGGCATCTACTACAAAAAGATTTTTACAGTCATGTGCCTGACACCATCTGTTTAGTGCAGATGTTTTAGGATCATCACCCATTCTTACTGTACCAACCTCATGGATAATCTTACCAGGAGCTTCTAGTCCGTAATTTGTTTCTGCACCAGGAGGTTCAGAAGCAACGGCACCCATTGCATGCATAATTTCCTTAAAGGTTTCTTGCATGTGTTTGGCTTGTTTTACCTCTTCTGGAGCCCATTTATAGTTGAACCTAAGTACAGGAATTCCGTATTTATCTACTACATTAGGGTCTATTTCGCAATAGTTACTTTCTCTGGCAATTGCAGTTCCTCTGCCCGCCATCCAAACACCTGTTCCATAGAAACGTCTGTAGTCATCTTTCAAACCAGCACCATATCCACCGGCTGGCTTCATTTTCCCGTCTTTACCAGGAATAGTTCCGTTCTGTCCCTCTATACCCCATCCAAATCCATAGCCAGGCATACTAAGTCCACCACCATATTCTATGTGGTAACCCCTAGGGAAATCCAGTTTTTTATTATCAAGCCACCATGGAGAGTATATGTGTATACTTCCTGCGCCATCTTCATTATATCTTTTGCGGTCTACCAGCTGCGGCAAATAGCCTCCCATACTGGCACCTGTAGAATCATGTAAGTATTTACCAACTACCCCACTACTATTTGCTATTCCATCTGGATGGGCAGCAGATTTAGAGTTAAGTAATAATCTTGCAGATTCACATGCACTGGCACCAAGGATAACTGTTTTGCCATTTACCTGATATTCTTGCATATCTTTTGTGTTCACATAAGATACTCCTGTAGCTTTTCCGCTTTTATCGGTAAGTACCTCTCTTACCATAGCATTGGTAATAACGGTAAGATTTCCTGTTTTAACTGCCGGAATTACCAGGCAGGAAGAAGACGAGAAGTCAGCATAGACTTTGCATGACCTACCGCACTGACCGCAATAAAAACATTGACCACGATCTTTGTTATCTTTTAATCCTTCGGTAAGGACAGAACCCCTACCTGGAATTACGCGAACACCTACTTTTTGTGCAGCTTTTTTTATGAACAACTCATTAAGTCTTGGCTTTGGGGGAGTCATAAATATACCGTCCGGTTCACTTTCAATACCTTCTACAGTACCATAAAGACCAATCATCCTATCTACTTTATCGTAAAAAGGTTTTAGCTCTTGGTAAGTTATAGGCCAGGGATCAGTAAGTCCATCTTTAGGTTTAAAATCATCAGGCCCCATCCTTAAGGAGATACGTCCCCAGTGATTTGTTCTTCCACCAAGCATTCTGGAACGGAACCAGGAAAACTCCGAATTGTTTTTCTGAGTATAAGGTTCTCCATCTAGTTCCCATCCGCCATAAGCGGCATCAAAATCACCAAAGTGTCTGGTAGTACCTGCACCTCTTCTGGGAGATTCCCATGGCCATTTTAATTGTGCAGAATCAACTCGCGGATCAAAATAAGAACCGGCTTCCAACATTAACACTTTCAAACCTGCATTAGCAAGTACATATCCGGTCATACCTCCCCCGGCACCTGATCCTACAATGACAGCATCATATTCGACGCCTGATTTCTTAATTTCAAATTCGCTCATTTATAATCTGGTTTTTTTTAAAAGTAACGATTTACTATACATTTTATTCCTAAAACAACCCTCTGTAACAACAATAATGGTTTGGGATAAAAGTTAAGAACGTAAGAATAAGTAATATACAAATTTTAGAATTCCACCGAAAAATCAAGGCTTATTTATAACGACTCTAATTAACAAATTCATCACACAAAACTCATAATTAACAACATAACGCCATAAACAAATCGATATCTATAAATTTGCAACCATGAAGGTAGATATCTGGTCGGACGTGCGTTGCCCGTTCTGTTATATAGGCAAAAGAAAATTTGAGGCTGCTCTTGAACAATTTGAGCATAAAGATAAAATTGAGGTTGAATGGCATAGCTATGAGCTTGATCCAAATGCTGAAACAGCTCCAGAGATCAGTGCCTATGATTACCTGGCCAACAGATATGGCAGATCAAAGGAATGGGCTATAGAAACTCATGAACAGGTAAAAGAAACCGCAGCAGCAGTTGGATTAGATTTCAATTTTGATATCTCAGTTGTAGCAAATTCTTTTGATGCGCATAGGTTAATCCAATTGGCAAAGTCGATGGGATTGGGTGATGAGGCTGAAGAGCAATTATTTAAAGCTCATTTCACAGATGGTATTAACATCAGTGACCATCAATCATTAATTGAAATAGGCGCCAAAATTGGTCTTGACAAACTTTCTGTACAAACCATGCTGGACGGCACTGATTTTACTGATGAAGTAAGATATGACGAAAATGCCGCACAAACCATAGGGATTAAAGGTGTTCCTTTCTTTATCTTTAATCAAAAGCTTGCAGTTTCAGGAGCACAATCCCCGGAAACGTTTTTAGGCGCATTGAATCAGGCATTTCAAAAAGATTAGAATAAGTATTCTCTTCAAAGTCTGGAATCTTTTGTCCCTGAAAAAGGGACAAAATTTCCTATGTCTTTTCTGAGAAACTGATTTTAAAGTAAAACCCACATTCTATTTTAGGTGGCATCCTGTTGTCTCAATGGCCACGCATATTTGAAGCCCCTTATATATAACCACCATACATAACTATTTCCCAGAAAAAAACCGTGTTCTTCGAAGTCATGCAGATTTTTCCCTTCAAAAATCTGAGAGTGAGAAGAATCATGATTTTTTTCTCTTTAGCCAGATGATCACCCCCGTTACAGGAAGACTCGCCGAAATTAAACTGGCAATACAGGCTACTATTTTGCCGAACCAGCCAAATAATTGTCCTGTATGAAGATCGTAGTTTGTGGCCTCAATAAAATCTGCTCCATTATAATCTTGATAGAGTTTAAACCGTAATAACTGTCCTGTCGCTTCTTTAAAATAAAAGGTATTCTGATTACGAGCCCATTTATAAGGGTATATCATCCTCAAACGTAGCTCTCCATTTTTTCTAATCGAAAAACTAGTAAAATTTGCACCGGGATACTTAAGAGATACTGTTTTATACAAACTATCATATCGTACCGAAGTGACTTCACTGTGAATAGGTGTAGCTGCAATTTGCTTTTTCCCATCCGTTAATTTGGTGCCTGTAAAAAAGCTTGCAGCAGTTTTAACTTCCTTAAATGCAAAATACAAACCAGATAATGAAATTACGATCAAAATACCAGAGGTATAAAACCCCAGCACATTATGTAGATCATAATTGACACGTTTAAAAGAGCCTTTCCATTTAACTTTAAGAGATTGCTTTATCAGCCTCACCTGATTTGGAAACCATAGTACGAGCCCGGTAATTAGCATAATTACGAATATTACTACCGCCCAACGCTGGATAAACTTACCAGTTTCACCCAAAAGCAACGAAGTATGAATCTCTAGCACAACACTTAACCAGTCTGCCCCACCTTTCTTTACCAGACTACCATCATAAGGATTAAAGAAATAAACCATTTTCTTTTTCGACGAGATCTGCACCGTGGCATTTGGCTCAACTTCTTTAACCCTTATAACTGTTATCTTTTCTTTAGGAGCTATAGCGTTAAAGGTTCTGATGATACTGTCCAGACCTACAAACGGTTTTTCCTGAATAGGGACATACAATTCATCCTGTTGAGTATTCTCTCTTATTTCTTCTTCAAAAACATAAAGACAACCGGTAATACTTACTATAAACACAATGAGGCCGGTGCCTAAGCCCAGCCACAAGTGTATTGTCCTTATTGTCTTTTTAAATCTTTTGGTCATATATTAAAAGGCGTAACCTACTGCAAGATTAAATCTACGCCCATTTCCACGGGTATAATTTGTATTGCTTCCGTAAAACTGGGATATGCTTGGGTAATAAGCTTTATTTAAAAGGTTTTCTATCCCAAGACTTATCCTCATTGGCTTTGTCACCTGATAAGAGGATGCAAGGTTAAACAAATCAAAAGCTTTTACCGGTCCTTCACCAATTAAATAATTACCAGTTTTTGGATTTGGTTTAAAACGATCTCTATTACCAATACGCATCCAGTTAAGATCCAAGCTAAGGTTTTTAATCCCGGTGTATTTTAAATAAGCTGTAGTTTTTGATGGAGGAATACGGGTTGTATTAAGATACACATCTGTTGGCCCATCATACTTACCATCATCATCTACATCACCCTTACCTTCAACTTTAGCATAATTACCTCCCACGGTTAAATCTTCTAACACAGAATAATCTATCTGAATTTCATACCCATAAACACGTTCCGGAATTCTTTGTGATATATATTTACCATTTACTTCAAGCAAATTAGCACCCAATTTAGAAGTACTATAATAATATGCTGCACTTAAGTTAACCTTACCAATGGTACTACTAAAACCAGCCTCATAATTATTTACAATGATTGGCTTGGTCTCAAGCTGAGAAAGGGTATTGCTTTCCGCTGATCTAAGCACCCTTCCTAATTCAAACACCGAAAAAGATTGTGAATAACTAACAAATGGGTTGAATATCTTAAAAGCCGAATACCTTGCCCCAGCATTAAATACAAAAGCATTGTAATTTAAGGTACCGCCTTTCACCGCAATACTCCCTGCTCCATTGGCTCCTGTTGCCAGTGTATTAAAATCATCAACATCTATATTAATATTTTCGGCTCTTAAACCTGCTTTAATAGTAAGATCAGTAAATATATTAGCGGTAGCCTGAAGATAGGGAGCAAAGTTCACCATATTCATTTTTGGCACCCAAGCTCTTCCATCAACAAGGTTTTGCGCGGTTTTATCATTCATTAAATCTAAACCATAATTTGCCTGCATTAAAACATCATTAGAAACTTTAAAAGGTGTATTTAAATTTAAGCGAGCACCCTTTTTTGTTGATGTAATTGCCGACTGTCCTCCTTCATAAAAAGAGACCGAATTTGAATAAATAGTATAAAAATCCTGATAATACAAGTTCGCAGTAAGATCAGTACTTCCAAATATTTCCTGATTGGTATACTGCAGATTTGAATTATGATTAAAACGCGTACCCTCATCAACACCTACCCTGTTACCCCAAGCACCGATAGCAGGAGACTTGCCATAAACACCTGCTTTAAGTATATAACGAGAATCTTGCCTTGAGCTATAGTAATTATACATCCATTCCAACCTCTGTTTATCAGAAATATCGTAGCCAATCTTTGCGAATCCGTTATAAGATTTTGTTTCTCCTAAACCGTACTCTGGCGAAATCACTTTACCCTCACCATCACGATATACACCAGTTTTTTCATAGGTCCCACTAACCAAATAATCGAATTTCTTAACCCGACCGTATAATTGCTGAGTTGCCCGATAGCCAATAGTACTATCACCTTCAAAATTACCGGTTAGACCAATCTGTGAATATCCACCAAATTGCTTTCCAGCATTTGCTTTCTTTGTAATATAATTGATCAATCCACCCTCTGCCCCGTTACCGTAAATGGCAGTTGCACCTTTAATAACCTCCACACGCTCTATAACAGACGGATCAACACTTCGGATATCTCTGCCTCCCGCTCTTAACGGTGTAGATTGAGGTATTCCATCAATAAGGACAAGCACATTTCTACCACGTAAAGTTTGACCCGAATTACCTGTTTGGTTTGTTGAACTTCCTAGTCCGGGAACGCTATAAGAAAGGATGTTTGCCAAATTAGGACTAATAGTAGACTGTGTGTTAATGTCTTTTGCTGTAAGAATAGTTACAGAAGAAGGAGTTTGCGCTAAAGATTCGGCTCTTCTACTTGCAGAAACTATTACTTCTGACAATGCTGCATTCTGATCTTTTAGGATGAATTCAACTCTTGTTGTATCATTGGCAGAAACCGTAACTTGCTTTTGTTGCTTTTCGAAACCCGTTATAGACACGCTGACAAAATGATTACCTGCGTCTATTCCTGTTAATACGAATTTACCATTCTTATCAGAAGTGGTCTTTACATTTAGTTTTTTGATCTGAATATTTGAAAACGCGATCTTTTGACCTAAAGAATCTGCTACAGTTCCTATTATAATTCCTTTACCAGTTTGAGCGAATATGTCAAGTGGAAGAAATAGAACCACCATGAATATAATCGTGTGTAGAATTTTGAGTTTCATATATTATAATTTGCGGGGGCAAATATATACTTATTTAGACTCGATACAAATAAAGAAGAAGTAAATAAGAGATTAAACTGTCGTAATCCCCGTTGAGTTGAACTGCAAATCGTACAATTTCTTGTAATACCCATCAAGCTTAAGCAATTGCTGATGCGTTCCCATTTCCTTAATTTCACCCTTTTCCAATACAAGAATCTTATCTGCTTTCTGTATAGTTGACAATCTGTGTGCAATTACAATAGAAGTACGACCTTTCATTAAGTTCTCTATCGCACGCTGGATAAGCATCTCTGTTTCAGTATCAACGGATGAAGTTGCCTCATCCAATACCAGAATTGCTGGATTGTAAACCAATGCTCTGATAAAAGAAATCAACTGTGCCTGTCCTGCCGACAATGTTGCTCCACGCTCCATCACATTATATTGATAGCCACCGGGTAACCGCTCTATAAAATCATGAGCACCTACCTTTTTTGCAGCATCAACTACCTCTTCCATCGTTATCGCAGCATTATTTAGCGTTATGTTATTAAAGATGGTATCCGAGAAAAGAAAAACATCCTGCAAGACAGTCGCGATTTGATTTCTTAAATAGCCTAATTCGTAATCTTGTATCCTGGTTCCATCAACCTTAATCTCTCCCTTTTGAATTTCGTAAAAACGGTTTAAGATATTAATGGTTGAGGATTTTCCGGCACCGGTTGCTCCTACAAGAGCGATTGTCTTGCCTGCCTCAACCTCAAAGGAAATGTCTTTCAGAACATAGCTTTCATCATTATATGCAAACCAAACCTTATCAAATGAGATATTACCCTTCATGATTTCTGGTGCATAAATGCCCTCGTTCTCTGTAACCTCATTAGTATCCAAAACCTTAAATACACGTTCAGCACCAACCATCCCCATTTGGAGGGTATTAAATTTATCAGCAAGCTCTCGAATTGGTCTGAAAAGCATACCGATATACATAATGAACTCAGTAATAATACCCGGCTTAATATCAGGATTACTAAGAATTGTTCTGGCTCCATACCAAACCAATAAGCCCAGAGACATCGCAGAAATGATCTCTACAACTGGAAAAAATATGGAATAATACCAGTTAGAGCGGATGTTGGCATCGCGATAACGACCGTTAATTTTTAAAAACTTATTGTACTCTTGTTTTTCTCTGGCAAAATATTGAATAATTGAAACCCCAGTAATGTGCTCCTGTAAGTAAGTATTCAAATTAGATACTTCGGTTCTGATTTCCTGAAAAGCAGATTTAATTGCTTTCTGAAAAATTGAGGTGGCAATAATAAGTAAAGGCATAGGTAGTAATACCACTAGTGATAATGCCCAGTCTTGATAAACCATCACTGCGATAATAACAATCACCATTAGAATATCACCAATAATTACAATTAAGCCTTCAGAAAAAATCTCTGCAATTGTTTCAAGGTCTGAAACCGTACGGGTAATCAATTGGCCTATTGGCGTATTGTCAAAATATTTCAGTCTTAGTTTGGTAATATGATTAAACACATTAATCCTTAAATCACGAATTGCCGACTGCCCCAAAGTATTAGTAAGTAAAGTGTGGCTATACTGCACTCCTGTTTGCACCACAAGCAGAATGACCATTAGTATAGTCATATTTAGCAACCCACTATAATCTCCGGTAATAATATGATGATCCAACGTGTATCCAATAAGAATTGGTCTTAATGGAGCTAAAACAGCGAGTAATATTGTAAGGACTACCGAAATTATAAAAATGCGTTGATACGGTTTTACATATTGAAAAACCCTTTTCAACAAGCCCACATTAATTACATCACCGGTTATTTTAGACATATTTTATTTTACAAAGGGATAGATTACGTTTACAAGATACAAACCGCATGCAGGCACTGATTGTCCGGCGTTACTTCTGTTTTTACTTTCTATTATTTCTTTAAACTGCTCTAAATTAATTTCTTTTTTTCCAATCCGCACCAAGGTACCAACAATCGCGCGAACCATATTTCTTAAAAAGCGATCTGCTCTGATGGTAAATAACAAAGATTCATCCTTTACCTGAAAGTGCGCTTCGGTAATTTTACAATTATTGGTAAATGTTTGCGTGTTCGATTTACTGAAACAAGAGAAATCGGTATGCTTTAGTAGAATTTCAGCTGCTTCATTCATTGCTGCAACATCAAGATCTCCTTTATAAAGCCAAGACCTATCCAACTTAAATGGATCTTTATGAAAGTGTATATGATAATGATAAGCTCTTTCAGTTGCGCCAAAGCGTGCATGAGCTGTATTTTCAACTTCAAAAATACGCTTTACAGATATTTGATATGGCAATAGAGAATTTATACCGGTAATGGAACGACCAAAATTTAAGGGCTTAAGCTCATCTTCCTGTTCAATGTCAAAATGCGCATAAAACTGAGTTGCGTGCACGCCGGCATCAGTCCGGCCACAGCCAAGAGTAATTATAGGTTGTCTAAAATATGTAGACAGCGCCTTATCCAGACATTCCTGTACAGTAACGGCATTAGGCTGCACTTGCCAACCATGATAGTTCGTACCATTATACGATAATTCGATAAAATAACGTTGCGTGTTCAATGCTACAAAATTATCTTTTTTAATCGGATATCAGATTGGTTACTATTTGCCTTTTAATATATTTGTTGAAATTATTGAACTGATATGATACAACGCATACAATCTATATGGTTACTATTAGCAGCGCTTACCTTAATCTGCCTGTTTTTCATCCCTTTAATAACCAAAAACGTTAACAATACAGAATATCTTCTATATATTGATGGGCATCATCAACCAATTAACGACGTAAATAACACCACTATAGACATCACTCCTATTGGGGCAATGATCATAAATGGCATTACAGTTTTAGTGTGTCTTATCTGCATTTTTCAATTTAAAAATCGCGCAATGCAAAAGCGGTTAATTATGATCAACATTGTACTTATCATCGCTACAGCAGTCTTATCTGCTTTAAATGCCTCTTTATTGCCAGGAGGAATCAACGGTTCATCTATCCATATTGGCTCTTCATTGTTTGCTTTGGCCATCATATTTTGTCTGCTTTCTATCCGCGGAATCCGCAAAGATGAGCAATTATTAAGGTCGGCCGACAGACTAAGATAATTAATTAGCTCATTTATATTTAGTTACATATCCGTAAAATACCAAATATTAAGCTTACCTTTGCGGCTTAATAAATTATTATACATGATAAACCCATTTAGTAAATTGGGGATAAGTGATGACGTTGTTAATGCTGTAAAGGATTTAGGTTTC
>Ga0065714_10064873_pt1 | contig 16509 bp, 11 predicted proteins | sample MisRhiReplicate2_FD_59101 | JGI IMG/M metagenome (GOLD analysis project Ga0065714, IMG submission 59101) | Miscanthus rhizosphere microbial communities from Kellogg Biological Station, MSU, sample Rhizosphere Soil Replicate 2: eDNA_1 v2... | ecosystem: Host-associated > Plants > Roots >...
CAGGAGGATTTCCTGCGCGCCGGTTACGTCGATCATCTGTTGGATGTGTTTGGGTTTGTAGACATGAAGGCCTGAAATAGAGCGATCAGCGATGCTCGAATCATCGTCGATAAATGCCACAGGACGCATGGCTCGGCCCATGCGAAGTGCTGCGACAAGCTGATTGCCGGCTACGCCAGCACCGTAAATGGCGACCTTGGTAAGGCCGGCATCGCGATTAGCAAACGGTACATACTGGGCAGCGGTGAACCAGTCGCCCATGAAGTATTGGCGCATGCACAATCGCAGCCCGCCGATGATGACCAGGCTGAGCCACCAATAGTTGAATACGATGGAGCGTGGCACCACGGTTTGATGGTTACTATACCAATAGACAACCACAGCGAGTATCAGCGACGAAAGGCTCACGGCCTTGACGATGGCGATGAGGGCATCGTTGCCAAAGTAGCGCATGACAGCACGATACATGCCAAATCGGATAAAGAGCGGGATGGCAATGATAGGGGCGCAGATGAAAAGCCAGAAATGAACTCTGACGGGATTGTACATATCGTCAACGCCAAGACGCACTATAAATGCCAGCCAGAGCGCACCCCAAACAAGTGTCATGTCAGTGATGACCTGAATGAGTCTTTTTTTACGTCTGGGTAACCCCAGTAAAAATGCTCTAACTTTATCCATAAGCCCCTCAAACACTGCATCTTCCTCCCTCGTTTCGCCCCAATCCCTGACGCCATCGACATAAACGCAGGAGTATCGATGGGTCCTTAAGGAGGACTTTCTAGTTCTCCTGCGCGAAACCTCCATGCCAATACCAGCAATGGACTATAGGCGAGCAGCAATCCAATCGCACCGTCCAAGCTGTAGAGAGTAACGCAAAGAGCAATCGGCAGCAGCCAGCACAGATTGATCAATCCGACTGCGAGCGTCACCGGAAGGTGCTTGCCAAACCGACGCGAAGCAAACTGATACGCGTGGCTACGATGGGCTTCATAGATTCTGTCTCCTCGCATCAGTCGACGGAACAGGGTGAAAGTCGCATCAACGATAAACACCCCAACCAGGATGAGCCACCCCCAAAGCAGTTGCGCTGAAACCCAACCAGCCTGAAGGGACAGAACCCCAAGCATTATGCCGAGAAAACCGCTACCGGCGTCGCCCATGAATATCTTGGCAGGAGGAAAATTCCAACATAGAAAACCTGCGACCGAAGCACCAAGAAGCAAAGGAGCCCAGATCAAACTGCTTTGCCCTGACATCCCGTACAGTAGGCAGACTCCAAAGCACGTACAAACGGCTTCTACGCCTGCGATACCATCAATTCCATCCATAAAGTTATAGAGGTTGAGCATCCAGACCAAATATACCACGGCCAACGCTGCGCCCAGCCAGCCCATATCAAACACAACACCCAATACACTAATCGCAGGCAAGCCCCCCAGCCAGAATATGGCCCAGGAAGCCGCAATAAAATGCCCCAGCAAACGCCATCTCGCGGCTATGTGCCCATGATCATCCATGAATCCAATGATCGCGATAAGCGCCCCCGCCCCGACACACGCTACGAAAACAGCAGGAGAAATCAGCCCGAAAAACAACAATGGGCCAAGTGCCAGGAGAAAGGTCAACACTATAGCCACGCCACCGCCACGCGGAGTTGGCAGCATGTGAGAGCTACGTGCGTTCGGAATGTCCACCAGACTACGGGACACTGCGTACCGACGCATTGCTCCTGTAAGAAAGAAGGAAACCGCCACAGCGACGAGAGCAAACCAACCGTAACTCACGACTTTGTAGACTCTAAAAAATGCTGCGCGGTCTTGGCCAGAGACTGTTCGAGGCTCATGGGGGGTGTCCAGTCCAGGAGTAGCTTGTTTTTACTGATATCCACCTGCAGAGAATCGAAAAGACGCTGGGAAAGTGCTTGCTTCCCTAACGAAACGGCTAACACTCTCATTATACAGACAGGCAAAGGAATGAGACGGGCAGGATGGCGTAAGGCATCACTGGTCTTGCGTAACAAATCGGTAGTGGATACATCCTGGCCATCACTGACCAGAAACGTCTGATTGGCGGCAGCAGGGTGATTGAGGCACGTAATGATCAGATCGATCAGGTTATCCAGCGCTACCAAACTGCGACGATTGTGGATCGCACCAAAAGGTAATGGCACTCCCTTGGAGAGCCAGTTCATCATGCTCAGAAAGTTAGCTTTTACTCCTGGACCATAAATCAACACTGGACGAATGATGACAACCTCCATGGACGAACTGGACGCCAACTCCCTCAATCCCTGCTCCGCTTCCATCTTGGTTATCCCATATGGATCGACCGGAGCAGGAACATCATCAGCGCAATACGCTGCGCCAATGTCGGTACGCTCACCGTTAACCTTAATGGAGCTTATGAAGATGAAACGTTTGACGCCCGCAGCAGCTGATTGCCTGGCGAGGTTAAGAGTACCGTCAACATTCACTTTGCGAAACTCGGCCAACGGATCAGCGCTGGCTTCTTTCATGACATGTACTCGAGCTGCAGCGTGGACAACCTTGTCGACACCCAAGAGTGCCTGCCTCCAATCGGTATCAGCGTCCAGGCCGTTGATCTGCAGAACCCGCGCAAAGGGCGAGAACTGAGTGTGGATATTTCTGACAGGTAGAACGAGCGCACAACTATCCATTGTGGCTAATTGCCTTACCAAGGCGGCCCCAAGAAAACCGGTCCCTCCCGTTACAAGAATCGTCTCAGCGCTCATTTCAATAACTCTGACAAAAAACAAAGCCGCACACAATGCAGGCTAAAACAACTACCACTCACACTTCCCAGGCTCTAACCAATTACTGGCGGCTCATTGAAAGGACACATGACCCGGCCAGCAACAGGGTGGCTCATCGACAACAAAATAATTCTACGCCGCAGTGAAAATTTTCGCAGAAGAGAACCGAGCACTCCAAGAATTTTTCTGCCGAAATATCTCTATCTCGGCCAAGGTAAATCTAAACGCTAGAGCTGCCTCAACCGTGCTGATCAAACTAGACGGATCATCGGCCTGGTGAACGGTAAATACACTGGGTTGGCGAGCATGAAGGCGCATTTCGCCGAAATCTGACGTAATGACGGGTAAACCAAGTGCGCAGTACTCGTAATATTTGATCGGATCAACCGACTCGGTCAATTCTGTGATCTTGAACGGAATCAAACCGACGTCAAATGTCTGCATGGCCGCTATGGCCTGCGCATGTGAACACTGCGGCAGAATTTCGACATTGGGGGGCAACTTGAACGGCGCTGGAGTGTAGACTGGACCGATCAATCGGACGGTTACATCAGAACATCCGGCCAAACGCCCGATCATATCCCAATCAAACCATTTCCCGATTGTACCCACGTACCCCAGAATCCTGGCTCCCGAGTGGTGAACCTGTTGCCCGACAGGCGGTAGCAAATCGACCGAACAAGCATTCTCACAGAGCCGAACATCAGCCCCCGGTTTCATCTGCTGCGCTCTATGCATAAGGAGAGTGGATGAAACTAGCACATGATCTACAACGCTGACTACTGCACGTTCTTTGCGCTCCATCGAGCGCTTGGAAAGTCCACTGTAGAACGCCGGAAAATCATCCATCGAATCGTAAATACTCTTGGCGAAGTTACCCCCACTCAAGAGTTGCAAAGCTAATGCCGATGGCTTACCGATAACCAGACTGGTAGGCCCGGCGCTGGCGAAGGCATTAATATCCTCTACCAACGCGCGCCGCAGATAGCGGTTTACGAAGTTCAAACTTGAAATGGGCTCGATTGGCAGTGCCTTGACTGTCAAGCACTTCAACCAAGTTTCCGACCTGCTCAGGCGGCTGCTGGGGGCCGGCCGGGTAGCAAAATCTCCCAAACCGGGCAGGCGGGTCGGGTAAGGATCAACCCAGAGCACTTGTCCCCCGGAGATTGCGTGAAACCACTCCACAAATTTATGAGGACGCTGGGAAAAACTGTCCCACGGCACCGGGGATAAGTAAATCATACGTTTCAACAAAAATGCTCCCGTAAAACCCCAATTATCCGAGAAGATGCTTTGCCATCTCCGTAAGGAGAAACACCAATAGCCATTTTTTTGTACTCATCAGGATTATTGAGGAGTTTTTCGGCCTCTCGAACAATTACCTTAATATTGGTACCCACCAACCGTGAACAACCAGCGGATATCGCTTCTGGGCGTTCCGAGCTTTCGCGCAATACCAGCACCGGTTTTCCTAGTGCAGGCGCCTCTTCCTGAACACCACCTGAATCACTAATAATAAAATAGGCAAGCTTCATCGCCATCACAAACTCTTTGTAACCTAACGGATTAACGAGATGGAGATTGGCAACATCACCCAACAATTTGTAAGCAACATCACGAATATTCGGGTTGGGGTGGACAGGAAAGAGCACTTCCACGTTCGAATTATTAACAGCAAGCGTCTTTATAGCAGTGCAAATATCAACAAATGGTTGCCCAAAATTTTCTCTGCGATGCGCAGTTACCAAAATCATTCGTTTGGAGAGATCCAGCGGAACTGAAAGCGGTATTTCTCTTGCGGCCGTGTAGTGCAACGCATCTATAACAGTATTACCCGTTATGAAAACTTTATTAGTAGGCGTACGCTCCGCAAATAGATTCTCAGCTGCGCTCGACGTCGGAGCAAAGTGCCAATGAGCCAATAAGCCGGTCATCACGCGATTGGCTTCCTCAGGAAATGGACTATTGATATCGCCAGTCCTGAGCCCAGCCTCAACATGGCCGAATGGAATTCCCGCATAAAAACATGCAAGAGAGGCAGTCAACACTGTGGTCGTGTCTCCCTGAGCCAGCACGGCATCAGGCTTTTCAGTCAACAGCACCTTATCAATCTCGAGGAGCAACCTTCCCGTCAAAGTACTCAACGACTGGTTTGGCTGCATTATATTCAAGTCAAAATCAGGAACTATGGAAAAATCCGTTAACGTCTGATCAAGCATATCCCGATGCTGAGCCGTAGCCAGAACCCTGACTTCTACCCACTCCTGCTCTTTCAAAGCAAGAATTAGAGGAGCCATTTTTATGGCTTCTGGCCTTGTGCCGATAATGCACAGAATTTTTTTTCGAGGGAGGCTCAACATAGAAACGGCCGCATATATTAATTGAAAGGCTTAAAAAAGGTCATCTTTAAGGACAAACCCAAGATAACCTCGGCAGCTTATGACAGTTGCTCTAGGCCGACCCAGTCCTATTCAAACGGAGTAATCGACAAAGAACTCAGGTTGGTGCTTCCACTTTTCCTTGAAGTAAGTCGAATTGCGCAGGAAAAGTGTTTTGTACTTATCACTTCCGCTATCAGCCCCAGTGGTCTGATGGGGTTGATGACGAATCCCGGACAAATCACGGAATGAAACCTCCATTCCCAGCGCCCGAATCTGGAAGCACAGATCCGTATCTTCGAAGCAGGTTGGGTCGTAATACGTATCGAAGCCTTCGATTGCATCGAATACGGATCGACGCATAAAGAAACCGCTGGTACCCAGGAAGCCAATATCAGAGCGATAACCGTCGCGTATGGCAACCGGATTCATTGCTCGGTTCGGGCAGTAATCCGCAATCATCCCTCCAAGGTCAGTACGCGTTGCGTCAAACCAACCCGCATTCCAACCGATGACCCCGACGCTGGCGCGAGTCTCAAGAACTGACAAGGCTTCTGCAAAACCAGATGCCCCCGTGAACCACTGATCGCTGTCGAAAAAGGTAATGTACTTGCCAGTCGAATGGGTAACACCCAGATTACGACCGGACGAACAACCATTCTCAGGATTTCTTACCAACTTGACGCCCGGGAACTGCTGTTCAACGATTTCTGCACCTCCATCAGAGCTGGCATTATCGACAACAATGACTTCCTTGACATAAGGCCTGCAGTGTCTCTGCAGTGTTTCGAGGCAGCGCGCAATAATACCCGCGTTGTTATGGATAAGAATTACCACGCTGACATCGTTCCGAGGAACCGCTGGCACCAGCGTTTCCAGACGCGCGAGCCAGGAGTTTTCCGATACAAACAAATCGTTCTTTAGAACGACAGGGAAGCGTTTGCTCAAATCACCGAGGACCTCGGCATCCGGAAGATGGAGGAAATTATTCAACTGAGGAATATCGATTGCCTGAGAGCTGATTACCGGCTTATTCAGAAAGGTTCCAGCGCATACACCTTGAGGCATAGCAGCACTACCGGCCACCGACTTCAAAAACGGCGAAAGCAAGAAATCACTATGGGCAATAATTGCATTAGCGTTATTCAGGCACTCTTGAGGGAGAATCACTACGTTGCCTGGTAATCTTTCGGAGCGATTGAATAGCCCCAACAGATAGAACGTCACCAGTGGGTTCAGGCCAGCGATGCGTTCTACATAAAGCCAGTCAATACAAGCCTCTTCCCCGGGAGCGAAGATAACAGCCTTAGCACCACTCACCCCTTGGTACTGCTGCGGGACCTGATAGTTTTGGTAAATATCAAAGTAGGTATGACTGGCGGCGGTAGCGACACAAAGTACAGGTGTGTTGCTGAACGCTCCCAGATTATCGGCAGCTTGCGTGGCATTCACGCAAATCGCGCTCACCTTGCTGGTCAACTCCCCGAACAAAGGTGTGGAAAAGATCCGAGGGTCGGTCAAGCAAGCAGAAGTATCCAGAAAGGACTTCAGTCCGCGGAGTTTTGCATACTGCAGGTACGGCAGCACTGCCGGATCCAGCAAAAAGTTCAAGAGTACTGAACGCTCTGAAAGCAGCGAAAACAGCTTGGTGACCGACAGATCACTCAAGGTCAATTGCAGCAGACCTGCTGGTCGCTGTGGTGCCAAGCCGCTCGCCCCCCCCATCTGATCCTTGGTCATGTAGATCACCCTATGTCCGGCAGACAGGGCAGCCCTTGCCAACTGCGCCGCACGGTGATGCCCTCCCAGAGAGTCAAAGGCACGCGAGGCAAAAATGACGATTTCTTCTGCACGAAGTTTCGCAGCAGCTTCAAAAAGCGCACGATCAAGGTCAACCTGACTCATGGACTCCGAAGGTGCGATGGCCGGCAATGGCATCTGTTGCGCCAAAAGCAGCTGCTTACGTCTTTTCAGCGCGGAAAGCAATGCGCGAGGGCCGCCGTTTTGCAGCAAATAAGTCGCGCGCTGAAGTTTTCGAGTTAAGCTCTGCATGCTGCCTGACATGATCATTCCTGTGTTTTGCTTTGCGCTTTCGACTTCTTGTAGCTGCGTCGTCCGGGCATCCAATTCTTGCTGCAGGCTAACGACAGTGGCCTGCAAAGTGAGAAATTGCTGTTTAATTTGATGCAGATCGTGATCATGGTCATGGTCATGGTCATGGTCATGGTCATGGTCATGGTCATGGAACTCTTGAGTTTGCAGTAGTACCGCAGCAAGCTCGGTATTGCGCTGTAGTTGCTCTTGATACAGCCTTTCAAGCTCAACAGCCTGCTGCTTGTTCGCCTGATTTTCCTTGTCTAACTCTACGTTCTGCTGCTGTAACTCCTGAAACTGCAGCTCCTTTTCGCTGAGCTGAAGTTCTTTCTCCTGGACCTGGAAGTCTCGGTACTTCAACAACTCGTGCGCGCGCGTACTCGCGCGCTGGATAGCACGCTTCTGCCAGATAAGATCCTGTAACCAGACAGACATCCAGTCCAGACTCTGACTGGACCATCGGTTGCGCATCTCGCCGTCGTCGCGAACCTGCTCCAATGCGCCGGCTAACATATCCCGATGCGCTAACGCCGAACCCTGCAACTCTTGCAATACCCGTGCATCAATACGCCAGCCCGCGTCAAGGTTTCCGAGCTTGGCAATAATGAGCTCGTAGGCACTCAGGGGGCGCTTCAAATCGAGTCTCAAATCCCCTGGGACGTGCGCCATATTGTGCGCCTGGGTCATCTTGTCATCGTACTCAAGGAAAGCACAGGGCTTACCAAGGGCGAGCGACAGAATGCTGCCATGCAGGCGCATTGACAGCACCGCATCACACCCATCAATTGCATGCACCGCATCTGCGACACCAACGTAGTCAACGATCTCGCTGTCGATGCGCGCATCCAGGCTGGCCGACAGTTGCTCAAGGAATGGCCTGTCAGAGCCTGCACGACTTTCATCCAGAGAGTTCTGAAAAGCAAACCAGACACAACTCCAACCAGCGGGCAAATGACTATTAAGAGCCGCTACCAACTTCTCCTCCCAGTCCCGGTCTGCATGCCACTCGCGAATGATCAGAGCAAGTTTTCTCTTGTCGCCGGGTGCGCGAATGGCCACCTTCTGGTCCTGGCCCGCACTTACAACCTCCCCAGCCGCAAACCAACCTGGATCCGCCGCCACTAGAATTTCGCGAGTGACGCCAATCCTGCGCAGAAGCTCTTTGCTGTGTTCATCTCTAACCGAGACGAAATCCGCAAGAGTGAAAACATCTCTGACGATTTCCTGAGCGTCATGACCGACTAGAGGCCCCACACCATGAGCAAGGATCAGGGTCTTCACCCCGAACTGACGAGCCAGGTAGAAAGGACGCGCGTACTGTGCAATATCGAGGGCCGTAGCATCATATAACGCACTGATGTGAAACGGATGGTGGTCCTGAAAGATCCCCCCACCGCCCATCACGAACAAGTCACAGTCGGACAGCGCCGCGGCAATCTCGCCCAGATTATGGAAGTCAACCGCAGCGGTTCCATAGACTTGGGCCGTATGCTCGGGATTGAGACTAATGATCGTCAACTCACCACCGGCGTCTGCAACCCAGGCTACAACAGCCCCCAGGAGCAACTCATCTCCGATATTGCTGGCCCCGTACCATCCGCTGACTACGACCTTCGGTTTGTCAGTCATTACTTATCCTCGACGACTAAACTGATGAAAGCGAAACGGTAGGGCATGGGGCCAACCAGCCTGAACCACTACGCTCTTGCGGCAAGACATCAATATGCCCTGCATAAGGAAGCCGGGAATGTCGACGATACTCGCCCGTTTCGGTACTTCCAGCTCCAATCGCCAAAACATAGCGATTGCCCGAGAAGGTCGCCTTGCAAACCCAAGTAAGTTGATGATAACCCATCTCAAGCCGACCTAACGGAACCTCCATGCTCTGCGTAGTCGCACTCCAGAGCACGATATCGTCGACACTCTTTATCTGCATGCCAAAACAAGGCAACTCGATAGATGCGCCGACCTTCAGGTTCACCCTCACCAAAAAGGTATCGCCATAAGAGAAAGTACTGCGCTGCTGCCCTACCGAATCAAGTATTTCTACCCCAGCAATGGCTATTTTCTCCTCGGTCCCACCTGGCACTTCTACAAATGCTGTGGACTCGAGATCCTGAAGCGCTAACGCGTCGTCCTGCGTTCTCTCGGAAAGAGCAATTCCACCCTCTTCTTCCACCAAGTCGTTGGCGTAGTGTTTGACTACATCACGACAAACACCATCCGCAACCAAAACCCCCCGCTTGAGGTAAATAGCCCGATCACAGTATTCAATCAGGGTGTTAGTCGAGTGAGTTACCAATAGAATGGTTGTACCTTTCTTCTGCAGATCACGAATTCGCGTCAAGCACTTGGTCTGAAAAGCAGTGTCTCCCACTGCCAGCGCCTCATCGACGACAAGAATGTCCGGAGAGGTATGGATAGCTGTCGCAAACGCCAAGCGCACGAACATACCTGAAGAATATGTTTTTACCGGCTGCTCAATGAATTCGCCAATGTCTGCAAAAGCCGCTATATCAGCGAACCGCTTGCGCATTTCTTCTTGAGAAATACCGGCAATACTTCCAGAAAGGAAAACATTGTCACGTCCGGAAAACTCCGGATTGAAGCCAGCACCAAGCTCAAGCAAAGCAGCAATTCGACCGTTGATGTCGACACGCCCTCCCGTAGGAGTCAACGTGCCGCAAATCATTTGCAGAAGAGTGGATTTTCCACAGCCATTCCGACCGATTATCCCGACAGTCTCGCCTCGGCGCAACTGAAAGGAAACATCGTGCAGCGCCCAGAACTCATGCATATAACTACTTGGCCTAAGCCCAACAGCTCGCTGCAGTCGAGGAACAACAAACTGCAAGAAACGGTGCGCCGGCTTATCGTAAATATGGAAGCACTTCGACAGCCCGGCCACGTCGATAAGGATATCGTTAGAGGACATCACTAAATCCTTTCCGCGTCTTGTTGAAGAACCACAGGCCAGTGCAACAGGTAAAAATGCTAACCAAACTGAGGATAAGGAGGGCATGAAAATCAGGTTGCAAACCGTAAATCAGCACTTGTCTGGACTGCTCGATAACCAAGGTCAAAGGGTTAGCCATCATATAAAAACGAAAACGCTCAGGAATCGACTCGATTGAATAGAACACCGGCGAAAGAAACATCATTACCGCCGTGATCATTCCGACGAGCTGGGTGATGTCTCTAAAGAACACTCCCAGCGCCGATACAAACCAAGACAACCCCATTAAAAACAAAATAAACGGAATCAGAATCAACGGCAGATATACCAAAGTCCACTGCAAAGCTCCGGTCAGAACCAACTGCAACCCCATCAGTACAATCAGGCCGGTAAAGAAGTGGAAAAGCGCCGCTCCGATTATCGTCCAAGGGAGGATTTCGAGAGGAAAAATGACCTTTTTAACGTAGTTACTGTTTGCCACAATCAGAGTCGCTGATTTACCCAGACACTCCGCGAACAGACCATGAATCAGCATTCCGACGAAAAGCAGAATGGTGTAGTCCTGACTTTCAGTGGCTACACCTCCCCATCGCGCCTTGAAGACCGTACCGAAAACAAAGCTGTATACCATCAGCATGGCCAGCGGGTTGATAAACGACCAAATTATCCCTAGGAATGAGCCGCTATAACGAAGACTGATTTCTCGCCGAACGAGCTGCCAGATAAGTTCACGGCTCTTGATGAAGCTCCGAGCACCGAATGCAAGAGTTCTAATCATGGGGCGTTTTTCATCTCAATTCGAGGTGCTGGCTCAAACCGAGACCAGCAGCTTATGATAAATCCGATCTTTTTCATTGATGCAGTTCTGCAAGTTGTACTTCTCATTAAGAAGTCGCTTGCAAGCACTTGAAAGCTGGGAACGCCGCACTGGGTCAACCGCAAGCTGAAGCATGGCATCAGCGAACGCCTGAGCATCATCGCGAACCACTATATCGAGCTCGTCAGTCGCACCCAGCCCCTCGCACCCCTTGCTGGTACTAAGGACAGGAATGCCGTTACTCATCGCCTCGAGGATCTTCACACGCACCCCCCCACCCGACAACAGAGGAACGAATAGCAGGTGCGAGCTATCGAGCATAGCTTCCAAGGATTCTACGAAACCGTGCACAAATATATTCTGACCATCATGAACCGCCTTCAATTCGTCCGGAGGAGCGGCACCCAAAAAGTGCAGACGAATATTCAAGGCAGAAAGTTTATCGCTGATGAGTGGCAGAATACTTCTGACGAACCAAAGTACTCCCTCAGCGTTCGGGTGCCACCAGAAGCTACCCATCCATAGAAAATTGACACATTGATCAGGTTTATCCGCGTAATCTATGCCTTTAACTGGAAGACAAAGAGGGATATAGCTTTTTTCCACTACATCGCTGACGCGAGCCATGTCACTCATGGAGATGAAAGTCATCGCATCAAACTTCCATTTGTTTTCCACTTCGACCTGATGAGCATTACGTCGACTGGCTCGAGCCACACACTCGACGGCGGCCTTTTTCCAACCTGTCAAATGCTGCGGAATCCAAAAAGGGAAAATATCGGATTCAATATTATGACTGACCAATAGAGCAGGCACTTCCGGCATAAATTTTTTGAAAAAAGCCAGATGACTTGAATGAATCTCCATTGCTTGAATGTTATGTTGCTTCAAAATCTTACGTGCGTTTTTTACAGCGCTATAACTGTAATAACTAGCGTCCATAAATGGTAAACCGTGATAAAGGTGCACTAAACTATGAGCAATCCAACCAACTGTTCCTCTCTGTGAAGGCATCACCGCCCGCGGCTCTACATGCACACTGCGGAAATAGCGATCATAGAGGCTCTGATGCTGCTTGATCTGCGCGACTTCATCCGGACCACCGATTGTATACAAGTGCAGATCGTACTTATCGGCGAGCGGTATCAGCGTATTGGTGATGTAGATAGGTGCGCCAGAATTGGCTGGCAACGGTGGAGAAAGCGTAAAAATCAGAAGGTTTTTCTTAACTGGATTTTGCATGGGACTCATCGAAGATATCTGTGTCGAAGAAAGGGGAAAAATTAGTCACATAGGTCAGGTCGCGATTGCGCTGACCAATCACTCGGGCCGGCACCCCCCCCACCACCGCATAGTCAGGCACTGAACGAGTTACCACAGCCCCAGCAGCGACAACCGCCCCCTCACCGACTGTCACTCCAGGCAAAATTATCGCCCTTGCGCCGATCCAGGCATGGTCCTGAACAATAACTGGTGCGCCAATCGCAGAAAAGCCCGGGTCATTATGATCATGATGCAGGCTCAATAGACATGCCTGGAACGACACATTCACATTGTCCCCAATATGCACGCCAGCTCTGCCATCCAGATACACATCGCGATTAATTACGCAGTTATTTCCAATTGCAACCTGGCAGCGACTATGGTAACCAGCAAGGAAAATCCTCATACTCAGATGGGTATCATTCCCAATTGACAACCCCATAATCCGCCGATAATAGGTTTTTCGCACTGATTCGATCGGCATCTTCGCGATAACATTATTGGCGATAAAATACCTTGCCGCTGCCAGCACATAGTAGATGCTGGACTTCAGTAGAGCCTGCTTGAGCCTGACCTTCAACTTACCTACCATATCCTTTCCCGAAGTGAAGCGCCCATAGCGCCTTGTGTATTCAGCCTCTTCTATCAGAGCTTCGAGGCGAGCGATACTCCCAAGCCTAAGGGTGGGCTGCCCGCCTGAAATGGGCACGCAGTGTAATCCAATATCAGCACAGGTGGTATTGGATTCCTGGCACAAACGGCATCGGACTTACAACCGATTTATCAGAGCTGCCGCAATCAAAACCACGTTCTCGGCAGCAGATTGCCGGTAGATCCCCGCACGTTTAAAGCAAATCAGCCTCATTGGCAGAGCGGAGCTTCGAGCCATATGAAACATATCAACGCGCTTCAGGTGCTCGCCTGTCAGATCCTTCCGAAAATACTCCAGAGCGGCTAAATTAGCCGTATTCCAAGCGCGAAAGGTCCCATCAAACATCTTTTTAAGCCGCAATAAACGCTCACTCAAACGCCGGTTAGAACCCATTAAATTATTAGCATGCTGCCTGTAATCAACTTGCGGAGTCGGATCATAGCGAACTCTGCCGCCACTACCGCTCACCAGCAAATAAGCCCACCAATCATGCGAAACAATCGATAAAGCCACGGGCGTCCGACTAACCAACTTTCTGGCAGACGCGTTAAGCACCATGGTGTTGCCTCCAGCAATGCTTTGAACTAGAGCGCTCTCAAAGCAAGGCTTACCGGGAAAAAGCGCCGAATATCCAATCTCAACACCGCTCTCATCAACAAGGCGAGTGCGCGAACAATAGAGCGCTGGCACTAGCGCTCCCTCTTCCTCCAAACAACGCACCGCACTGGAAATCTTCTCCTTGGCCCAAATATCGTCTTGGTCACAAAACGCGAAATAGCTTGCCTGTATCTCTTCACGCCGAACCAGAGACATGAAATTCGCTGAAAAACCTCGACCCGGACCACGATAGATGCTCAAGCGAGAAGCACCCAGCCGCTCACGGTAACGCTCGAGAACCTCTAAAGTGCCATCACAGGATCCGTCGTCCGAAGCATGAATCTCCCAGTTTTGATACTCCTGAGAGATCAACGACTCCAATTGAGTTGCCAGGTATTTTTCACCGTTGTAAGTTGACAACAAAATAGCAACACGACCAACAACCTGGTTATCGTCACTACTATCAGCAATAGATAAAGAATCAGGCATTGGATAGACAACCGAAAAGCTCAATTAAGACTACAGAGTTTGGCCAGGTAAGATCTTCGCCCAACTCGCAACTAACGTTATGGAATTCAATCACGCGATCAAGACTTAGTAGTGGCTACGGCATCTACTCGCCCATAGTTATCCTCAAAACGAACAATGTCATCTTCACCAAGATAATCCCCGCTCTGCACCTCGATCATTACAAGGTCGATTACACCCGGATTCTGCAAGCGATGCTTATGACCCGCACGAATAAACGTTGATTCATTGGTGTTAAGCATCAACTCCTGCTGATCGTTGACAACAATAGCCATGCCACTCACAACAATCCAATGCTCACTACGGTGATGATGCATCTGCAGAGAAAGGGAAGCCTTCGGCTTGACCACAATACGCTTGATCTTGAAGCGCTCACCATTTTCCAGCGTAGTGTAGGTTCCCCAAGGACGATGCACCGTTCTGTGCAGCAAATGAGCGGTGTGCCCATTTGCCTTGAGCTGACCAACAATATGCTTCACATCTTGCGCATGGTCTTTATGTGCAATCATCACCGCATCCGGGGTGTCGATGACCAGCAGATCCTCTACACCCACCAGCGCGGTCAGACGCCCCTCGCTGTTCACATAGTTGTTGCGAGAGCCATGCGAAAGCACCTCACCCTCAAAACGGTTGCCATCTGCATCGGGCTCGGTTAGCTCACTGACCGCATTCCACGAGCCTATATCACTCCACCCAATGTCGCAGGGAATGGTTGCTACTTTGGCAGAGCGCTCCATCAGTGCGTAGTCAATTGAGATATCCGGCACCTTTGAAAATGCCCCGGCATCAAGAGTAAGGCAGCGGTACTTGTCGGACGAGGTAATACGAGACTTATCAATAGTTTTGATGACTGCATCTAGCACATCTGCAGCATGGGCTCGAAGCTCTTCGAGGACGCTTCCGACCCGAAAACAGAACATTCCAGAGTTCCAGTAGTAGTTGCCTGCACTCACGTAACCTTGAGCGGTTTGAAGATCAGGCTTCTCGACGAAACGCGCAACTTTCAAGCCGCCGTTCAGCGGAGCATTCTTTTGCGCCTCGATGTAGCCAAAACCGGTTTCTGGATAGGTCGGCTGGACGCCAAAAGTAACCAGCCAGCCTTCGGAGGCTAGCGCTACGGCATCGGCTACCGCCGCGGCAAAAGCCCTTTCATCCTTGATCAGATGGTCAGCAGCCAACACCAGCATATGGACATCAGGGCCATGGGTGGCCTCCAATTCCAACGCAGCAGCCGCAACAGCAGCCGCCGTATTACGCCCGAAAGGCTCAAGAATGAAGCCTTGAGAGTGCTTGACAGCATTGACAGCGCCGTAGTCGTCCTCAGTCTTGAACAAAAGCTCGCGATTAGTCACAGTAAGAACTTCTATGACGCCTTCAAGTCGCGAAGCGCGCAGGAAAGTTTTCTGGATTAGATTCTGGCCATCTGGCAAATCCATGAACGGCTTGGGGTGAGCTTCTCGAGAAACAGGCCACAACCGGCTACCCACACCGCCAGACAAAATTACGGGAATCAGTTCCATACTCAACGTCCTTAATCCTCACTCTCTGACAGGTTAATCACAGAAAACGGAGCTCGTTTATATTCTGATCACTTTGCATCTTTTTCAGATGCAAAATCGCTGTGAAACATTACGAAACCATCAAGCTGCCGGCTTGCGCTACGACCGTCCTGCCGTAAACATCCATCCACATTCGACCCGAGCTGTCGAAACTCGCTCGGACTGAAAAATACATCCGTCTATTCTACAGCTAACAAGGATTTTTACGAACAACTCACATTTCAGAAAACCTCGATCAGCCAGGTCATGCGTCCAACAATTTTTGCAAATACTGACCATAACCGGTTTTCTTCAGTCGCTCAGCCTGAACGCCAAGTTCGGCTGGCGTGATCCATCCAAAATTATAGGCAATCTCCTCTAGGCAAGCGACCTTCAGCCCCTGGCGCTGCTCAATGGTATGAACGAAGTGACTGGCCTCCAGCAACGAATCATGGGTACCGGTATCCAACCAAGCAAAGCCGCGACCAAGCATTTCAACGTTGAGGGTCTTCTGCTCGAGATACGCACGGTTAACGTCGGTGATTTCCAGCTCGCCACGCTCGGACGGTTTGATGTTCTTGGCGATCTCGACAACATCATTGTCGTAGAAGTACAGGCCGGTCACCGCATAGTTAGATTTTGGCTTCAGCGGTTTCTCTTCAATACTCAGTGCCCGACCGGCTTTGTCGAATTCCACAACACCGAAACGCTCAGGATCAGATACGTGATAGCCGAATACAGTCGCGCCTTGCTCTTGATTATTCGCGGAACGCAGGTTTTCAGAGAAACTCTGTCCGTAGAAGATGTTGTCACCCAAGATCAGACAGCAAGGGTCCTTGCCGATGAACTCTTCACCAATGATGAAGGCTTGCGCCAAACCATCCGGGCTAGGTTGTTCGGCGTAGGTCAG
>Ga0065714_10064872_pt1 | contig 16504 bp, 16 predicted proteins | sample MisRhiReplicate2_FD_59101 | JGI IMG/M metagenome (GOLD analysis project Ga0065714, IMG submission 59101) | Miscanthus rhizosphere microbial communities from Kellogg Biological Station, MSU, sample Rhizosphere Soil Replicate 2: eDNA_1 v2... | ecosystem: Host-associated > Plants > Roots >...
AAGCGCCATATGAACTCGCCTCGCGCATGGTGATGATTCAGGAGAAGCACCTCATGGGGTGTTCAAGCGCAGGCACTGAACTGGCTCTATGCGCTTCGGAAAAACCTAGTGGTCGTCAAACTTGTTGGCGCTGATTGAAAGTTGACCCAGCCGGCTGATTTTGACTGCCCCCATATCCACCCTCTGAAATCCCGCGCTAGCCATCGTTGCCTGAGTATTCGAATGGGGCAATGGATTCCGGCAGCTCGGGTCAAAATCGTATCACCACTTACAAATGTGGACGCGCGTAGCGATTACCCTGTCCTTTTTGCTCGTAAACGGTGTGCTGTTGAGCTTGATCGGTGGGTAGCAGATATGATGGCGTCATTCGCAGGCTATTTTTCCGGAATCTCCATGCATTCATTTGAATTTCAACGCACCATCGAACGTTTCTTCGGCGAATCCGAGAAATTTCAACCATTCATTACGGTCGTAGCTGAGCTTGCGAAAGCGGCAGATGGCATGACTGATTTTATAAAGAAGATTTCGCTCGGTGGAAGCTCACAAAACGATGGTGCAGCACACCTCCACAACCACCTTGCACGAGTACACCAAGCAACCTCCAGCGTAAGTCAGCGACAATTCTTCAAGGCTCTAGAGCACTTCCAGAGCGCCCTCTCTCAGTTTCAACCTGCTCAATCGCAAAATTCAGACCTGATCCCTGACTTAAGACACGAGATTGAAAGATTTTCAGACCTTTATGATGTATTCATCACCAATGGCTCGGGCGTCAATGCTCTTCCGGTAATTCTCGCTGCTCGAGACCTGAACAACAAATTTCTGACACTGATGGGCTCACTCCAGATGGTTGATGAGTTTGTCGGCAACCATGACATTGCAGGCAGCGCCGAAGCAGCACTAGCCATTTGGTTGCCTGCACACTTCGATCTTGGGGATTTCGCTCGCCGTTTACTCGCGGTGCAGGGTCTCTACAGCGAGCTGTGCATGTTGCTTTCGGTGTCTGAGAGCGAGCATCCATTGCGCGTTTCGAAAATCGAATCGGGAAGTTTATGGGCAAAGCTTTTCGGAGAGTCTCGAGTGATTGGCCTGCTCGTGTCTTTCGTCCAAGAAACAGCTTCGTGGATGTACCGAAATTTTACTGCAGAAGGAAAAGTCTCAGCGATACCTTTAAAGATTGAGGCCATCGATGCCTTGCTAGGGCTTACATCCAGACTTAAAGAAGCAGGTATAAACACATCAGAGATGGAGGCACATATCGAAAAATCTGCGTTCAAAATCTCTAGAGATCTGACCGCTCTCTTGGACGGACAGGCAAGTATTACTGTGAACGATAAAACCATTTCTGCAGGTGCCGAACTCACCAAAGCTATAAGTCAACAGGTTATTACACCCAGGATAGGCAGTTCGGGAATCGACAATCCGACCGGGGAATCGTCGCTCCTTGCATTAGATGACGCGAATGCTAACGGCAAGTAGTTATGCTGATGCCAATGCTCATTAGCTTCGACAGGTACGATAGTAATGATTGAAGCCCCTCCACTCGCTGCCCAAGAGGTTTCCCTGGTTCTAAAGGACATAGCACTGGGCGTGCACACGATGCACAGAGTCGGTCAGCAATCGTGGCGCGAGATCTATACAGGTAACATGCCCGTTGAGATTGATGGCTGGGTACTCACCCTCTTCAATGACTGTGACACCCTGGACTACTGCGAGTACTGCAGGTCGCCTGATGGTCGAGTCGGGACACTTGAGCTCTGGCAGCGCGACGGAGCTGAACCTGTCGACCTATTGAGTGCCCGGGAGCGTGAACAGCTCGAACAATTGCTCACTGCGCTCTGAGCCTGTACGAAAAGCACGTTACCACTGCCGACCTAAAGCTATGGAGACCACACGTGAGGAAGCCACCTATGAAGATCATCATCGAAGAATGGGATGGTGACGGTGTCATTCGAATTCCCAATGAGGCGCTGCACCGCCCCCTCGGCACCCCTTGGGAGCGTTCCGAGCAAGTGCCCCGCATACCGTCAAAACGGATACACTCGATTCAGGCAATCTGCTATCACTCCTCCAGCTTTCGCTACGGATACCCGCATGGATTACTCGCGCATCAGGGGCATGGAATCAGGACAGCGCCTCGCATTCGAAGAACTCATCTGCCAGCTGGCTCACCTTGAACGGCCAGCCGCAGACGCCGAATTCAGGCGAATTGAAGGTGCGGGGGGGGACGGCGGGATCGAGGCCTATTGGCTGCTCAAAGACAAAAGCAAGATAGGCTACCAGGCGAAGTATTATTTAAAATCCAGCGATATCGATTGGGCTAATATTGATGAATCAATCACACAAGCCCTCTCGGTGCATCCATCTCTGACCAAGTATGTCATTGCCCTTCCATGTGACCTAACTGATAAGACGGGTCGACAGGGCAAAGGCAAGACCGGATGGGAACACTGGGCGACACACAAGGTTAAGTGGGAAAGCCTTGTTCCTGCTGGTAAGCAAGTAGAGTTTGTTGCTTGGACGGCCTCTACTATCACTGAGAGACTGATACGACCAAACGCTGAAGGGCTTCGAAATTATTGGTTTGGCGAAGTTGAGCTCTCTCAGAGATGGTTTGAAGACAAGATCAATATAGCCATTGAGTCTCTTGAAGAGCGATACCATCCAGAAGATCACGTCGAAGTTAGTATTGAGCGGATGTTCAAGGTAGCACTTCGCGACAGAACCATTGCCTCTGAAATCCATGAGCACATCAGCAATGCCATCGGGGGTATTGATCTTGAGAGCATTCAAAGACAGCTTGGCACCGAAAGTGATTCTATAGTAGATAAGATAAGATCCAGAGTTAATGATCTAGAGGCACTGATCCAGAGGATAGCCACTAACTCCTGGAGTCCTTGGCCTATCGAAGAGTGCATTAAGTACGCGAACGAAATATCTGAAGATACCTATAAACTGTACGATATTAAGCGCAAAGCTGATGACACCAAAGAGAAGAGCAAATCAGAACACGACCAGGGCTCAAGTAACTTAGAACATCTGATTGGAAAAATTAGAAGCAAGATTTACACCCTTAGCTCGTACCTAGATAGTAATTATTTCTTAGCCGAGAGGAACCGCACGATTCTCCTGTACGGCAAAGCCGGAACCGGGAAATCCCATCTCCTCGGCAACATCGCCCAGCAAGCAATGGCTGAAGGTCGAAAGGCCATATTAGTCTTAGGCCAACACTTAAACGCTGAGAATCTTTGGCGTCAAATTACTACCCGACTCGAACTCGGCGATGCGACAGCCGATGTGTTTCTGAGAACATTTAGCGCTGCCTCCGAAGCCTCCGGTAAACCGGGTCTGCTCTTAGTCGATGCAATCAATGAAGGTGCAGGACGAACATTGTGGCATGGTGAACTAGCTGGTTTTATTAGAAAAGTTGAACAATACGACAATATCGTATTGGTAATCAGCTGCAGATCCGAATACAAAAAGGCATTAATTTCAGAATCCCTCCTTACAAAACTGCCATCTTTCGAAATTCGTGGCTTTGAAACTGCAAAAGAGCAATCCAGAGCAGCAAAGATATATTTGGCTAAACGCGGCATTTCTCATCCGAACACCCCATGGCTGTCAGCTGAATTTGTTAACCCTCTATTTTTACGAAGCACATGTATAGCGCTTGAAAAAGAGAACAAAAAATTCTTCCCGCAAGGTTTGACGGGAACCAAAGAGATATTTGTATTCTACTTGAAGAGCATCGCACGCAACCTCGGTATTGGCCAAGATGGCACGGACACGCTTGTGAAGCCCACAACCCAAGCGATATCAGCCATAGCACAGGATATGGCCAATCAGCGCCGCGATTACGTGCCCCAATCCGAAGCCATACAAATTGTGGCCGCGAAATTTCTACAACATCCGTGCCCAAAGGACTCTAACTGGTTAGGTGTATTACAAAGGAATGGCCTGTTTAGAATTGATCCGGGCCATCACAGCACTGACGATGATTTGCTCGGCTACTCTGAGGACATCGTTAGATTTAGCTTCCAAAGGCTTCAAGACCATTTAATGGCAGAGGTACTGCTAAAAAATGTTAAAAGTCCCTCTAATGCATTGGAGCATGGGCCGCTAAGCTTCATTCATGACGGCGAACAGATTAATTGGAAATGGACAGGCGTTGCGGCGGCTCTATCTATTCAGATCCCTGAGCGATTTGGCGAAGAATTCTTAGACGTTCTACCCGGTAATGTTAACGACTGGGCGAGCGATTACGATATTCGCGACTCTTTCATGGAAAGCCTTAAATGGCGTAGCAGCAAAGCCTTCACCGCAAGAACCTTAGAAATTTATAAAGCCTTGCAAGAAGATTCCCATAATTATTTCGACATATTAATTCAATTAAGCGCAAGTCCAGAGCACCCTTGCAATGCAAATTACATCCACAAAGAACTAAAAAATCTTAAGTTGGCAATAAGAGATAGGTCGTGGACTCGGCAGGTCAATGGGCTCTCTATGGAGGAGGGAAGTGCTGCTAGCCGGCTAATCGAATGGAGTGCCCATGAGCAAAATGAGCAAACCGATCCGAAGATCCAGTACCTGTGCGCCATAACATTGACTTGGCTTACTTCGAGTACTTATAGAGAGTTACGAGACAAATCAACCAAGGCTATTGTCTCACTCTTGCGCTACAACCGTGGCCTCTACAAGCTGCTATGTGAGGAATTCTGCGACGTCGATGACCTCTACATTCATCAGCGCCTCCATACCGCCGCTTACGGTGCTTGCTGTATAGACCCAAGCAAAGAACGACTATCGGAATACGCGAAAACTGCTTACGCCTTCGTTTTCGGGCGCGGAGCCGTTCCCCCATCGATAATCCTAAGAGATTCAGCTCTAGGTATTATCGAGCTAGCCCAACTGCATAAGTGCCTCCCATCCTGTGTCGATCTACAAAAGTCTCGCCCGCCCTATGGGACAAAATCTATCCGACTGACCGTGACCGAAGAAGCGCTAAAAAAAGTAGCGGACAAGACTGGCGACTCCGAGATTAATCGTTCCTGCACCGGATGGATTGGTGACTTCGGTAAATATGAGATTCAGCCAATAGTTCGAGCCTTCTTAAACGTTTCCATGAAACGGCCTGAACCTTTCAGCTCAACTGAGATACATGAGCGTTTCGAGCAGGAAGTGATCAATCATTGCGATGAGCGAAAGCGGATTCTCCAGCTGATGCACGAGCTTAGCGTAAAAAGCTATCGCCCCCTTATCAACCTCTACCTAGACCAAGACGACGACGACGGTAAAACTTTAGAGCTTTTCAATCAGTGCGAGACTTTTCTGCTCTCGGAGTTGACGCTGAAAGAGAAGACCAGATACAGACAAGAATACCAACCACGTTTCGGCCATTCAGGACGCCGGCCAGATAAGCTTCCTCATATTGACACCAATGCGGCACAACGCTGGGTAGCAAAGAAGGCCTACAGCTACGGCTGGACTGACAAACTATTCCCTTATGATCGAAGCTTCGGTCATAACCACGGGCGATCGCGCCCTGCTGGCGAGCGCATCGGAAAAAAATATCAATGGATGGCTCTGGATGAGCTCCTCTGCAGCCTAGCAGATAACAATTGGATGACCGAACGAGCTCCCCATGGATCCCGTCAGTATGCAGGCAGCGCAGATGTTGGGCTTCATAGCGACATTGATCCTACGCTCATTCTTTCGGATGACACTGCTATCACATCGTGCAGCTCAATTCCAAAGCACGAAATCGTAAATGATCAAACTCTGGAACACGAACTGGGCAGGTGGCCATTTGAGGCGGATCCGGCGGAATCCATGAAAAGCTTTATCCACAGGAATGATTCAGGAGGCCGCAACTGGGCGGTACTTCATGAGCACTGCTCCGTATCTGAAAAATACAAAAACAACACTGGACGAGAGCATGGGCTCAGAAAGGAAGAGTGGCGCTTCCTTCTTCCCGTAATTGTAAGGGCACAAGATGAGAACACACTCATCCGATATCTTCGCAAACAAGGGAATATCGAAGTTGACGGCTGGTCGACTCGTGACTCAACTAACCGTGGTTATTTGCTTGAGGCGCCGTGGCGCTGCACTTGGGATCAAGAGCAATGGTCAACTGTGGATTTCTGGAATATTGGCCAGATAGAAATTGCATACCCTTGCTATCGATACTATTGGGAGTCGCGCCGGGATGCCTCACTACCTGATGGTGCTCAGGCTTTGATACCTGCTCCTTGGCTTACTCGCCGGCTGGGCCTTACCCCAAACCCAGATGATCCCAATGTCTACTTGGATATTGTCGGCAACACGCGCTTTGTTAGCGGCAGAAGCCCTGGTGATAGCTCACATGCATTCATCGATAAGGATCTATTCGACTCGTTCCTCGCAGAAGATGGCCTATCGTGCGTATGGATTTTTGTAGCAGAACGGTCTGCTTGGCCTGGGGGCGGAAATGTACATGCATCCTGGCGACGCTCTGAAGGTTTCGTATGGCTGAAGAAGGGGAAACCACAGATGCATCATTGGAACGATGATACGGATAAGGGAAAATCAGATGCCGAAACCAGCCCTCAGGTGGAGTGCCTAGGAAGTTCCGGAGCTGATGCGCCCAACGACTGAACATCAAAGGACGAGGGAAGTACATGTCGAAGAAGAAGCAAAAAACGCATCGTAGCGGTCGAAACACAACGCCGCTTTCCGGGCATAAAAGGGTAGGCAAGGCGCTGGTGCCTCCATTCATGCAGATACCGGGCATCAGCTTCGCTTCGTGGTCTAACGACCGATTGCCAGAAATGCTCTGGGCCTGCCTCATCATCACCGTCGTCCCTCGCGAAGAAGCCTTAGAACTTTTTAGGAAAATTGCCTCTATTGGACTGCGCTACCGTAGGCCGCCAGAGGAGAAGGCTAGCGGGTGGACACTCCGACTTTCGGATCTTCAGAACCAGCCCCGGCAGCTCGTCGAGGAGGTTGTGGGCATCGTACGCCATTCACATGCAGGGATTCAGGCACTGCGCCCCTTACTTCTGCTTGAAGGCTTACCAGCACATCAGTGGTGGAAAGCTGCCTTAGCAGTGGAGCCTAACGAGGACGATTGGCAGACGCTTGGGAAAGCCGTTCAAACCACCTTCGACCATCAATCTCAGGAGGCTACGGATGTTCGCTGGGTCAGCATTCTCTTCAGAATGGCATTGGGCGAACTCCACCTGCCTGAAGAAGAGTGGTACGAAATCACCGATTACCCTTACAAAGGTGATATGCGGTCGGTGAGGCCGTGCATCCGGTCGATGGAGATGACCTTTGCAGATGCGGTTCTCCATCCATGGCCGAACGTGTTTTGGGACTACGTACTGCAGCACACGACCTGCATGCCTGCACCACTGGATTCACGGGAGAATAACGCCCAGCCAGTCAACATTCAGAAGCGTCTCGTTGAAGTGCGGGGGGCTTTACTTGGGCACTGGTACAGCTCGCTTAGCACTACAGGTCTAAGCCCCAAACACGACGGGGTCTTCGGCTTCGGGTTCTACGCGTTGGCCTGCCTCGCCGAGATGAGTATGGGGCCGCTAAGCTCGGCGATCACAGGCCGGCTGCTCCTCCGCTCGCTCACAGAATGCCGGATTTCCCTGGCCTATCTCGTGCGAAACGGCACCGACGAGATGTGGAAGAAGTTTCGCTCTTACGGTGCTGGCCAGGCCAAGCTGGCCCTGCTGAAGCACGAGGAAATGTCTGGCCAGAAGCCTCGATTCGTTACCCTGGAAACGCTTGAGGCGCTGGCGAACGAAGACTACTTCCAGGAATACGTAGAAATTGACCTAGGCCACTGGTGCGGGAAAGATCTTCGCCGGCTGGCAGAGGAGTCTGGAACGAAGGAGGACTATGATCGCTACTACGGCTGGGCATCCGGCTTTGTCCACGGTCAATGGGGAGCGATGCGTGACACCAACTTCACTCACTGCCTAAACCCTTTGCATCGGTTCCATCGCATCCCCCTGCCGTTCCACCGCATGCTGGAGCCCACGATTGACGACGCGTTGCATCTGGTCAACTGCATACTAGATGACATGACTACTGCCTATCCGGGTTTCCATGAGCGCTTCGAAGTCAAAAGTCCCGTAGGAGATCATGACGAAAGCGCAGAGGCATCTCCAGAGCCTGCATAAAGACAGATCTCCGATAGTAGACGGTTGAATCTAAGGGGCGACTAATCAATGTGGTGTTGCAGGCTTCGGCATTGTTCAAGCTCCGGGAATTACCGTGGAGACCTTCCTCGCAAGTGGAGAACTGATTGAGGTGCTAAGGGCTCATCGTCCACAGCCGCGCTTGGTTTCCGTGCTTTATCCAAGCAGAACGCATCTTGCTCCTCAGGTCGACGCATTTGTGGATTGGCTGAAGGAACATTTTCCTGTGCTACACCCCGGTTGATTCACAGCGCACTAACCTTCGCTCGCATGCTGACTCCGCACCAAAACGGGCTGATGCAAGATGCGTTCGGCCGACGCTTACTAACGTCCCTCGCACCTTCACAAAAAAAGGGCCTCACTGGGCCCTTTTGTACTCAAACCAATCTCACTTGGTCAACCACGTGCCCAACTGTTCTGGTTTGCGATGACTGCGAAACGCTGATCCAGGCACCCGTACCGGCGCAGGTCATCGACAAGGGCATCCCGACTGCCGGATTACTTGCCCACGTCATGATCGCGAAGTTCGCTGATCATCTTCCGCTTTACCGTCAGGAATCGATTTTTGGTCGTGCCGGCTTGGCGATTCCACGCTCCACTTTGGCTCAATGGGTGGGTGTTACAGGCGTGCAGTTGCAGCCCTTGGTCGATGCCCTGCGTGACGTAGTGATCGGGCAACAGGTCGTGCACGCGGATGAAACACCCGTGCAAATGCTTGCCCCAGGCTCGAAGAAAACCCACCGTTCTTATGTTTGGGCTTACGCCACCAGCCAATTCTGCGAAACAGCCGCTGTCGTCTACGACTTCAGCCCTAGCCGCGCCGGTGAGCATGCTCGCAACTTCCTGCAAGGCTGGAAAGGTAAGTTGGTCTGCGATGATTTTGGCGGCTACAAAGCCAGTTTCGAACTTGGTGTTACCGAAATCGGCTGCATGGCCCATGCGCGGCGCAAGTTCTTCGAACTGCACGTCACGAACAAAAGCCAGCTCGCCGAGCAGGCCCTGCGTTACATCCAGTTGCTGTACTAAATCGAGAGCGAAGTGCGCGACCTGGAGCCGGATTTACGATGCCGAATACGGCAAGAAGAAGCCGTACCCGTGATGGATAGGCTGCATGCTTGGATGATTACCCTGCGTGATCTCGTGCCTGAAGGCTCAGCCATCAGCAGAGCATTGGATTACAGCCTGAAACGCTGGGCAGCGCTGTCGCGCTACCTCGATGACGGGGCCGTACCCATTGATAATAATTGGGCAGAGAACCAGATCCGACCATGGGCTCTTGGCCGCAAGAACTGGCTCTTCGCCGGATCGCTACGCAGCGGAAAACGGGCTGCGGCGATCATGAGCTTGATCCAGTCGGCGCGGCTCAACCGGCATGACCCGTACGCCTATTTAAAGGACATTCTCACGCGCCTGCCGACGCAGCAGGCCAGTGAGATTTCCGAGTTGCTACCGCACAGATGGACGCGAGCGTAATCAAAAAGCTTAACCGCTACGCGGCAAGCTCAACGTAGCTAGACTCCCCACCTCCAGTCGCGCCCGACAACCAACCCCATACGAACATCAGAGTGGTACGTCCTGCGTGATCAACGCCTACCGTGCCACGAGACCAGCCAGCAAGAATCTCACCATCCGTAGTTAAGCAATGATAAAGAAGCTCAATGGTATCGGGGCCAGTCACGCGTCCGACTTGATGACCCATGCGGATCCGGCCACCTTGATAAGTACCCCAAATGGAATCTTCTTCGACTTGGTAATGAAATACTGTGCCGGCACCGGATAGCCCGTGGGCGTTACCCGCTACCGTAAATCGGCGATTGTTCAAACGCTCCCTGATTTGAGCAAGGGGGATTTCCATAAGATGTCGCGTCCTTTTAGTCGAAATGTTCCATTACAGTCTTCGATGATCTTAAGCCATTTTGTCGTGCCTGATGAGAGGTCTGCTTGCCTATCTCTGGAGCTGCAACTCACGACGATAAAACGCAAGATGTGTTCACTGCCCGCTTACAATTGAAGAGCGTGCCCAGACTATTTCAGCTGCGGGCTATCAACCGTCTGATGATGATTCTGATATTTATGCCGAACATCTACTGCATGCGACCAGAGAAATTGCGCCACCGTCCGAGGTTCGTGACGTCGACGAAAACACACCGCTCTCAGCGAGAGAGGTATGCCAAATATTGCGAGAGATCACCTTCGAGCGACGGACGATGACAAAGGTAGGCCAGGCGTCCTGGGGCGAGGTTTACGCGGGGCATTTTGTGGTCAGCGTCGAGGGTTGGCATATATCGATCTACAACGACTGTGACACGCTCGACTACTGCGAAGAGTGCATCAGCTCTGATGGGCGACGCTGGTCGTTTGACTCTGGAGATCGCTTTGGCACTGACCCGATAGCGTTGCTCAGCACTTGGGAACATCAGACGCTTGAGCGTCTCCTGAAAGCGCTCTAGGGGAGCAATGGTCGAGCGGGCCTCTGCGAGGACGACTGTCGTGAACCAAGCCTCGCCGTTGCCGAGTCTTGGCCCTTTGGGCTTCCATCCTCACGCCTGCGCGCTCCGCTTGCTTGACTACGAATAAGGCAGCATTCCACCAAGCTGTGCTCAAAAGTAGGCTAAGCGCTCCCCTGCGACAATGCAGAAAGTCAGTAGGTGGTACGCAACTATAGCGATGGAACCCCTGACCTGGCGTTCGGCAACTTGGATTAGCCGTCTAAGACGTCGGACGATTAGCGTTCGCAAGCCGCTATTTAGAGACCAGCCCGAACACGCGCCATCCCCCCCCCGCGAGCTCATTTCGTTGGCTTACGACCGCTCCGGGGCACTGGCGCCTTGAACGGCGTTTTCTTCGGCGGTTTGTATTTGCACTTCGGAAAGTTTGAACAGGATAGGAATTTTCCGTACGGCCCTGGTCGCCATATCAGCTCACCAACTTTACAGCCTGGGCAGGCAGGCCCCTTGGCCTTGGCGGGAGCTTGCGCAGTGGCCGATCCGGCAGCGGCCCTATCAGACTTGCGTTCAGTGGCCACCGGCTGTGTTATCGCCCGTCCGTCGTCATCATAGGGAGCTACGACACCTCCGTCGATCAACTCTTGCAGGAAAGATGAGCGGCGCCCAGCGACCGTGAACATTGCGACGCTGCGCCTTGCCCTCGTCAGTGCGACGTAGAAAAGCCGACGCTCCTCACTGGATGGAAAGGTATCGCCCTGCGGCATAACCAAGGATAACAATGGGTCGTCAACTTTAACGTTTGGAAACCCACGCATGACCATGCCGGGAAGAATCACATAGTCGGCCTCATCACCCTTTGAGGTATGCACAGTCTTGAACCTGAATGCCATGCGATCACCAAACCGTTGCTGCCAATCGTCATTCAGGAACTTGGCATCAAGCTTGTAGCGCCCTAACACGAAGACATTGACCTTGCCGCCCCGCCCCAAAGGCACGCTCCCATCGCAGATCTGCTGGTAGAGGCGCTCGACATACTTATCAACCGCTTGGGCTACCTTATTTCGGTGCTCGACCTGTATAGCCTGGAAGGCCGGCCCGATGGGCGCCGTCACAGATTTCACGGTCTTCTTGAATTGCGCAGGGTTCTTCGATACGAATCGGCTGGAGACGTCACAAATTGCCTGAGGGCATCTAAATGTCGTCTCTAACCGAAGCACCTGTCCATGGCCGTACCAGGGTTTGAAACCTGTCATGACAGAAACGTCAGCCCCCGCGAATCGGTTGATCGATTGCCAGTCGTCTCCGACGGCGAACAGGAACCGATTAGGCTGGCGAACGAGGGCTTTGCAAAGCCGCGCCCGCGCACGCGATGCGTCCTGATATTCATCAGCCATAACCAGGTCATATGGCGACCAGTGCCCTGCCTCCAAATACCCTGCAGCCTTGTTAATCATGTCTTCGAAGTCGATTCCGTTCTCCGCTGCCAAGGCTTCGTTCCATTTCTTGACTACAGGAATCAACAGGTCTACGAACATGTCGAATCGGAACTTAAAAGCGCCGCTGTCCATCTCGGCCAAGCGAGCCTTCAAGTCCTGTTCCGTATAGCAGTTGCTTTTGAAATGGTTGATGAACGTACGGATCAGTCCGAGCAGGTCGGCATGCTTGATGGGTTCAAGGCCATTGAAGGGGATCGGCCGGTCAGGGTTTGGATCGAGCTTGATGCCCCTGTCGGTGAGCTCCTTCGCTAGATGGGTGAACGCTTCCCCAGTGCGGACTTGATGAGAAAGCGTTTCGATCAGGTGCGTTCCCTTCTGCTTGTGGATCTGACGCTTCCAAGCCACCCCGTCCAGGTATTTCTTGAACTGCTCAGGCGGCTGGCCATCTTCGTCCAGAGCAAAATGCTCATGGTAGAGATCAAGACTTGGGTAGAAAAAATCCGGGAAGTACTGCCGATGGACTGACGTTGCAGTCGGATGCTCATACTCACGCTCGTACTGGTACTCGACCCCGTTGTAAAAAAGCCAGTTGGCAATGATGCACTCTTCCTGGCTGGCGACCTCTTCGCCTTTCAGGGTAACCAGTTTCCCCTCGCCGTCAGAGTTTGTCGTATCAAACAGCTTGTCTTTGCGTGAGAGAGGCAGGTGCCGGCCAAACACTAAACGAAAAATATCCCAGCGCGTACGGAACGCCGAAGACTTGTCTTTGAGGTCATCAACAATTTCGGCCAGCTTGGCCAAGGCGAGATGCTCTTTGCGCGCCCAAACGGGTACGTGCGGTGTGCTGCCGGTAGCCGAACCTATGATCTTCAGCCCTAACGAATGGAATGTCATGGCTGCGATCTCGACTCTAGGCTTGCCAAGACGCTCAAGGGAGGCATTGGCTCGTGCTTGAAGCTCTGCAGCCGCATCCTTGTTGTAAGCCAGCATGACGATCGATTTGGGGCTGACCATCCCCCGATGCATGGCATAGATGGCCTTGGCGACCATCGTGGAGGTCTTGCCGGAGCCCGCCGATGCGACAACCTGCACCCGGTTGTCAAAGCACACCACCGCCTCCGCCTGCTCGTCAGTTAAAGGCTTACTTTCTACCTTGTCGAAAAGCTCTCGGCAGTCTCGGAGTTCTCGCTGCGTGTGCAGCTTGTTGCGTTTCTCCCATATGCCCATCCAATCAGACGTCCATCGCTGGATATCGAGCTCAGCTTGCGCGTGCCGATCTTTTAGATGCCCCCTCACCTCTGGGGTGTCAAGCAACTCTTTCAGAGCCGTCACGCCCAGCTCTAGGGGTGGCTTGCTACCCAGTAATGCTTGCTGATTTTCATGGGTAAGCCAGCGGTGCTTTTGATCAGCGGTAGCTAATGCATGGTCAACTTCTGCCAGCCACTGGGAAAGCTTGGCATAGTGGGAATCAAAGCGTTGGCAGCGAGATCGTTTGAGGAGATTGTCCACCGCATGCTGCAGAGCCGGAGCGTGTAGGTTCGAGAGACCACCAAAGCGCACGCCCGTGCTTGCAGGCCACACGAGTTCCGACCATAGCAAGCTGCGTTTGATTTCAAAGCTTATGAGTGTTTCAGGGGCTATGTGGTATTGCTGCCCACCGACGCCCACAACAAGACGATCGCTCTCTATAAGGAGACGCCAGTTGGCTGATCTGGTCAGTAAGCGCCCTAGCCTGGATGGCGTCCATTCCAAAAACATACACGATCCCTACGCCCAAATAAGCGCCATTCTAGCCCAACCTTCAGGTCTTTCGGGGCGAAAGCATTTATGGGGGCAGAACTTGTGCCGAGAACCATTCTAGCCGTTACCGCGCTGAAGAATGCTACGACCAAGAATTGATCTTCAGGTTTGTGATCGTACGCCTGTGGTTCGGAACAGAAGGTGTCGAAGAACCATCTCGCGATCATGGACTAGCTATTCATGAAGGAGCATCTCGGGATGCGGACATCAAGGCCATCGTTACTAGTAACCGCTTCGCCAGCGGGACAGTCACCTGGCACGTAACGCGCCAACGGTATCTGTACCCTAACCTCCGTGAGCATTCGTCAGCGTTTGGTGCAATGGTGGACGCTCTATGCTTTAAGCACCGAGTCGACGACCATTTTTTTAAAAGCTCAAAAGCAAGTTCCTAGCCGGCCCTATTGGCCCGAAGCAGCGACCTCCCCATTGACGTTTCACACCGCAACTTGGCTATAGGTAAGCTATGATTCGAATGCATAATTATTTGAACACAACCTCCCCTCTTACCGCCCGCGAGGTCTGCCAAGCGCTGACGGATGTCGCGCTTGGCGAAACGCATCATGATGCGAAGCTCGATTCAATCATGGGATGAGATCCATCACGGCCTCATGCCGGTGGAGATTGAAGGCTGGCGGCTCACCCTCTTCAACGACTGTGACACCCTGGACTACTGCGAGTACTGCAAATCACCTGATGGCCGAGTCGGTACGCTTGAACTCTGGCAGCGCGACGGCGCCGATCCTGTCGAGCTATTGAGCGCCTGGGAGCGAGAACAGCTTGAGCGACTGCTCGCTGAGCTCTGAGCATGTAACCAAAACGGCAGGTAAATGTTTGGCCACTTCAGTCATCTCGAAAGCTGCATCCAAGACTGTAGCTATGACATCATTTTCATCACAGACGATTGCCGCCAAGCCTTAGTAGGCTTACCAGGATTTTTAACCTGCAATCCGGGTAATTGCCAATCTACGATGCAACCACAAATATAAACGGCCCTGCCCTCACCAACTGCTCAATGTAACAATCGAATAGCTAGTGCTTGGCTTCCGAATAGGAATTACAAAATGCTTAACCGTCCCGACAAAGACGCGCTCCGTGCACTGCTGGAGTCGCAAGTCCAAGAGAAACTACAGCACGACCCAGACGCGGTAACGACCTATGCGGCCCAGCCTGTACCTGACCGAAAACCGTATACCAGCAAACCCACGGTTCAGGACAAGGCATTTCACAGAGAGCTCGAGCAGATGCGTGCAGACGCCGAAGCTGGAGTGATACATACGCCTAAGCGCGAACAGGAGGACGGAGGCGCTCCTAGCCTTAAGCTTGATGATTATCCGGATCTGTAAAGGTGCCATACAGGCGGGAACGGCTTGCCGGCTCATATCAACGGAGACCACACGTGAGAAAGCCACCTGTGAAAATCATCATTGAAGAATGGGATGGTGACGGTGCGATTCGAATTCCGGACGAAGCGCTGCAGGAGCTCGAACTGGATGTCGGCGACGCTGTGTACCTGATAGAAGAATTTGTCGGCAACACGCGCTGCCTTGTCCTATCAAAAACGCCTCAGATCGCGGATCGAATAGACGAGCTCACTCAAGCATGGGATAGCGCACAGCTTGGTAACGCCCAGGAGAAATAAAGACGGCCACAACGCGTTGTCTTGATCCACTCACAGAGGCTTCGTGCAGTCGATTATGGAGCGAGAGCTGCCTCGATCAAACGAGCGTTAGGTATGGCTCGGCGCACATCCTTTACCGCCCCCTTAATTGCGTCATCTGCAGAGAGTGCATCACGGATGAATTCAAGAGCTAGGCGCCCGGGTTGCCCTACTCCGGCCAATGCATCATCGCAGCCCTCTTCCGCCAAGCGTTCCACAAGCGCGTCCATATCGCTCTCGTCAGACATCAGTTCGTAATCAAGGGGGAAGGTAAATACCATCTCCAACACTCCGCATCAGCAAGATCCTACGTGGCTTCGATTGTCGCACGACGCGTCGAGCCGGGCTTAAGCCCGAAGGAGCGATAGCCGTAGTAGCTTTAGCTCCACAGCCTAACAAGTCACCTATCGAGACTCACACAAGAACTCCCCTCTGCAGTCGGCCAATAAGATCGAGCACAGCATTCGTCGCCACCCTCGTCCTCAGCATCTCCAGTGGGCGCTTTGAACCGAGCCCTTGAGCAGGCGAGCTCATCCATTCCGTTGCAGTGTCGATATGCCTCTTCCTAGGAGGTGAGATGTAAAAACGATAGGTGACGGAGCGTCATCTACAGCCTGAGGAATCATCGTTTGTACCAGCTATAGCCCTGAAATCTAATCCATCGCAAACAACTAACAATAACTCGCAAGGATGTGAACTGCGATGGAGCAGATCTAAACATGACCCCTACGTATTCCCTATTGACCCTGGGCGCGTCAATCCTACTGATCGTAGTCCTGATCGGTAAATTCCGTGTCCATCCGTTCCTATCCCTCATTGCAGCAAGCCTGCTAGTGGGCGTTGGGACAGGAATGGCCCCAACAGCAATTGTCTCGGCTTTTGAGAAAGGCATGGGCAGCACGCTAGGTTTCCTTGCCGGCATCATCGGTTTAGGCAGCATTCTCGGCAAGCTGCTTGAGGAGTCTGGCGGCGCCA
>Ga0065714_10064874_pt1 | contig 16457 bp, 14 predicted proteins | sample MisRhiReplicate2_FD_59101 | JGI IMG/M metagenome (GOLD analysis project Ga0065714, IMG submission 59101) | Miscanthus rhizosphere microbial communities from Kellogg Biological Station, MSU, sample Rhizosphere Soil Replicate 2: eDNA_1 v2... | ecosystem: Host-associated > Plants > Roots >...
AGAGCCGACCGGTTTATGACTGTCGAACTCGGTCAAAGGTGGGAGCTGGCTTGCCTGCGAAAGCATCAACCGGGTGTGCCTGATGTACCGAGTTGCCTGTATCGCAGTCAAGCCAGCTCCCACAGAAAACCATTCTGCGGCGCACGCACCTCCAAACAGCACGTACATCCAATTTTCCCCATCCCATCCCCCCGCACACTCCCTCATCGCTGAATCTTCAAGGCAGAGGGACACCCCATGGACCCAGCAGCAAAACCAGGCCCCGATGAAGTCGTCACCCTGGTGGTCAAACACCTCGTCAAACCCGGCCTGGAGGCCGACTACGAGGCCTGGCTACGCCGCATCGTGCATATCGCCGGCGCACGCCCTGGCCACCTCGGCGTCGATGTGGTGCGTGGCAAGCAGGGCAAACTGGCGCTGTTCACCTGTGTGTTGCGCTACCGCTCCACCGACGACCTGGAAACCTGGCTCGACTCCCCCGAGCGCAAAGCCCTGATCGCCGAAGCCACCCCCATGCTCGCCGACGGCGACAACACCGAAATCGGCGCGGTCAACGAATTCTGGTTCAACCCCGAAACCCCAAGCGCCGCCAAGCCGCCGCGCTGGAAGCAGGCGGTGGTCACCCTGTTTGTGATCCTGCCGCTGACGTTGCTGGTGCCTATCGTGTGGGGCCCGGTGCTGCGCCTGCACCCGTTTCTCTCCAACTACGTGGTCGCCACGTTCCTGGTGACCCTGACCATCGTGTTGCTGGTGGTCTACCTGCTGATGCCGGCGGCCACCCGCCTGTTCGCTCCCTGGCTTGAAGCCTCTGTAAAGGAAACCCTATGAACGCCGATCTGATTCTGTTCAATGGCCAATTCCACACCGTGGACCGTGAAAACCCGCGCGCCACTGCCGTTGCTATCCGCGAAGGGCGTTTTGTCGCCGTGGGCACCGACGGTGAAGCCATGGCCTTGCGAGGCAGCGGCACCCAGGTCATCGACCTCAAGGGCCGCACTGTGATCCCCGGCCTCAATGACTCGCACCTGCACCTGATCCGTGGTGGCCTGAACTACAACCTCGAACTGCGCTGGGAAGGCGTGCCGTCCCTGGCCGACGCCCTGCGCATGCTCAAGGACCAGGCCGACCGCACGCCAACCCCGCAGTGGGTGCGTGTGGTGGGGGGCTGGAACGAATTCCAGTTCGCCGAAAAACGCATGCCGACCCTGGAAGAGTTGAACCAGGCCGCGCCAGACACCCCGGTGTTCGTGCTGCACCTGTACGACCGCGCCTTGCTCAACCGCGCTGCGCTGCGCGTGGCCGGCTACACCAAGGACACGCCGAACCCGCCGGGTGGCGAGATCGTGCGTGACGGCAATGGCAACCCCACCGGCATGCTGGTGGCACGACCCAACGCAATGATCCTGTATTCGACCCTCGCCAAAGGCCCGAAACTGCCGTTGGAATACCAGGTCAACTCGACCCGCCAGTTCATGCGTGAGCTCAACCGCCTGGGGCTCACCAGCGCCATCGATGCCGGCGGTGGTTTCCAGAACTACCCCGATGACTACGCAGTGATCGAGCAACTGGCCAAGGATGAGCAACTGACGGTGCGCATCGCCTACAACCTGTTCACCCAGAAGCCCAAGGAAGAGCTCAGCGACTTCAAGAATTGGACCGGCAGCGTCACCTTGCACCAGGGCGATGATTACCTGCGCCACAACGGCGCCGGCGAGATGCTGGTGTTCTCGGCGGCCGACTTCGAGGATTTCCTTGAGCCACGTCCAGACCTGGCGCTGACCATGGAGCAGGAGCTGGAGCCGGTGGTGCGTCATCTGGTCGAGCAGCGCTGGCCTTTCCGCCTGCACGCCACCTATGACGAGTCCATTTCGCGCATGCTCGATGTGTTCGAGAAGGTCAACCGCGACATCCCGTTCAACGGCTTGCCGTGGTTCTTCGACCACGCCGAGACCATCACGCCGAACAATATCGAGCGTGTACGCGCCCTCGGTGGCGGTATTGCGATCCAGGACCGCATGGCGTTCCAGGGCGAGTACTTCGTCGAGCGTTACGGCGCCAAGGCCGCCGAAGCCACGCCGCCGATCAAGCGCATGCTCGCTGAAGGCGTGCCCGTCGGCGCGGGCACGGACGCCACGCGGGTGTCGAGTTATAACCCGTGGACCTCGCTGTACTGGATGGTCAGTGGCCGTACCGTGGGTGGCCTGGAGCTGCACGCCGAAGGCCTGCCACGCCTCACGGCGCTGGAACTGTTTACCCATGGCAGCGCCTGGTTCTCGTCCGAGCAGGGCAAGAAAGGCCAGATCAAGGTCGGGCAGTTGGCGGACGTGGCGGCACTGTCGGCGGACTTCTTCAGTGTCGATGAAGAAGCGATCAAGTGGATTGAATCGGTACTGACCGTGGTCGGCGGCAAGGTGGTCTATGGCGCCGGCGATTTCGACGAGTACGCGCCGCCACGGGTTCCGGTGCTGCCGGACTGGTCGCCAGTGGTCAAGGTACCGGGGCACTGGCGCCCGGGTTCGCCGTTGCAGGCTCACGCGCACCAGTGCAGTGGCCCCTGCGGCGTGCACGCCCACAGCCATGAAAAAGCGCGTCTTTCCAGCGTGCCGGTCAGCGACTTCCAGGGTTTCTGGGGTGCGTTTGGCTGCTCGTGCTTTGCCTTCTAATCAAACCCCCAAAGGAGTTACCCCATGACTTACTCGCGCTTGAACAAAGATGATGCCGTTGTCCTGTTGGTCGATCACCAGACCGGCCTGATCTCGCTGGTCCAGGACTTCTCCCCGAACGAATTCAAGAACAACGTGCTGGCCCTGGCGGACGTTGCCAAGTTCTTCAACCTGCCGACGATCCTGACCACCAGTTTTGAAGGCGGTCCTAATGGCCCCCTGGTCCCAGAGCTCAAAGCGTTGTTCCCGGATGCGCCCTACATCGCCCGCCCTGGCCAGATCAACGCCTGGGATAACGAGGATTTCGTCAAGGCGGTCAAGGCGACCGGCCGCAAGCAGATCATCATTGCCGGCGTGGTGACCGATGTGTGCGTTGCCTTCCCGACCCTGTGCGCCCTCGATGAGGGCTTTGAAGTGTTCGTGGTCACCGACGCCTCCGGCACTTTCAACGAAACCGTGCAACAAGCTGCCTGGGCGCGCATGACCGCCGCCGGTGCGCAATTGGTGAACTGGTTCGCCGTAGCCTGTGAGCTGCAAGTGGACTGGCGCAACGACATGGAAGGCCTGGCCAACCTGCTGTCGCCACGCATCCCCAACTACCGCAACCTGATGAACAGCTACTCGGCGTTCACGGCCAAGTAACCCGTTCTGCATAACGCCGCTGCTCACGTGTGGGAGCGGGCTTGCTCGCGAATACGGAATATCAGTCGACAGATTAATGGACTGATCCACCGCTTTCGCGGGCAAGCCCGCTCTCACATTTTGGTTTGTGGTGTGGCCACTGACAGGCTATAAACCAGCCAAATGTCTACTGAGAAGCGACAATGAACCCCTTCGAAGACATGCGCCTGTTTTGCCAGGTCATGGAATCTGGCAGTTTCACCGCCGCTGCCGAACAGTTGGGCCTGTCCAAGCAGTTCGTCAGCCGCCGCCTGATCCAACTGGAAGACCGCCTGGGCGTGCGCCTGCTCAACCGTTCCACGCGCCGACTGGATGTCACGCCACTCGGCCAGAGCTACTACGAATCCGCCTTGCGCCTGCTCGGTGAAGTCGAGCAAGTGGAGCAGGGCATCGCCGGCCAGAACAGCGAGCCTCGCGGCACCATTCGCCTCAGTGCGCCGTTGTCGTTTGCCATGGCGCACCTGGGCTGCCTGTTGCCGCTGTTCTTGCAGCGCCATCCCCAAGTGTCGGTGGAGGTCGACTTGAGCGACCGTCCCGTGGATCTGATCGGCGAAGGCTATGACCTGGTGCTGCGCATTGGCACCCTGGAAGATTCCACCCTGATTGCCCGCCGTATCGCCAGCATCCCGCGGGTGTATTGCGCCAGCCCCGACTACCTGGCCCGGCGCGGTACGCCGCAAAAGCCCGATGACCTTGCCGAGCACGACTGCCTGCCCTACGGCCATGGCCGCCAGGTGCAGTGGCGCTTCAAGGGCAAGGTGCAGGCGCTGAATGTCACTGGGCGCATGCGCGTGAACAACGGCGACCTGCTGCGCGACACCGCCATTGCCGGCTTGGGCGTGACGTACCTGCCGACCTTTATCATCGGCGACGCCTTGAAGGAGGGACGCCTGGTGAGTGTCCTGGATGACTTCGCCCCCGAGGCCCTGACGCTGTCGGCGGTGTACCCGCAGCACCGGCAAGGTTCGCGGCCGGTCCAGGCGCTGGTGGAGTTTTTGCGCGAACGCCTGGCTAGCGGCTGTTGAACAGCTGGCGGATCAGGTTGGGTGTGCTGCCGGTCCAGCGCTTGAACGAGCGACGGAAGTTCGCCGCGTCGTTGAAGTTCAGGTAGGCCGCCACTTCATCATTGCTGTAGCCCTTGACCTGATACAGGTGCAACGCCACCTGCTTGCGCACACGGTCGACCTGTTGCTGAAAGCCGGTGTTGTGCTTGTGCAGTTTGCGCTTGAGGGTGGCCGGGCTCATGGCGAAGGCGTGCGCGGCTTGTTCCAGGCTTGGCGGTTGGCGCACGTGCTCGCGTAGATAGTCGTAGTGGCAGTCGAGGAAACTGCCCGCAAAGCCCAGCTGTTCGATCTGCTCGCGGGCCTGCTGACGCGCCACCTGGCCGGCGGTGGCGGAGGCACCCGGCCAGGCGCGGGTGAGGTGTTCACGCGAGATACTCATGATGTCCAGCGGCCGCTCGAAGCGCGTCTCTTCGCCGAGGTGCACCCAGTATTGCTCGACGTAACGCGGTTCGGCATGGCTGAAACTGCACACCCATGGTAGCCGCTCCCCACCGAGCCATTGGCTCATGGCAACCAGCGAGGTCATGCTGGCCTCGAGCAAAAAGCGCCAATGCTCACCGGCGCCGCAGCTGTCTAACCAGTACAGGTAGGCGTGGTGGTCATCCAGCTCCAGTTGCAGCGTGACCAACGGGCTGAGCAACACTTGTTGCTGGATCAGGATCTCCAGCGCCTGATGCAGGTTCTGCGCATGGCCCAGGGCATGGCTGGCTGCGCCGTAATAGCCCGGCAACAGTCGCTGACCAAAGAGAAAGCTGCTGTCGTCGGCGTCGAGCCATTTACGGCTGTTGCCGATCAATCCGAGGAACTGCTGCGGGCTGAGGCGTGCAGTACCGGCGAGGATATCCTCGTGGAACAGCCCGGTGCCGCGCAGCAGGCGGTGGCTGTCGATATCCCGGGACAAGGCCAGGTCGATCAGCGTGGCCGGTTGGTAGTGCCCCGGTATGAAGCGGCTGTCGGCTTCATACCAACGGGTCTTGACGGCCATCTCAGGCACTTTTCGCCAAGGGTTGCTTGGCCCTGGCCAGGGCCAGGTTGAGGCGCTTGAGCAAGTCATGGGGTGGCTCGTCCAGGGCCATGACCACAGCAGTTGTCGCCGCCAGTTGCAAGCGTTCACCGTGCAGCCGGGTTTTGTGCGCGAGGCCGCCTACCGCGTGTTGCAACTCCAGCGCGAGTTCCTTGGCCTGGCGCTCGCCGGTGTTGGGCAACAGCACCACAAAACGGTCACCCGCCAGGCGACACAGCAGGTCCTGGCGGCGCAGGTTGAGCAGCAACAAATGGCTGAGGGCCTGCAAGACCGCGTCGCCTTCGGCATGCCCGTAGGCCCGATTGATGGCGGCGAAGTTGTCCAGGTCCAGGGCCAGCAATGACAGCGGTTGCTGCTGGTCGTGGCTGTCTTGCAGGCTGTCGGCCAACTGGCGCTTGAGGTAATCGGCGCCGGCCAATGGCGTGAGTTTGTCGAACAACCGATGCTCGCGGAACAAGCGTTCGCGTTTTTCCATCTGTGCGCTGATCGCCAGTTGTTCGCGGTGCCAGTGGTAGATGCCGATCGTCAGCAGGATCATGCCCACCGGCATCGGCCCTGACTCCAGCCAGTGGTCCCAGGTGATGCTGTCGGGCAGGCGGATAAATTCGTCGAGGCTGTCGATCCACCAGGAGAAGAAGATGCACGACAGGCCCAGCGCCAGGTATTGGGTGACGCGTCCGGCGGGGCGGCTTTTCAGCACCAGGCCTAGCCAGACCAGGGCGAGGAGGGCGGAACCGCCTTCGCCAAAGATATCCAGCCACACCCACTCGCTGAAGCTTTTCAATTCGCCGCAGGCCAGGTGCAGGATCAGCCCGAGGTTGGCGGCGATCAGCAACAGGGAGAGTTTCCAGCGGTGAAGCTTGAGCACGGAAAACATGGCCGCGAGTCCTTGGGCAAATAAGCGATGGGCGCCAGCACAGCAGATGGATGTGACATTCGCGTGACGGTCGGGAGGGGTCGAATCAGCTCATGGCATAGATACATTTTTTCGCCAAACACAGCGCCAATGTGGCAGCTGGCTTGCCGGCGAAAGCGCTGCGCCAGCTAATCCAGCGCTAGCAGACAGACCGCTGTTGCAGGCAACTCAACGCCCACTTCGGATTGGGGTCAATTCAGCTCATTTGTTCGCTTCACACGGCTCTAGACCAGGGTTTACGGGCCTTCGCGCCGATCCCTGTCACAGAACCGTCATCCCTCGCCCCTAGCGTGCCCTCCCAGTTGCCGGGTCTCTTGCCTGGCGCCAACGGATTCTTGGGGAGGATTGCATGTACAAGCGCACCGGGCTCGTCAGCTTCACGCTTACTGCCTTGGCCCTGGCGATAGCCAGTGAGCGGCTCAATGCGGCCGAAGTGGCCAACACCGAGCACGTCGAAGTGGTCGGGCAGGCTGCTGCCATCGACCAGGCGTTGAAGGAGCAGCGCTCGTCCGACAGCATCAAGAGCGTGGTGCATGCCGATGGCGTGGCCCAGTTGCCGGATGAGAACGTCGCCGAAGCGGTGCAGCGCCTACCGGGTATCAGCGTGGAGCGCGACCAGGGCGAAGGGCGTTTTGTCAGCGTGCGTGGCCTGGGTCCGGACCTCAACAGCGTGACCATCAACGGCACCCTGGTGCCCGCCCCGGAGAGCGCGCGGCGTGCCGTAGCGCTGGATGTGCTGCCGTCGGAGCTGGTGCAGTCGCTGTCGGTGATCAAGACCCTGACCCCCGACATGGACGCCAACTCCCTCGGCGGCACGGTCGACGTGCAAAGCCTGTCGGCCTTCGACCACAAGGGCCTGTTCTACACCGGTAGCACCGAAGCCAGCTACGACAAGAATACCCGCCAGACCAGCCCGAAGTTCTCTGGCGCGGCCAGCAACCGATTCAGCCTCGGCGATGGCATCGACAATTTCGGCGTCGCCGCGGCGCTGAGCTGGCAGAAGCGCGATTTCGGCTCGGACAACGTCGAGACCGGCGGTGCCTGGGACTTCACCAACGGTGCCAAGCTCAACGAATTTGAACAGCGTGACTACGACATCAGCCGCGAACGTGCCGGTGGCGGCCTGAACTTCGACTACAAGCCGGACGACTTCAGCAGCTACTACCTGCGCACGCTCTACAGCCGCTACAAAGACACCGAGACCCGCAACGCCGCCAGCATCGAGTTTGCCGACCCGCTGGCCGCCGGCGAGTTGGGGAATGCCGAAGCCAAGCGCAAGCTGAAAAACCGCGAGGAAACCCAGGAAATCCAGTCCTACGTGTTCGGCGGTGAACGCATGCTCGGCCTGTGGACCTTGAGCGGCCAGGCCGGCTACAGCCAATCGAGCGAAGACAGCCCGGCGCACATCGCCGGCGCCACTTTCGATGGCGGCGACTTTGCCGACAGTGGCTTCTATGACAAGGACAAGCCACGCCCGATCATCGGCAGTGGCTTCTACGACGCGCGCAATTTCAGCCTCGATAAAGTCGACTGGGAAAAACAGAACACCAAGGACACCGAGAAAAACCTGCGCCTGGACCTGGCCCGCGACTATGACCTGAGCGGCTATGCCTCCCAGGTGAAGTTCGGCGGCAAGGTCAGCCGTCGCAACAAAGACAACGACTTGGAAGCCTGGGTCTACGAAGACTTCGACACCCTCGGCTTGAGTGCCGACCAGCTCAACCTCAGCCAATTCCAGAAGGGCAGTGTCGACTATCGCCTCGGCAACTACGGCCCGGGCATCAGCCCCAGCGCCATCAAGCAACTGATCGGCAGCCTCAACCCGGCGGACTTCTATGACGAGACTGAATCCCGGGTCAACGACTTCACTATCCGCGAAGACATCAACGCCGGCTACTTGATGAACACCATCGACATCGACGACTGGCGTTTTATCGCCGGCTTGCGCTACGAAGGCACCGAGTTCGAAGCCAAGGGCACCGGCGCCACCGATGGGGTGTTCACGCCGACCGAGACCAAGCGCCGCTATCACCACTGGCTGCCGGGCCTGCATGCGCGCTACCAGATCGACAAGAACACCCAGGTGCGCGCCGCCTGGACCAAATCCGTGGTGCGCCCAACGTTCGGTCAGTTGGCACCGGGCTTCGTGATCGACGACGACGAAGCCACCTTCGGCAACCCGGACCTCAAGCCTCTGGCGTCGAGCAACCTCGACCTGGGCATCGAGCACTTCATGGGCCGTGCCGGCACCGTCTCGGCGTTCGTGTTCTACAAGGACATCAAGAACTTCGTCTACAACACTGACCTGGCCGGTACTGGCGCCTGGACCAACTTTGCCGAGGCCCACACCTATGCGAACGGCGACAGTGCCAAGCTCTACGGCCTGGAACTGGCGTACTCACAGAAGTTCGACTGGCTGCCGGCGCCATGGAACGGTCTGCTGATCGGTGCCAACACCACGTTCAGCCGTTCCAGTGCTGATATCGAAGGTTTCGACAGCGCCAGCGGGACGAACCGCAAGCGCACTATCAGCCTGCCCAACCAGTCCGATACCGTCGGCAACCTGATGCTCGGTTGGGAAGACGACAAGCTCAGCCTGCGCCTGTCGGCCAACTACAAATCGGCCTACCTCTACGAGTTGGCCTCGATCAATGACAAGGCCCATGACCTGCACGTCGATGCACAGACCTTCGTCGACTTTAGCGCACGCTACTCGCTCACCAAGAACCTGCAAGTCAGCTTCGAGGCCCAGAACCTCACCGATGAGTCGTACTTCGTCTACACCGGCCATCGTAGCTACAACGGCCAGTACGAGGAGTACGGCCCGACCTACAAGCTGGGCCTGACCTTCACCCATTTCTAAGCACCCCCTCATTTCCGATGTGGGAGCCGGCAAGCCAGCTCCCACAGTAGATCTCTATTGCTGTCGAAGGATGTGTTCGTTCATGAGAATTTCCAAGCTGTACCTGCTGATCGCGCTGGCCGCGGGTTCACCGGTAATGGCCGCCGACCTGGCCCTGACTGCCTGGGGCTCCAGTGTGAATGCCGAAGCCATCAACCTGCTGCCCAACGGCACCCACCGCCTGGTTGCCAGCACCCGCGATGGCCTGCAACTGCTCGACAACAAAGGCGTCGGGCTGGCGCGTTTCAACGGCAACTTCAGCAGCCTGGACACCCGTGTCACCGGTGCCCAAGTGCTGGTCGCCAGCCTCGACAACGAGCGTCAGCAGGCGCTGCTGATCAACCTGGATACCGCCAGCAAAACCTGGGGCCAACCGCTGTACCTGCCTACCCGCGACTACCCGGTGACCGGCCTGTGCCTGTACCGCGACGGGGCAGCCAACCTGTTTGTGTTCCTGGTGGGCGAAGAGGGCAAGGGCGAGCAATGGTTGGTGGGCAACGCCTCGAGCCTGCTCCGCGAACCCCAGCGCGTACGCGGCCTGCCGCTGCCACCGTCGGCACAGTTCTGCCAGGTGGATGATGCCACCCAGCAACTGGTGGTAAACGAAGAAAACGTCGGCTGGTGGGCTTACCCGGCGCACCCGGAGGCTGAGGTCAAACGCACGCCTGTGGCGCTGTTCGACGACCCCAAGCGCGAAGCCGGGGCCATGGCGCTGGTGCCGGGCGCAGTGGTGGCGCTTGATCCAAAGACCGCCCAGCTGCACCTGTTCCAGCACACCGGCAAACGCTGGGTTGAGCAACCGAGCCTGACGCTGCCAGGACTCAAGGAACCGGAACAACTCAGCGTCAATGGCCAGCAACTGCTGGTGCGTGATGACGACACCGGCAAGTTGTACCAAGGCACACTCAACTGGCAAGCCAAGCCGGTGCCAGCCGAGCCGGTGCTGCCGGAAGTCGCCGCTGTGCGCCAGACCGACCCGGTCGGCCGCCAGGGCGATGCGGCGGACGACCCGGCCATCTGGATTCACCCCACGCAGCCGGAAAAAAGCCGCGTCCTCGGTACGAACAAGAAGCAAGGCCTGCTGGCCTATGACCTCGACGGCAAGCTGTTACAGGAGCTGGCGGTCGGCCGCCTCAACAACGTCGATGTACGCCCCAATTTCAAGCTCGGCGCGCGCACCGTCGACCTCGCCGTGGCGAGCAATCGCGATCACAACAGCCTGAGCCTGTTCAGCATCGACCGTCAGAGCGGTGAACTGCGCGAAGCGGGCGAAGTGCCTACGCCGCTCAAGGACATCTATGGTATTTGCCTGTTCCAGCCAGCCAGCGGCGAGATCTATGCGGTTGCCAACGACAAGGACGGCACCTTCCTGCAATACCGCCTCAGCGCAGCAGATGGCCGTGTACAGGGCGAGCTGGTGCGCCAGTTCAACGTCGACAGCCAACCCGAAGGCTGCGTGGCCGACGACCAACGCCAGCGCTTGTTCATTGGCGAGGAGGACGTCGGCGTCTGGGCGGTGGATGCGCGTGCCGACCAACCGGCCACGCTCACCAGTGTGATCAAGGTGGGGCCGCAGTTGCACGCGGATGTCGAGGGCCTGGCGTTGTACCAGAGCAACGCGCGCGATTACCTGGTGATTTCCAGCCAGGGCAATGACAGCTACCTGGTGGTGGATGCCGAGCCACCCTTTGCCACGCGCGGGGCGTTCCGCGTTGGCCTGAATGCGGCCGCCGGTATCGACGGAGCTTCGGAAACCGATGGCCTGGAAGTCACCGCCATCCACCTCGGCGGCCCCTGGAGCCAAGGCATGCTGGTGGTGCAGGACGGGCGCAAGCGCATGCCCGAGCAAACCCAGAACTTCAAGTTCGTGCCGTGGGCGGACGTCACCCGCGCGCTGAAGTTGCCGTGAGCCGTCATCACCCGGTCATCACTTTTTAATCGAATAGGAGCTTAACCATGCACGCGACGATGGAACATATGACGATCTGGGGGTTGATCAGCGATGCCAGCCTGTTGGTCAAGGCGGTGATGGTCACTTTGCTGCTGGCATCCCTGCTTAGTTGGTACCTGATCATCCAGCGCGGCAGTGTGCTGCGGCGCCTGGAGCGCCAGTTGAACGGCTTTGTGCAGCGCTTTCGTGCCGCTACCGACTTGCAGCCGCTGTACCGCGAAACCGTGCAGGCAGGCGAGGGTGGGATTGCGCCGATCTTTATCGCCGGCGTGCAGGAATACCAGCACCTGCACCAGCATGATCCGGCTGTGCTGGAGGGTGTCGAGCGCGCATTGCAGGTGGCGATCACCGAACAGGAGATCGAGTTGGAAAAGGGCCTGCAATTCCTCGCCACCGTGGGGTCGGTGAGCCCCTACATCGGCTTGTTCGGCACGGTGTGGGGAATCATGAATTCCTTTATTGGCTTGTCCCAGGTACAGCAAGCGACTTTGTCCACGGTGGCGCCGGGCATTGCTGAAGCATTGATCGCCACGGCCATTGGCCTGTTTGCCGCCATCCCGGCAGTGATCGCCTACAACCGTTTCGCGGCGCGCGGCCAGACGTTGCTCACCCGCTACTACGCCTTCGGCAACGAATTGCAGGTGCGCCTGCATCGCACCTTGCGCGGCACCCCGATCAACCTGGCCGTAGCCGCCTGAACAAGGAGCACACCGATGTTGACCAGGCCGCAACGCAAGCACGGGCCCAAGGCGGAGATGAACGTGGTGCCCTACATCGACGTGATGCTGGTGCTGCTGGTGATCTTCATGGTCACCGCGCCGATGCTGACCCAGGGCGTAAAGATCGAACTGCCCAAGGTCGCCGCCGAGGCACTGGCCACCGACACCCGCCAGCAGATCCTCACGCTGTCGGTGAAGGCCGACGGTGGTTACTACTGGAACCTTGGAGGCGAACTCGACACCCGGCACCAGACCGACAGCGCCGTGTCCCTCGATGAAATGGGCGCCAAGGTCATGCAGGTGGTGGCGGCGCGCAGTGATACCCAGGTGTACATCCGCGCCGACGACAACGCCGGCTATGGCCGTGTGGTAGCGGCCATGGCGGTGTTGCAGAAGGGTGGTGTGAGCAACCTGGGGCTGGTGACCGAGGCCCCGCAATGACGGCGATGATCATGCACAGTCCAACATTGACGATGGCGCCCCAGGCGCCGTCCGGGTTCTGGAGAAACAGCCTTGCGGCGAGCCTGGCCGTGGCGCTGCATGTAGGCGTGCTGGCTGCGCTGATGCTCGGCTGGTCGACGGGACAAACGCCGGTGGAGGCGCCCAGGGTGATGCATACCCAGTTGGTGATGATGCCGGCTGCGCCAGTTCCGGTCCCAGCTCCGGCACCTGAGCCTGAGCCGGTGGCCCTGCCGCCTCCGGAGCCGGTCGCCATTCCCCTGCCGGTCAAGCCCACAGTCGATCCGCAGATTCAGGCGCAGAAGCTCGAGAAAGCCGCCTTGGCACGCAAGCGCATCGAAGAAAAGAATGTCGAGCAACAACAACGCTTGGCCACTGAACAGCGCAACCGTGAGCTTGAGCAACAACGTGCGCAACAACAACGTTTGGTCCAGGAACGCCTTGCCGCTGAACGCCCACGTCCCGCCGCACCGGCGCCCGCGCCAGCCTTCGACAGCCGCCAATACCAGCCCTTGAGCAAGGAAGCACCCGACTATCCCGAGCGTGCCCTGGACAAGAACATCGAAGGCGATTGTTCGGTGGAATACACCGTCAACACCCAGGGACGCGTGGAGAACCCCAGGGTATTGGACGGTTGTCACCCGTTGTTCATGCGACCTTCACTGGCGGCGGCCAACACCTTTCGCTACCAGCCGAGGATCGTAGAGGGTAAGGCTGTCGCTGTACCGGCGGTGCGTAACACCTTCCACTTCCGCATCAAATGAGATTTGCCAGCCGATGCACGCCCGCTGCTACCTTTTTGAACGGCGTCAGGCGTTGGCCACGTTGGCGAGCTTGGAGCCCGCGACGTACTTTTCCAGGTTTGCCAAAAACGTATCGGCAATCTCATTGCGGCTATTCGTGGAAATCGCCGACGTGTGCGGCGACAACCTCACCCTCGGATGGGTATACAGCGGATGCCCATCCGGCAATGGCTCCGGCTCGGTCACGTCCAGCGATGCCAGCCCGACCTGCCCATTGTCCAGGGCTTCCAACAGCGCCTCCTGATCCAGCAACCCGCCGCGTGCAAGGTTGATCAGGTGCAGCCCTGGTTTGGCGCTGCCCAGCACATCACGGTTGATGATATGCCGCGTGGACTCGGTCAGTGGTGCAGCTACCACCAGGTGGTCGGCACGGGCGAACAGGTCGTGGATATCCTTGGCGGCTTCCACGCCCGTGTTGAACGGCGCCTGGCTTTGGCGCAGCGCCACCACCTTGATCCCCAGCGCCAGGGCCTTTTGCGCCAGGCTTTCGCCGATTGCACCAAATCCCAGGAGGCCCAGCGTCGTGCCCTTGAGCGGGCTCAACGCGGTGAAATGCCACTGGGCATCCTTCACCCAGATATCCGGCAACTGCTTGGAGGCGGCAAAGATTGCCGCCAGGGCAAACTCGGCCAGGTTGTCGGCCGCACTGCCGCGCGAGGTCGTGACCGGTGGGCCGTCGAACAGCCAACTGGGGTAGAAGTCGATGCCCGACGACACCAGGTGCACCCACTGTGCGCCGTAGGGCCAGCCCGGCGGTGGCGTGTCCGGGGCGGTGTAGCCACGCACGTTGATCGGGCGCAGCAAGAGGATATTGGCCTGGGGCGGCAGGTCGCTGGGTACGCCCGCGGGCACACCGATCACCTGGGCGGCGGGGTGGATCGAGGCGAGGCGCTGGCGGATCACATCGTTGTAATCTTCGTCCAGCTGGCTGGCAATAATCACCTGACTCATGGGCGTTCCTTCTGGCGTTGGGCGAAGACCGTCTTGCCGACGCCTTGCAACACGGCGTCGTTCTGCGGGGTATGCACGCGACTGCAGAGTACGTCGCGGTAGTGGCGTTGCAACGGGCTATGGCGCGACAGGCCCGGGTTACCCGAGGCCTCGATGGCCAGCTCCACGGCGCGGATGGCGTTATGGGTTACCAGGTACTTCAGTTGCGCGGCATTGGCTGGCGGGGTATGGCCTTGGGCGGCAGCGTCGAGCAGGCTGCGGTTGGCAAACAGCAGCGTGTCGATATGGCCGACGGTTTCCTGGAAGCGCGGCAGCGTCGACAACGCTGCACCGAGGTTGGACGGCTTGCGCTCTTCCAGCCAGTTCACCAGCCAGTCCCGCGCGGCCTGGGCCACGGCGTCATACACCGAGGACAGCAACACCGACATCCACAGGAACCCTTCGCCATCCAGCTCCGGCGACGGCGCGCTCCACGGGCTGACACTGACAGCATGGTCGAGGGGTACCAGCACGTTGTCGAACACCACTTCGTGGCTGCAGGTGGCGCGCATGCCCAGGTGATCCCAGGTGTCGATGATGGTCACGCCGGGGCTGCCTTTGGGCACCAGCCAGGCACCCACCAAGGGGTCGGCGTCATCACTGCGGGCCCACACGCTGAACCAGCTCAGGCCGTGGCTGCCAGTGGAATAGACCTTGCGCCCGCTGATGCGCCAGCCTTCGGCCGTGCGCACGGCGGTGGTCGCCGGCAGCCCGCCACGGGCCGGCGTACCCAGGTCGGGTTCGACGCGCAGGGCGTTGATCAGCGCGCCGTCGCGCACGGCATCCTGGGCCACTTGCGTGCGCAGGTGCGCCGGCCAGGTCTTGCTGTCTTGCAGGCGGGTGTGTTGCAGGTACTGCATCACCAGGATCAGCGCGGTGGAAGGCTCGCCCTTGGCTATCGCGCTGATGGCCTTGCGCGCCAGGGGCAGGCTGGCGCCGCCACCGCCCAGGGCCTTGGGCACGGTGAGGGCAACCAGGCCGTGTGCGTGCAGCAACTTGAAGTTGGCGTGGGGGAAGGCGCCGCTCTCGTCATAGACGTGCGCGGTGCTGGCCAGCTCGGCGCTGAGGCGTTCGAGCAGGGCTTCGAAGTTGGCGACGTCCACGGAGCGTAGAGACGGTTGGGTCATGGGAACGCACTCGGTCAAAAATGTGGGATTGGCGTGATTTAGATAGCAATGCGTACAGGCTGTTGGCCCAGCAGTTGCTCCACTGCCCGCAACACCGGGTCTGCTTCAGTGCGCACCAACCAATCCGGGCTGACGTCCACCAACGCCACCGTACTGTCCCTGGCAATCACGACCACCGTCGGTTGCGGTAATTCCCAGGTGCCGGTGCCGGTGGTTTCACCGATGTGGTTGCCCTTCGCCAACGCGGCATTGCGTGACGCTTCATCGAAGCTGTAGAGAATGCCCAGGCGTCGTCCGAGGTTGTTGTCAGGGTCACTGGCCACCAACAGTTGCAGGTTGTGACGGGTCTTGATTTCCACCAAGCGCTCGGGCACTTGCGGGCTCACGGCCACCAGCGGCACCCCGAGTTCGCGCAGGCGTGGATAGAGTTGGCGTTCGTAATAGGGCAGGGCGATGTTGCACGCCGGGCACCCGGCAAAGCGGAAGAACACCAGCACGGCCGGACCGTCCGCCAGCAGCAGGTCGCGGTTGAGTTCACCGCCTTCCACATTCAGCAGGGTGAACGGGTCGAGTTCATCGCCGACCTGTACGTAGTCGTCCGGCCGCGCTTCATCCACCAGGCGCTGGCGCTGATCGATATTGACCTGCAACGCTGCCGGCGCCCAGGTGGCAACACGCTCGGCGTGCAGCTCGGCCAACTGCCGGTTGAGGGACTCACTCATGCCAGCGCCTCCTGTTTTTCTTCAACCTCGGCGGCGACGCTGTGGCGGTTGGCCGGAACCTCCAGGCCAAGGTTGTCGCGCAGGGTATGGCCGCTGTATTCGGTGCGGAACAGACCGCGTTGCTGCAGCACCGGCACCACCCATTCGGTAAAATACTGCAGGCCATCCGGCAGCACCGAGTTGATGATGAAACCATCGCTGGCGCCGGTCTCGAACCAGGCCTGGATCGCATCGGCAACTTGCTCCGGGGTGCCGACAAAATCCCGTTTTGGCCGCGAGAAATGCAGCGCCACTTCGCGCAGGGTCAGGCCTTCGTCCCTGGCCAGTTGCTTGATGCGGTCGGAGCCGCCTTTTTGGCTGTTGGAGCCGAGGTCACCAAGTTCCGGGAAGGGCTCGTCCAGCGGGTATTGGCTGAAGTCGTGATCGTTGAACGGGC
>Ga0065714_10002999_pt1 | contig 16414 bp, 16 predicted proteins | sample MisRhiReplicate2_FD_59101 | JGI IMG/M metagenome (GOLD analysis project Ga0065714, IMG submission 59101) | Miscanthus rhizosphere microbial communities from Kellogg Biological Station, MSU, sample Rhizosphere Soil Replicate 2: eDNA_1 v2... | ecosystem: Host-associated > Plants > Roots >...
CATGATCGTCGAACGCATCTGGACCGGCAACGCCTATCGCAACTACAACTACCTGATCGTTTGCCCTGAGACCGGCGAGGCTCTTGCCATCGATCCCCTGGACCACCAGAAATGCCTGGCCGCCGCCAAGGAGAAGGGTTGGCAAATCACGCAAATCCTCAATACTCACGAGCATCACGACCACACCGGCGGCAATGAGGCCGTCGTGGCGGCGACCGGCGCCAAGGTGATTGCGCACCACCAGTCGGGCTCTCGCATTGCCGGCGTGGATCGCGGCGTCAAGGCCGGCGACGTGATCAAGGTCGGCAAGACCGTCGAGCTCGAATGCATGGACACGCCCGGGCACACGATGTGCCACATCTGCCTGCGCTCTCACACCGAAAGGCCGGCACTGTTCTCCGGCGACACGCTGTTCAACGCCGGCGCGGGCAACTGCCACAACGGCGGCAATGTGGAATCCATGTACACCACCTTTGTCGAGCAATTCGCCAAGCTGCCCGACGACACCCGCGTCTACCCCGGCCACGACTACATCGAAAACAATCTGCGTTTCACGCTCGCGCGCGAGCCCGACAACGCTGCCGCCAAGGCGCTGCTGCCCGGCGTGGCAGGTCATGACCCGGCCAACGCCCGCGTCACGACGCTCCGCGAAGAGAAAGAGATCAACACCTTCCTGCGCTTGTCGAGCCCGAGCGTCATTGCGACGCTTCGCGAGGCCTTTCCCGATCTGCCCGAGAAGCCGGATCCGAAGACCGTGTTCGTCAAGCTTCGCGAGCTGCGCAATACATGGTGAGCCGCGGGCCAACACAACTCCGCCCGTCGCAGGGCGGATAGCGGCGCACCGATTGATCAGCTGCCCCGGACTCAGCCGAGGTCGGCTTTGGCCACGCGGCAAACCGACAGCAGCGCGAGCAGATTGGGATCGCGTTCGCGCGTGCGCAGGAAATTGAGCGCGATGGTCTGGCGCATCAGGTACCTGGGCTGCAGCGGAATCAGTTGCACCTTTTGCGGCATGACGCCGCGCACCCGCCCCGGCAGCAGCGTGTAGCCCACGCCGCCGCTCACCAGGTTCATCAGCGAGAAGATGTCGTCGGTCTTCATCACCACGTTGGGCGTGAAGCCGGCTATGCGGAAAGTCTCCACAAAACCTCGGTAAGTGGCGAAGCCTTCGCTCAGGCTGACGAAGCGTTCGCCGGCGCAGCTGCTCAGGTCGATTTCCTTTTGCCCGGAGTAGGGGGAGCCCACCGGAGCGGCAAACTGGATGTCGTCCTCGAACAGCGGCTCCGATTCGACATCCGAAACCTCATCGGGGATCGCCATCAGCGCGGCGTCGATCGCGCCGTCCCGCAGCTTCTGCAACAGGTGGGCGTTGGACCCGAGCACGAGTTCGGTGTGCAGGTCGGGCTTGCGCAGCTTCATTCCCATGATCAGCTGCGGCACCGTGCGGCTCGTCAGCGAATAGAGTGAGCCGATGCGAATCCGGTCCGCCGAATAGCCGGCGACTTCCCGCGTGGAGCGTATGCCCTGGGCCATGGTGCGAAGCACCTCACGCGCCACCTCTGCCAGCGCGTTGGCGGCTTCGGTCGGGTGCAGGTTGCGGCCCTCGTGCCGGAACAACGCGCAGCGCAGCCCCGTTTCCAGCGAATGCANNGCGCGGTGCACGCTCACNGCGCTGATCTCGAGCTTTTCCGCCGCNCGNGCCAGATTGCCGGTCTCCATGAACGCCAGCAGGATCTCGAGCTTGCGGAAGGTGATCTCTTCGTCGACGTGGAGGAGCATGGGCGGCCTGGGTATGAATGCGAATCGTAAGCGCACCCGCTGATATCATGATGTCATTCAACTGAATTACAATTCAGCTGTTGTTCTCTGACTTGGAGGCCTGCCATGGTCGCAAACGCATTGGTCCAGACCCGCATAGACGCTGAGGTGAAGGAGCGCGCCACCGCAGTGCTCGACAACATCGGGCTCACCGTTTCCGACGTGATGAGGATCGTCTTGACGCGTGTGGCCAAGGAGGGCGCTTTGCCCGCGGGCTTGATCGTTGATGCCGCCGCCCATGACGCCTGGTTCCGAGCCAAGGTGCAGGAGGCCTTGGATGATCCGCGCCCTGCGGTCCCGCACGAGAAAGTTGAAGCGCATTTTTCCAAGCGCCGAGCCGCTGCGATGCGAAAAGCGGGTGAAGGTCCCGCGTGAGGCTGGAGTGGTCGCCGCTTGCGATGGATGACCGGGATCGGATTTTCGACTTCATCGAGCAAGACGACCCGCGTGCCGCGATTGCAGTGGACGAGCGCATTGCTACGCAAGTGCTGCTGCTGTTGAAGTTTCCAGAGGGCGGGCGTCCAGGGCGCGTCAAGGGAACGCGCGAGCTGATCGTTCGCCGCACACCGTACATCGTGGCCTACCGCGTAGCGAAGGACTGCGTTCGCATCTTGCGAATTCTTCACAGCGCGCAGCTATGGCCTGGCGAACTGACAGACCTGCTGTGAGGAGGAGATGTTTGTCGCATTCCGGTGTTGCATGGTGACCGCGCTCTACATATTGGCGCGGTTCGCCTGCTTGCGTTCGGTGAACTTCCTTGCGCCGAGCGAGTAGGCGCCCGACGCAAAGTTGATGGCGTGGCCGCGGCGGGCGGCAGCCGCAGCTTTGGCGAACATCTCGTCGCCCATCTCCTTCCACCACGATTTTGTAATGGCCACGGAGGTCGGCGACCACTGCAACACCTGCGTGCAGATCTCGGCCACCCGCTCGTCCAGGCGAGCGTCGTCCACGACTTCATGAACCAGGCCGAGCGCCAGGGACTGTGCGGCCGGCACGATCTCGGCCAGCAGCACGAGCCGTTTCATCGCAGCTTCGCCGATGATCGAATGAAGCAGCGCGCTGCCGAAGATCGCTGCGGAGCCCACTTTGAACTCCGTCATGCCGAAGCGTGCCTGGGTGGACGCGATGCGAAGGTCCGACATGAGCGCGATCTGCAGGCCTGCGCCGGCGGCCACGCCGTTGATCCGGGCGATGACCGGCTTGCCGAGCCCACGAAACACCTCGTAGAGCGCCATGTAGCTGTCGATACGAGCCGCCGAGCCCGCCGCGTCCATGGCGGCGCTTTCGTGCTGGTCCTGGCCCGCGCAGAAGGCCTTGCCGGCGCCAGTGATCACGATGACGCGAACGTCCGCGTCGGCATCGGCCGACAGGAGGGCAGACTGGAAGAGTTCGCGCTGCGTACGATCGAACGCGTTCATCGCGTGCGGGCGGTCCATCGTGATCAGGGCGACGCCCTTGTCGATGGCAAGAGTCAGGCAGGGCCTTGTGGAAGTTGTGTCTGTCATTGATCGGCTCCAGAAGTGTTGTGGGTTCTATCGAGCGACCCTGATCCGCTGCACCACCTGCTCCCATTTGTTCGATTCGTTTTGCAGCCTGTCGCGCGCCTGCCCAGGCGTGGTGCGGACGGCCTCGATCCCCAGCTGCGCGTAGCGGCGCTTGACTGCTTCATCGTCCAGTGTCTCGTTGAGTGCCGCATTCAAGGTGGCAATCACGTCATCGGGCGTTCCCTTGGGCGCCAGCACCGCATACACCGAAGCGGCAACGAACTGCGGCAGGCCCTGTTCCGCGAAGGTGGGAAGGCCCGGGAAGATGTCCAGCCGCTGCGGGCTCGCCACGCCCACGGCCACCACCTTTCCTGAGGCCAAGTTGGTGAGCGCGGTGGGCGAGGTGGTCACCATGAACTGGATCTCGCCTGCAAACAGGTCGGCCATCGCAGGCGCGGAGCCGCGATAGGGAACGTGCAACAGTTCGAGCGACGCCTGCTGGCGGAACCACTCGGTCACGATGTGTTCGGTCGAGCCATTGCCTGACGATCCGTAGGCGAGCTTGCCCGGCTGTTGCCTGGCCTTGGCGGCCAACTCCGCGTAGTTGGTGATTCCGCTCGCCTTCGACGCGAGCATGACCAGGGGCAACTCGCCGACGGTGGCCACCGGCCTGAAGTCCTTGGCGATTTCGTAGCCGACGGCCTCGGTGCCGGACATCTTTTCCGACATCACGTAGGAGGTGGTCGGTGCCATGAGAAGCGTGTGGCCGTCCGGTGCCGCGCGCTTGACGAACTGCGCCCCGATTGCACCGGAGGCGCCCGCCTTGTTGTCCACCACCACCGAGAGCTTCAGCTTCTGTGACATGCCCTGCGCAAGGATGCGCCCGACCACGTCGACGCCGCCGCCGGCCGGAAAGGCCACGACCAAGGTAATGGGCTTGTCGGCGAGGGCGGCCTGGGCCCAGGCGCAGAAAGCGAGGCTGGACATCATCACCAGTGCATGCCGCCAGAGGTTCAAGGGAACTCGGATCATGGTTTTTCCTTTCAGTCGAGGAATCGGGAAATCGATGGACACCGCTAGACCGGGTGCAGCCTCAGCGCTTGGCCGCGTGAAAGCCCGCGGCGTCGGCGTCCCATACGCCCGTCACGCCGCGGGACAGTTCCTTCTTCTGGATCCGCTGCGTCGGCGTCTTGGGAAAGGCGTCGATGAATTCCACGTAGCGGGGCACCTGGAAGTACGGCAGCCTGCCGCTGCACCAGTGGATCAGGTCGGCCGGCGTGATGCTTGCGCCCTCGCGCAAACGCACGAACAGCTTGAGCTCGTCCTCGCCCAGGTCACTGGGAACGCCGACCAGCGCGACCTCGGCCACCGCATCGTGCTGCGCAAAGACGCTCTCGACGTCCCAGGCCGCAATGTTGATTCCGCGCCGCCGCAGCATGTCCTTCTTGCGCCCCGCGTAGAAGAGATTGCCGTTCGCATCTCGGTGCGCAAGATCGCCGCTCAGGAATAGCTCGCCGCGGCGCGCGGCGGCATCGGCCTGCGGGTTCCTGAAGTAGCCCAGGAAGCCCAGGCGTGGATCGAGCGCGCGTATTGCGATCTCGCCCTTGTCGCCCGGTTCGGCCACCACCGATCCATCGTCCGCGAGCAGCGAGATCTCGTAGTACGACAGCGGCTTGCCGATGGAGCCCGGCGGACCGTCGATGTTTGCCGTCACGAAGGTGATGAGTTCGGAAAGTCCGTAGCCCTCCCGCATCGATACGCCGAAACGCTCGGCGAACGCGTGCCACACTTCGGCGGGACAGCCGCCGCCCCAGGCGATGCGGACGCCGTGCTCGCGGTCATTGGGGCGCTCCGGCTGCTTCAGCAGCATCGGCAGCACGCTGCCCAGGTAGTGGATGTGCGTGGCCTGGTGGCGACGAACGTCGTCCCAGAACCGCGATGCGCTGAAGCGTTCCAGCATCGCCAGCTGGAAGCCCCCCATCAGCGCGGCTATCGCGACCGCCACGCCGGAGCCGTGGTGCAGCGCCTCCCAAAACAAGAAGACGTCACCCGGTCCGGCCTCCGTCAAGCGAAGGATGGCCATCGGTCCGGCGCGCAGTTGGCGGTCGGACTTCAGAACGCCCTTGGGTGCGCCGGTGGTGCCCGAGCTGGGACTGAGGGCGATGATCTCGTCGGTCTTCACGAGGGGCGCTGCATTGTCCTCGTCGCAGGATGCGAAGCGATCGAATTCCGCGTCGATGCCGTTGCGCCAGATCATGTGCGGCAGGGCGATTCCGAGTTCATCGAGGGCCGCGCGGAGTGCGGTGTCGGCCACGATGGCCTGCGGCGCCAGTTCGTGGAGGAGGTGGGCCAGCGGCGCGCCCAGCAGGTGCACGTTGATCGGCACGCGAACCATTCCCAGTCGGGCCAATGCAAAGAGCAGGTAGAGATGGTCCGGATGGCTGGGCAGCATGACGGCGACCCGGTCGCCCTTTTGCAAGCCTTGCGACTTCAACAGGGTCGCGACCTGGTTCACTCGGCGGTCCAGCAATCCGACGCTGATGCGCTCGCTACGGAAAGAGCAGTAGATGTCTTCAGGATTCGAGCGGGCGCGGCGAGCGAGCAGTTCGCCGATCGTTTCCTCGCTGAGCGAGTCCATGGCGACGGAGCCGGTCGAATGGTTTGCCTGCGACATCTTGTTCCGTGAAAAAGCCTTAGCGATAGATAATTGCAATGCAATTGACTTGCTTGCATTTCAATTAATATTGCGCGCTATCCAGCGCTTCGTCAAGTGGGGGATGTGGGTACGCCTGCAGCCGTGCGCGCGGGCTATTCGCCGGCCATCGGCCATCGGCCGCCGGCATGGGGAAATGGGGAAAGGGGGAAAGGGGGAAAAGCGCGCGAGAGCCGCGGCGCTCAGACGGAGGCTTCGCGCGCCGCCAGTTCGAGTCGGGGAAGAATCACTTTGCGCACTTGGGCGATGTCGTAGCGCGAACGGACGGTCGATACGTTCAGGGCCGCAATGGGGCGTCCCGAAATGTCCGTCACGGGCACCGACACGGAGACGCCGTCGTCGCCGAAATTCTTCTCCGTGAACGAGTGACCGTCTTCCGCCGCCTTGCGGAATATCGAAAGTACCTCCGATCGGCTGCGGGTGCCGAAGCGGGCCCGCACCGCGGGTGACAGGGCATCGAGCATCTTCGCGAGCTGTGCCTGCGGCGCTTGCGAGAGAAGCACCTGGCCCGATGAAGAGGTGAGCGCAGGAAAGCGGCTTCCGACCGGGAGGTTGATGGCCGTGACGTGCGCCCCAGGGATGTTCAACAACACGACGACCTCGTCACCGTCCAGCTCGACCCATGACACCGTTTCGCGCGTTTCCTTGGCGAGCTTCTCGAGCAGTGGATACGCGAGCTCTCGCTGCGGGTGGTGGCGATGGATGCCACGCACCAGCCCCAGGAGCTTCAGCGAAGGAAGGTATTTTTTTGACTCGCTGTCCTTGCCGAGGTACCCGAGCCGGTGAAGCGTGTAGACGAAACGCTGCGCCGCGCTGCGGCCCATTCCCGTGTGCTGAGCGATGTCGCCGATCGAAAGTGCCGAGGGATGTTCGTTGAACAGTTCCAGAATGCGCATGCCCTTTTCCATCGAACCGACGAACAAGCGCTCATCGACCTCGCCCGGACCTTCTTGCGAATCTGCCTGCGCGGAGGAGGGGCGTTTCGAGAGTTTTTGAGACGTGTCCACGAGGAGCGTGACTTGTCGATGGAGTGAGTACGTGCGAAGCGCACGACTCCGTTGGAGGGAGCAGATCGAACGCTGTGAAGGCGAAAAATAGTGTAGCGCACTGATCGCGATGCAAGGCAGGCTCGGGCATCGAGAGCCGATGGCTGCTTCGCTGGAGCCGAGTCGCCACGCACAAGGCGCTCAACCGTTCATGACGCGCGCAAAGATGGCCTGGTGCAGCCATCGCGGTGTGGCCCACACCATCGCCACGGCAGCCTTGTTGTTGAAGCCTGGAACGACACTGATCCGCCCGGTGTGCAGCGCATGAATCCCTGCCCGCACCACCGGTGCCGGTTTCATCATCAGCAGCTTGAGTCCCCAAGTGATCTTCTGCTTGGCGGCCTGCGCAAAGCCGGTGTCCGACATGCCGGGGCACAGCGAGGTGACNGTCACACCATCGNGCTTGAACTCACGNTGCAACGCATCCCCAAGGCGCAGTACGTAGGCCTTGGCTGCGNCATAGACGGCCATGTCTTCCACGCCAAACTGAGCCAACATGCTGGCGACGAGCAGTATCTTTCCGCGGCCGCGCTCGCGCATGTCTTCGCCGAAGAGCCGCGTCATGACGGTCAGGCTTGCGATGTCCAGCTGCAGCATGTCCAAGGCGCTCTGCATCGGCGTGTCCAGGAAGGTGCCTTGCAAGCCATGGCCTGCGTTGTTGATCAGGATCTCCACCGGGATTCCCCGCTCACGGAGGTTTGCGTGCAACCCGTTGATGGCGGCCACGTCCGACAGATCGACCTGCTCCACGATCACCTTGACGCCGTACGCCTTTTGCAGCGTCTCAGACAAGGCTTGCAGCCGATCGAGGCGGCGCGCGACCAGAATCAGCGGGTGGCCCTTGGCCGCGTATTGCCTCGCGAATTCTTCGCCAAAACCACTGGACGCTCCAGTGATGAGAACCCAGGAGTCGGAGTTGGTAGCCATGATGTGTGCCTTTGTTCAAGTGACAGTGAAGCGCGAGGTGGCCGGCATCCTTGCTTTCAGGCAAAATTGGAGACCGATGGTCTGTAATGTAGCAGACCACCGGTCTTTTATCAAATGGAGTGTGATCCCCGCATGAATTCGCCCCTCTCGTACGTACGCGCGCGCTCCGCCGAGCAGAAGGAGGAGCGACGCCGCCACCTGCTGGCGACCGCCCGAGAAATGCTGCGGCAGAGCCCGGCGGCCCTCGATCTGGGAATCAACGAACTTGCGCGCGAGGCGCAGATGACCAAGTCGAACGTCTACCGGTATTTCGAAAGCAGCGAAGCCGTGCTGATGGATCTGCTCGTCGAGGAATTTGCCGAGTGGCATGCCGAGCTGGGCATGGCGCTGGCGCGCGGCGGCAAAGCCGGCGCGAGCGTCGAACACATCGCCCGCGTCTTCGCCTCGACAATTTCAGCCCGGCCCTTGCTTTGCCGGCTGACCAGCATCCTGCCGTCCATCCTGGAGCGCAAGGTGTCGTTCGAACGCATGGTCGACTTCAAGGGCAACCTGCTGGCCGTTCGGCAACGCGCAGCGCAGGACTTCCATGACCGCATGCCCGACATGCCGGTGCGAGCCTTTGAACAGTTGGTGAAGCATGCGGTGCCGCTCATCATCGGACTGTGGCCGCTCAGCAACCCCGTCGAGATTGCCGCGCAAGTGGTCGAGTTGCCAGGCTTGGAGGGTTTGCGATACGACTTCGAGCAAGACCTCGAACATGCCTTGCTGACATTGATGCGGGGGTTGGTCTCGCCTGTTGCAAAGCACCCTGGCTCGCGCAAAGCACGCCGCAGCCAGGCTGCCTAGAATGGCGGCCATGCCGATCTGGAAAACACCCATCTCCGTCGACGAAATCACCGCCGGCAACAAAGATACGGCGGCCAGCCACCTCGGCATCGAGTTCCTTGAAGTGGGCGACGATTTCATCCGCGGCCGCGTGCCGGTGGACGCGCGCACCCGGCAGCCCTATGGCCTGCTGCATGGCGGCGTCTCGGTGGTGTTGGCCGAAACGCTGGGCTCTGTCGCGGCGCACTTTTCCTGTGGCAAGGGCCAGCGTGCCGTGGGCCTGGACATCAATGCCAACCATCTGCGCGGCGTGACGCAGGGTTGGGTTACGGGCACCGCCCGGCCGGTTCACATCGGCCGAACGACGCAGGTCTGGCAGATCGACATGACCAACGACGAAGGCCAGCTGACTTGCGTGTCACGCATCACCATGGCCGTCGTCGAGGCGAAGTAGCCGATCAAGCCATCAGCGGTGCTGAAGCGCCATCACGGCCTTCTTCACGCCGTCGTCGTCGCGGGTGCCCGCAGCTCCTTGCGAAGGATCTTTCCCACCGCGCTCTTGGGCAATGCCTCCATGAAGGTGATGTGGCGCGGCACCTTGTACGCGGCAAGAAGCTTGCGGCAATGCCCTTCCAGTTCCTCGGCTTGCAAGCCCGGCGTGCGCCGGACGACAAAGAGGTGGGGTACCTCCGCCGAACGCTCGTCCGGCACCCCGATGCACGCGCATTCGAGCACGCCTGGATGCATGGCGACCACGCCTTCGATCTCGTTCGGGTAGACATTGAAGCCAGAGACGAGGATCATGTCCTTCTTGCGGTCGACGATGTACATCAGGCCTTGCGCGTCCATGGTGACGATGTCACCGGTCTTGAACCAGCCGTCCGGCGTGAAGGACCTGCGCGTTTCGTCCTCGCGGTTCCAGTAGCCCGCGAAGACTTGCGGGCCCTTGATGAGCAACTCGCCGGGCGTGCCGAGCGGCACCGGCTCGCCCGCATCGTCGACGATCATGACGTCGGTGGAGGGCACGGGTGCGCCGATCGAGCCGTTGCGGCCGGACGCATTGAAGGTGGCACTGGGCGATGTCTCGGTGAGCCCGTAGGCTTCGGTGATGGGCGGGCCCCCGGCTGCCACCCACTTGTCGGCGACGGCCGCCTGGATCGAGGCGCCGGCGCCGATGACCACGTTGCAGCGGGAGAAGTCGATGTCGGCCAGCTCCGGCAATGTCACCATGGCATTGAACATCGTGTTGACGCCGATCAGCATGTCGAAGGGCGCCCGCTTGAGTTCGGCGCACAGCCCCTGGGCGTCGCGCGGATTCACGACCAGCCGGTTGTGCGCGCCGCTTGCGAGTGAAGTCAACGTCGTGCCGAGCGGAAAGATGTGATACAGCGGCAGCGGTGTCACGATCTCGAAGTTGTCGATGTCCAGGGCCAGTGCCAGCCATGAACGCATCTGCAGCGAGCTGGCAAGCACGCTGCGGTGCGTCAGGCACGCGCCCTTCGAAACACCCGTCGTGCCGCCGGTGTACTGCAGGAAAGCCAGGTCGGAGGGGCTGACACGCTCGCTGGTGAAGTCGGCATCTGCGAGCGAGGAGGTTGCATCCCGCAGGCTGACGACCTGGCGGCCATGGCTCGCCGCCACTGCGTCCGCCTTGCCGCCCGTCGCAAACAAGGCCGGCTTCACTTCCTTCATTGGCACGGTCATCACATACCGAAGCTGGGTCTGGTCGAGAACCTCGTTGACGAGCCCCATGAAAGGCTCGGCTGCCAGCAGTGCGGACGAACCGGAATCGGTCAGCTGGTATTGCAGCTCGCGCGCGGTGTAGAGCGGATTCATGGTCACACCCACCATGCCCGCGCGCAGGATGGCCGCCAATGCCACGGGGTAGATGAGGTTGTTGTGCAGCAGCAGCGCGACCCTGTCGCCACGCTTGAGGCCGGCCGCTTGCAGCGAGCGGGCGAGCAGCGCCGATGCATGCTCGACCTGCGCGAAGGTCAGCGATTCACCGGCGCAGGTCACGGCGGTCCTGGCGGCATGCTTCGTGAATGCGCGTTCCAGCAGGGTGACGAGGGTTTCATGCTCCTCGAGGATGACGTCGTGGGGAAGTCCTGCCGGATAGGAGGCATGCCAGAGTCGGTGTTCCATGTGGTTTCCTTCGTGCGGTGGATCGGGTTCAGGGCTGCAGCGCTTCGCGAACGAAGTCCATCCGGTCCTGGCCGAAGAACATCTGGTCGCCGACAAAAAGCGTAGGTGCGCCGAACACTCCGCGCTCGACTGCCTCTTGCGTGGTTGCTTTCAGCGCGGCCTTGGTCTCGGGGTCCTGCGTCAGGCGCTCGATTTCGGCGGGATCGAATCCACCTTCGGTCAGGATGCGTGCCGTGAGCTGCGCATCGTTCAGGTTGAGCGCGTCGATCCAGAGCGCCTTGAACACGCAGGCCAGCAGTTGCTGCAGCTGCTCGGGGCGGCGCAGCTGAATGCCGGTGACAGCGCGCATGAGGAACAGCGTGATGACCGGGAAGTGCGGATTGCCTTGAAACGGAACGCCATACCGGCGCGCGTGGCGCTCGTAGTCCATCTGCGTATAGCGCCCCTTGACGGGGATGGTGGCGGGCGAGGCGTTGCCGGTGGCCTGGTAGACGCCGCCCAGCAGCATCGGCCGGTAGACGAGTTCGGCGCCATGGCTGGCGCACAAGCCCGGCAACTGCGTCCAGGCGAGGTACGACGACGGGCTGCCGACATCGAAGAAAAAATCAACTGACTTGCGCATTCATGGCTCCTTTAAGTTAACGAACGTTTGGTAAACGGAAGCTATGTGATTAATGCAGCCCCGTCAACGGGGTTTCACTGGGTTCTTCTTCGATTGACAAACGATCGTTCAACAATTAACGTGTGATGACTTAACGGACGTTTTTTAAAGGAGAACGCATGGACCCATCAACCAACCCCCGCGGTGTGGCTCTCGTCGTCGGCGCTGGCGACGCCACCGGGAGCGCCATTGGCGCGCGCTTCGCCCGCGAGGGCTATGTCGCTTGCCTGACACGGCGCTCGGCCGACAAGCTGGAGCCGGCCGTCGAGCGCATCCGCGCGGCCGGCGGCCAGGCATTCGGTTACGGCAGCGATGCACGCAAGGAGGACGACGTCGTCGCCCTGATCGACCAGATCGAGAAGGAGCGCGGCCCGATCGAGGTGATGGTCTTCAACATCGGCGCCAACGTACCCAGCAGCATCCTGGAGGAAACGGGGCGCAAGTACATGAAGATCTGGGAGATGGCCGCCTTCAGCGCCTTCCTGAATGCGCGCGAGGTCGCGCGCAGGATGGTCGCGAGGGGACGCGGGACGATTCTCTTCACCGGCGCGACGGCAGGCATCCGCGGCTCGGCGAATTTCGCGGCCTTTGCCGGTGCCAAGCATTCCCTTCGCGCACTGGCCCAGAGCATGGCGCGCGAACTCGGCCCGCGCGGCATCCACGTGGCGCACATCGTGGTCGATGGCGCCATCGACACGGACTTCATCCGCACGCAATTCCCGGAACGCTACGCGCTCAAGGAACAGGGCGGCATCCTGAACCCCGAGCACATCGCGGAAAACTACTGGTACCTGCATACCCAGCCTCGTGACGCCTGGACCTTCGAGATGGACCTGCGCCCCTACATGGAAACCTGGTGAAAGAAGACACATGAAAACACGCATCACTGAACTCTTCGGCATCCGCCACCCGATCATCCAGGGTGGCATGCACTACGTCGGCTTTGCGGAGCTGGCCGCGGCCGTCTCCAATGCCGGCGGCCTCGGGCTCATCACGGGCCTGACCCAAAGGACGCCCGAACTGCTGGCCAAGGAAATCGCGCGCTGCCGGGACATGACGGACGAGCCCTTTGGCGTGAACCTCACGTTCCTGCCGACCTTGTCTTCGCCGCCATACCCCGAGTACATCGCGGCCATCGTCGAAGGCGGCGTTCGCATCGTCGAAACGGCGGGGCGCAGTCCCGAGGCCTACATGCCCGCGCTCAAGAAGGCCGGCATCAAAGTGATCCACAAGTGCACCTCGGTGCGCCATGCGCTGAAGGCCGAAGCGATCGGCTGCGACGCCGTGAGCGTCGACGGTTTCGAGTGCGGCGGGCATCCGGGCGAGGACGACATGCCCAACATGATCCTGCTGCCCCGGGCCGCCGAGGAGCTGAAGATTCCGTTCGTGGCCTCCGGCGGCATGGCCGACGCGCGCAGCCTGGTGGCGGCCCTGGCGCTGGGCGCGGACGGCATGAACATGGGCACGCGCTTCGTGGCGACGCAGGAAGCGCCGGTTCACCAGAACGTGAAGGACGCCATCGTGGCGGCCACCGAGCTCGACACGCGGCTCGTGATGCGCGGCCTGCGCAACACCGAGCGCGTGCTGACCAACTCATCGGTCGAGCAACTGATCCGGATCGAGAAGGAAAAAGGCGCCGATCTCAAGTTCGACGACATCATCGACCAGGTCGCGGGCGTCTACCCTCGCGTGATGCTGCAGGGCGAGATGGATGCGGGCGCCTGGAGCTGCGGCATGGTGGTCGGCCTGATCAACGACATTCCGACGGTGCAGGAACTGATGGACCGCATCATGGATGAGGCAGAGCAGCTGATCACACGGCGGCTCTCAGGGTTCCTCGAGCCTGCTCTGGCTTAGCCTTTGGGCATCCGCCGGCTCACTCCGCAGAGTGAGCCGGCTTCTCGAAGAGGCGACCCGCTGCTAGACCCGTTCGAGACACAGGGCAATGCCCTGTCCTCCGCCGATGCACAGCGACACCACGGCCTTGCGGCCGCCGGTCCGCTGGAGCGCATGGGCCACCTTCGTGATCAGAATCGCACCCGTTGCGCCGATGGGATGGCCGTGCGCGATTGCGCCGCCGTCGATGTTGTATCGCGAGGGATCGATCTTCAGCTCGTCGCGCACGACGATCGCAATGGCCGCGAAGGCTTCGTTGACCTCGAAGCGGTCGACCTCCTGCACGTTCCATTCGGCACGGCCGAGCGCCTGGCGGATCGCGGGCAGCGGCCCCAATCCGAAGAAGCCCGGCTCGACCCCGGCCACCGCGACGCTGCGAATGGCGAGCATCGGCGTGAGGCCGGCTTCGCGCGCGACTGAGGCCTCGCAAACGATCATCGCGGCGGCCCCGCCGTTGATGCCCGGGGCATTGCCGGCGGTGATGGTGCCGTCCGGACGGAACGCCGGCTTCAGGCGCGCCAGCGTCTCGGCGGTGGTGTCGGGACGATTTCCTTCGTCAGCGGCGAAGACCGCAGATGCCTTGCCGCCCTTGATCGTCAGCGGCTCGATCTCGTCCTTGAACCAGCCGGCCTCTTGCGCGGCGGCAAACCGCTGCTGGCTCTGGGCCGCGAACGCATCCTGCGCTTCGCGCGTCACGCCGTATTTCTGCACCAGGTCTTCGGTGTGCCAGCCGGAATGCTTGCCGGAGAAGGCGTCGTTCAACCCGTCGAGCAGCAGGGAATCCATGGCCTCGGCATTGCCCATCCGCGCGCCGAAGCGCATGCCTGGCAAGAGGAACGGCGCGCGGTCCATGTTCTCCACGCCGCCGGCAATCACCATTTGCGAAACCCCGGCGAGCACTTCCGCGTACGCAGTCGCGACGCCCTGTGCGCCGGAGCCGCAGACTCGGTTCACGGTCATGGCGGGCGCCGCCACGGGAAGGCCACCCTGGACCGCGGCCTGCCTGGCCACGTTCATGCCGTTGCCCGCCTGCACGACGTTGCCCATCACCACGGAATCAACGCGCGCCGGGTCCAAGCCGGAACGGCGCAGCACCGCGGCAATCGCGTGCGCGCCCAGCGCAGCGGTGGGCGTTGTCTTCAGCGACCCGCCGAAACTGGCGATCGCGCTTCGCGCAGGGGAACAGATGACGATCTCTTTGCTCATGGTGGACTCTCCTTGGTTAGATAACGGTCGCGCAGCAATTTCTTGTAGAGCTTGCCGGTCGCGTGGCGAGGAAATTCGAATTCGAAATCGATGCTCCTGGGCACCTTGATCGACCCGAGCTGCGCGAGGCAGCGGGCCTTCAGCGCATCGGCGATCGCCGGGCTGGCGAAGTCCGGGTGCGACGGCTGGATGACGGCTTTGATTTCCTCGCCGTATTCCTCGTTCGGCACCCCGAAGACTGCGGCATCCGCAACGCGAGGGTCCTGCAGCAGCACGTCCTCGATCTCTTGCGGGTAGATGTTGACGCCGCCCGAGATGATGACGAAGTCCTTGCGGTCGGTCAGGTAGAGGTAGCCTTCATCATCGAGACGGCCGATGTCACCGAAGGAGCGCCAGCCCTGCGGACTCGTCGCCGCGCGGGTCTTGGCGGGGTCGTTCCAGTACTCGAATTGGGCATCGCTTTCGAAGTAGACCTGCCCGGTTTCGCCCGCAGGCAACTCATGGCCCGCGTCGTCCAGGATGTGCAGGATGCCGTCGGTCGCGCGTCCGACCGAGCCCTTGTGCTGGAGCCATTCGCGCGACGTGATGGCCGTGGAGCCGATGCCCTCGGTGCCCGAGTAGTACTCCTGAAGGATCGGTCCCCACCAGTCGATCATCGCCTGCTTGACGTGTAACGGGCAGGGCGCCGCGCCGTGAACCGCCTGCGCCATGGAGGCCGTGCTGTAGCGGCTGCGTACGTTCGCATCCAGCCGCAGCAGGCGGTGGAACATGGTCGGCACCCAGAGCGAATGGGTGCACCCGAAGCGCGTGATGGCGGCGAGCGCGCGCTCGGCGTCGAACTTCGCCATCACGATGCTGGTGGCGCCCGCATGGATGGCCGCCGAGAGGAACCGGTTGGGCGCGCTGTGATAGAGCGGCGAGGTGGACAGGTAGACCGACGAGGCGTCGAGCGCGAACGATCGCACTACCGCGGCGTTGCGGTTGTCGACCGCATCGAAGTCGCCCTCGAAGGGCGGCTTGCGCACACCCTTGGGCCGGCCGGTCGTGCCCGACGAATACAGCATCTCGCGTCCTGGCGCGAGCACCGGCGGCAGCTCGCTCGACGCCGCCAGGAAACGCATCTCCCAGGATTCGATGACCGTATCCGCAAAGCCGATGCCGACGCGTCGTGCGCCCCCCAGGTCCAACGACGAAGCCGTTTCGGCGCTCATGCAGCCGGACGACAGGATGGCGACCGACGCCATCGAGTCCTTGACGATGTACTCCAGATCCGCGGCCGACAGCCGCGTCGAGGCAAGCACGTAGTACAGCCCGATGCGCTGGGCGCCAAGTGCGAGAAAGAGCAACGCCGGCGCGTTCTCGATGCACAGCACGATGCAGTCGTTCCGCTTCAGGCCGAGCGACAGCAGGGCGTTGGCCGCCCGGTTCGCCTCCCGTTCCAGTTGCAAGAAGCTGAATGCCTCGCCGGATTCGAGAAAGTGCACCGCCACTTTGCCGGGCGTGGCAACTGCGAAGCGGCTCAGGTGGTACATGCCGGGCGATCGACAAGAGTGGTCAGAAAAGATCGATGGCCGGTTCCATCAATGCGGACGATCCCGCCCGGATCTCACCGCACAGCGCCGCCGTCTGCGGCAGCAGCCGCTGGAAGTAGAAGCGGGCCGTGGCGATCTTCGAGGCATAGATCGGATCGGTG
>Ga0065714_10064875_pt1 | contig 16414 bp, 23 predicted proteins | sample MisRhiReplicate2_FD_59101 | JGI IMG/M metagenome (GOLD analysis project Ga0065714, IMG submission 59101) | Miscanthus rhizosphere microbial communities from Kellogg Biological Station, MSU, sample Rhizosphere Soil Replicate 2: eDNA_1 v2... | ecosystem: Host-associated > Plants > Roots >...
TTCAAGTGGCATACCGCGACCATAGTGCTGATAGGCGTAGCTGGAATCGACGAAGCGGTCACACAGAACAAATGCACCACGCTCCAGAGCAGGCATGATCACCTGGTCAAGATGCTGGGCACGGGCGGCAAACATCAGCATCAGTTCGGTCTTGTTGCACATCTGTTCGTCAGACGGCGTCAACAGGACTTCACGGATACGTTCAGCCATTGGAGTACCACCCGGTTCACGTGTGAGCACTACTTCAACACCAGCCTCCCTGAGGTGCTCGGCCATCAACTCGCGTTGAGTGGTTTTACCTGCACCTTCGGGGCCTTCTATCGTAACGAGTAAACCACGCATGCTGACCTGCCTTTAAGTTGTCTTGGGGTAGGTTGAGCGTATAGTGCCCATCCGAGTCTGTGGACCCATGTGAGTCCGACCATCCCCATCGTAGACACTAAAGCTGACACCTGGAATAAGTTGTTGGATACGACGGGTTAAGCGTTTAAGGTGATCGTCATCTCCCAGAGCATTTGGAAACTTTCCGGTATAACTTGGAACCGCAGATGGTGCGGTGTACTTGATACCGAGACCGGACAAACGAATGACCACTTTGACCCCCTCTTGCGACAGGATCTCTTCGGCCAATTTATTCAGTGGCACTTGGCAAGACATCTAAAGATTCCTTGATAAGCAAATCCGCCCAACGTTCATGGACAACGCCCGTGAACCCCATTTCAGGACTGAGCGTTATCTTGAGCCACCCTTTCGTGCGACCCATTTGTTCTACAAAGATGCGACACAACTCATCCACCAACATGGCTTCGGTCAGAGGTACATCAAAATCCTCTGCCGAAAGCACAACGTTGTAGAGTGTTCGGTTATGGTACACCTCGCCTACTACGATCGATTCCTCGTTTAACCGAAGGATCGATTCTTGCACAACTGCCAGTGGGTGCTTAGCACTCATGATTGGAGCCAACAGCGTCCGACGAAGTGTCTGTCCGACGCTATAGTTCAACCGAGCCAGCGTGTCACGAATACCTTGATCGGTACCCGTGAGCGTCGCCGAGAGTGCCAGCGCTAGCAGTACATCAATGCGCTCCATTTGTCCATTCCCCAACAGACTAACTACCAATACTTATCGCTGATGCACGAAGCCCGTAAGTGACCGAACTTCTCCTCCAGCATCGGGATGTCTTCATCTTTGAAGTACCCCGTGTACACGACTTTCCCATCGACCAACAATGCACGGCCGAAACGCATGGTCTTGTTGTACCCGATATGTCCTTCGAGGTGGTCGGGATCTACCCCATTGATTTTGTACTCAAGGTTTGAGTAGACACCGACCGTTGTGTGATGCGTCACGGCGTTTCCTTATGGCTTTTTAGTCATGTTGATGAACTCAGGCATCGTATCGGCGGTCAGACTGTTCAGGCTCAGGAAGCCGTAGATCTCACCGACGATAGCGATCTGTTGTTCAGGTTCGAGGCCGTCCCAGCCTTTAAATACCGGTTCTGCCTGCAACGCATTGGCACCGCTTTCGTGCCCCTGGTCGTAGTAGAAGCCGTGCATGCCAGTGGCCGTGTCCAGCGTGAGCCGGATACCGTCGATCACCGAAGTGAAGCAGACGTTGCCAGAAGCATTGTTACGATAACTGCCGGTACGATTGTAGTCTTGGGCATCGTCCAGGTGACCGTGAACGGCCATCGAACACAACTCTGCCAAGATACCACCGAGGTACAGAGGACGTTGGGGCATGGTGACTCTCCAGTTACACGGAGCGTTTACGGACGCTCATTGATGGGCCAGATGAGTAAGTACCCTTCTGGTTTAGGCTCCATATCGACAGGCTCCCCGGTGCCGACGATATAGCACTTCAGTTTGTGGCAATGAACCAGCTCTTGCCCCGGTTCTTGAATGTCATTCACGACGTTCATGACCGAACGGTCTTCGGAGTTGATTTCATAAGGCTTGGCCTCAGGGGGCTTGGATGCACAACCAGCCAACAAAGCCAATGCGGTCACAGCCAATACAGATTTCAACACGGGTTACACTCCACGCAGTTAGTAGGGACATCGAGTGGATAATGTACGACTGAAGCGTTTTAGAGTGACGCTTCGATGTCACGCAAGTGCTTCGGCACGATCTGGTTAATGCCACGGATCGGACTGCCGCAATAACCTTTGGCCTTGAGCCACTCGCCGTAACGGATCACGGTGATGTTACGCAGCATGAGGTCGGCGATGACTTTAACAGGGGTGCTGACCACGCCTGGGTTTTCCATGCAGAAACGGAACCACGTTTCAGTAGGGTCGTACGCCTTTGCAGCGATCAGCATCTCGTACGGCGGTGCGGTGAGTTGCTGGTTGGCTTTGAACACGATCAGGTTCAGACGCACCAGTTCACCCGGACGGACGATCTTGGGGGCCATCTCTTCCTGCTTGCGAACATACTCAGCAAACAGGTTGTCGATGCGCTCCACCTTGTCTTTAGGGGCTTCGCGCACGATCTCGGCTGCACGTTCGAGGGTCAGTTCTTGTGGGTTCATTGTGAGGCGGCCTTATTCAGGTTGGCTTGATGTTGAGCATGACTGTACCAGGTGATGTTGCACCCACCGGGCACTTTGATGGATAGATCGTTGATGCGGATGCGAAGCGCGAAACAGGAATGCGCTGGGTCATAAACCCATTGGTGAGTAAACCCGGCAGCTTCCAGCTTGGCTAGGCCGTCCACCAAGTCAGAGGCCTGATCGGTAAACAGCCAGAGTGAGAGGTGGTAACTGATGACCAAGGGGTCTTCGTGTTTCCCTACAAGATCAAGCAGTTCCGTTATTTTTTCATCGTGCCGGGCTTTGTTCTGCGCGGCACTTCGCTTATCGGCCAACAGTTCGGCAATGGTGGTGGAGTTTCGCAGACGATCTGCTTGTTCGACCGCGTTAACACCACCCAAGTGGTAGGTGGCGAGGTCTGAGCTATCAATCACTCGGTGCAAGCGCTCCCGCAGTTCTTTCTCGATCGAGATATAGTCGATATTCACTTAGCAGTTCCTCAGCTTTGGATTTTGATTTGGTCATGAAGCTCTCAACCTTACGCAGACCTTCTTCGGTATACAGGTTGATAGCCGTGACGTTGTGCTTCAAGGCAAGGGCTACAGCCGTGTTAGTACCACCCTTTACTTTTCCAGCTTTCCCCACGGGCGGGGCATAAAACAGTATGGTGTCAACCGGGTCGTTTAACGTCTCGGTCAACACTTGATAAGGGTTGCGTGAATGAAGGGAAATACCCCCACGTCCCAGTCCTTCGAAACTGCCACGGGCTTCCAATGCAAGTGCACGAGCGTCGCCGTAGTTGTCGAACTGTGTAGCGTCGTAGAACCCGTTCTCAGGGTCATGGTAGCGTCCACCTACTCCATTCCAAGCCAAGTAGATAAAAGCGCGTGAGGGCGTGTACAGAGGGCTTTGCATGAACCCTTCGTGCCACTTCCTGTCAGAACCTTCGGCATCACCGGAGTGGATCTCCCACCCTAGGGTCGCTAATCGAGACCCTAGAATGAGCATCACCGCGGCGGCCTCCTCTGGAAGCGATCTGCTCCCAACACAAGCTGCACGTCTAGCCACCGAACTTCTCCATCACCCACACCGTAGCAGGAGCGATAAGGGCAACAATCAAGTAATTGAAGTTGTTGACCATCCGCGCCGTACTGGGTATAGCTTGCTGTAGAGCGTTAGGGGTAACAAACAGATACACACCCCAACGAATCATGCCTTCTGTCGTGCCGACCAGTAGTCCATAATTTATTAGGTCTCTGTCATAGTTAACACGCCATATCACTTCCAGTGTCCAGAATACCAAAACAGATAAGACCATGTGAGTTGCCACGTAGCCTAAGTAGTAACCGGGACTGGAAGTGGCCTTGCTTGGTCGCTTATCCTTGTAAAAGGAAATCACGACCTGATCTTTCGAGATGAGAAGAGCGAGGGTGGCGAGGGCTAGAACGACGTAATAGTGCCATGGGTAAGTTACCACTTTGGACCCCTTGTGCTCCATTGCGGAACTAAGAAAATGTTGTTGTAATAACGTGGCGGTTTGAAATGCCATCCCTTGTACACAGCGTCGTCACAGAAGACACTGAACTCCTGCGCTCCAAAGATAAACGTACTCTTTGAAGACAGCAGACCTTTCATGATCGCCTCACCTAATCGATCATCCCCCGCTAATTCCCACTCGGTCTCTTCATCGGCTTCCCTGATAAATGTCTTTACCATCATTTGTTGAGGCACTGTCTTCAAGCACAGCACCACCGTGGAAACGATTGCGTTAATAACCGTGGAGAACACCTCCCCGCGATCAGTGTTGTTGAGTGCAGGGTAGCGGCGAATTGCCACAGGGCCATGCAGGGTTTTCTCCTTGAACATCAGGATACTCATCTCACGCCCTACCTTCACATCAACAACAAGAACTTGAAAGGGACCTCGTTCCTCTAGGTCGTCTTTTAAGTCCGCAACGACAGGGATGTTGTTAAACCGTCCAGAGTTGAACCTGAACAGACCATCCACGACCGTTAAGATGGCTTTACCGTCCATTCTCTACATCTCCGCTGTGTCCAACCGATCAGATCTTGGCGAATCATAAAATTTGAACGATTCGCCTGAGATTACAGAAGGGGCACAGGGACTCCGCAAAAAAGAAATAAAAGACCAGGGAGCGTAAAGCCCCCTGATCCATTGAGTTGCGTTACAAATAACCGTACTTGATCAACCAGCGACGAATGAACTCCTCGGTGCCGTCATGTACAGTTTGTTCAACCTTCTTCTGAAACGAGCCGTCTTCAAAACCGGCACGAAGCTCTTCCTCGGACATTTCCTCGGCCATAGCTTTCATGGTGTTAAGAGCGTGCTCAGTGGAATCCAGAACCAACTGTCGCAAGTGATCGGCGTCAGTGATAGAGCGCAGTACCCGTTCAAGCGGGTCGGTGTACTCTGTGGCCATGGCGCACCTCAGTAGAACTCAGCGATGATCTTGCAGAGGATGTCGTGAGGGAGGTCGTACATCTCACCCAGTTCGGCCATGCTGTAAAGGGTGGTGTAGTCATACCCCTTTACTTCACGCCCTACCTCTACATACTCTTCGAACGCCAGGCCGTAACGCGCCTCAGGGTCGATAGGTGCCACAGTGGTCGAGGATTCGACCAGACCCTTGAGCGTCACTGCAATGTCACGCAGCTCGGCAAACTTAGGCCCCAGTACCGGGTTATCGGCATGTTGTTCTGCCAGGCGGTGCATGTCGAGGAAGGTACGACGTGCTTGTGCCACGACACAACGAGGCGAGGTGTGCGGCTTATGGTTATTCGCCATTGCGTTCATCTTCTTCACGTTCTTCACGTGCGTCATCGATCGCCAGACGCTCCAGTTCTTCCTGCTGCTCAACCGCGTCCATTTCTTCGTGGACGTAGATGCGACGGATTTCTTCCATCGACTTGTCTTTGAACTCGCCGCTGGCTACGCGAGCATCAAAGTCTTCCATTGCATCAGGCTGGAAGTTCTCGCCCATGTCGCCGATCGGGTATTTACTTTCTTCACTCATCGCTATTGCCTCTGCGTTGATTGGGTGGGGCAGGAATGCCCCGGTTTATGCCTTGTGGACGAGGGTGTACAGCTTGTCAAACTTCGCCCGCGTTTCCGTGAAGGAGTCTTTGGCATCGGGGTCGCGCTTGAGAACAACGTGTTCACGCTTGACTTCATACACGTAGACACGCTTCTTGACCTTGTTGCGCTCAGTTTCATACCAGGTCTTGGCTTTGACGTCTTTGTAGATGACGCTTGCCTGATTCGGCATGGACTTGCGCAGTTCTTTCAGTTCGGAGAAACGTTCACCAAGTGTCGACATAACGCGTTCCTTTCACGGTATACGAATAAAAAAGGGTTTAGGGCATACGGCGGGGGAAGAACCCCCGCTATATGTTTTTCGCTTGGGTTGCTTACTAACCTTAGTGGAAAGGCGTTGGGCTCGCAGGATACGGCCTGGACTCTCCCCTCGCTTGTTAGACCTCTCACTGGTCGTCCGAAGGTCGAAGGGGTAAATGAAACATCTTCCGTGGGAGTACTGTCGGCCTGGTTTGGGATAGCCACAGAGAGATGAGTACAGCAGACACCTCCCGTTCTAGGGAGGTGTCTTTACAACAATCGCACTTGGCAGCCGCTACAGTAGAAGTCTTGATCCGGGGTCGAAAACCGCTAACGTCAATCATCGGTTTAAGTTTTGGCATCTACTGGAGGGACTGGGCAAACGCGAGTGACCTGTTAGCTCTTATCCACAGGCAGGTGAATGCCTGGGTTCTGGATGAAGGGCTTGAGTTTAGCCATGACGTTGAGTGTGTCAGCCACGTTCTGGCGGACGATCATGTCAAAGTCATAACCTTCAATGGAGGTGGTGAAACCAGGTGCGAACGTGTGAACGCCGAAATCCTGATTGCCAGCTTCCACCTTGCACACCACCAGCGGCGAATCATCTTCGCTCGCCCCGACACGCTGCCGATCATCGGCATTGCGCAGCGGAGTGATGCTGAGGTAGCGCAGGTGTTCGAACAGTTTCTCGGTGCTTGGGTCGAAGAAGACGGTACGGCCAACGATGTCGTCTTCGGTTTCCACGCGACGAGAGGCCAGGTGAATGATGTTTTCATCATCCAGTGCACCGGCCATCGATTCAGGGTTGTGCAGGAAGCCGTGGAACTCCGCCAGAGCGAAGTTAACCGCTTGGGTGAACCCTGCCCAGTAATCGATCGTGCGGCTGTGATACAGCGCCACATTGATCTTCAGGCTACCAGTTGCCGGCAGGGTGGTCACCTTGCCAGTGGTACGGGCCGTTGCTTCGGCCAGCACGTTGGACGGGTGCATGACCGACAGGATGCAGTTGGTCTGCTCACAGTTTTCGAGTGCGTTGTGGCTGCGCTCGAAACGGTAGTTCAGGACCAGATCTTTCAAAGCCAGTACAGATTGTTCGTTCATGGGTTGCTCCATGTTTCCGGGTTTTTGCGCTGGTTATACTACAGCCCAGCGTGTTAAGAATTACCATCTTCGACGCGACGGCTGTCCAGTGCGGTCAGCAACGCTTCGTTGATTTGGTCGTTGAATGGTTTACCTTCGTGGCCATAACCGCGATAAGCCAAGCCATTGATGAACACCTTGATGAAGACACCCGTGAGGATGTATTCCAATCGTTCGGTATCCAGGCGGTGGAAAGAATGGATCTCAATGCTGGTAGCCATGTCAAGGCGAGCGGCACGTTCTTCACTCAGATGCGGGTAACCCCAATCGCCGTTGTGAGCACCTGGTGCAATTCGCTGCGATTCTTCGAGAACCACCTCATCTTGCGGATGCTCCATCCGGTGACTTTTGGCCAAATGTGACGCAGCCATCGATACAGCGAGTGACAAAGCGCTCGTGACCAAGGTGAAACGTGGCACGTCGCCATAGACCGTCGGGATAACCAAGAACTTCTTGATCGAGTGGATATGGAAGTCGGCTGTACACACCAGTCGGTTTTCACCTTCCTCAGTGGTGTCGAATTCCAACTTCGTAACTTTCGAGACCTTATCCGACATCTTTCATCGCCCTTCGACAGACTTGCGGTTATAGACCAGGTACGAGTGAGACGGCGAGGGAATGCCCGTCACAGGATCGCGGTCAAGAACAGTCAGGGCAGGCATGTCGAGCGCCCATTCTTTCTCAGGGAATTCCATCCCTTTGATCTTCGTGTCGTACTCACCTTCCTTGTAGACCAGAGTCAGGTGAACCCGCTCAACGATCTCCATGGCTTCTTCGTAGATGCGTGCGCCGCCGATGAAGTAGACCCATTCGGTACCGAAGTTGCTGGCAAAGCTTACCGCTTCGTCAAAACTTGGGACGTAGTAGACTTCCTGTTCGGAGTACTGACCATCGATCTGGTTGGAAGTCTCAAGGCATTCAACCTTGCTAGTGATCACAATGTTGATGCGACCCGGCAGGGGCTTACCAATGCTCTCTTGGGTATTACGACCCATGATCACAGGCATGCCCATGGTCAGTTGTTTGAAGTTTGCCAGGTCACCTTTGATCTTCCACGGGATGGTGTTCTTGTAGCCGATAGAACCATCCGAGGTTGCTGCAACAATCATTGCCAGCTTAGGCTTCAGCATGATAAAGCTTCCTGAACTACTGTAACGTTCGAATAAGGTGGACGGTCAAGCATGATTCGTCCGATCGCGAATTGGTGTTCGGGTAAGTGTTTGTTAAAGAGTGCCTCCATGGAGGTTCGGATTTCAGAAATGTCATGATGGTCGATCACCTTAAGGCGTTCGGTCCCAATCACGAGCCCCACGTGCAGAAAGCCAATTGGCTCCCCGTCACAGAACACTTCCAGCAACAACTCGTCATCGGTTGCAGCTGGGTCCAGCAATACGACGTCGCCACCTTTACTGTTGACGTAAGCACCTGTCTGAGACTTCACCAATGCCTTGAGCTTATCGAAGACAAACTCGGCAGGGTTCATCTGGTACTTGTACTCGTCAATGATTCGTACTGGTGGACGACCTTTAGCCCCCACACTGACGTGGGCACTGGAGGGTTCGCTTACCAAACCCTTAGCGGTCAACCACGCCACGAACTCACGAATCACTTTCTCAGAACGCATGTTGGAGCAGGCACTCATCACTTCACGGTGATAGGTGGCCATCTCCAGACTGAGGTTAAAGGTGGACTTCACGTAGAGGACGACATCAACGTCGTGTTTCTCTTCGCCAGAGGACTCTACGTACAGCACCAGCAGTTGACCTTCAACCGCTAGGGTTTCTCCCAAGTTGTTTGCAGTCATGGTCAATCCCCGAGACACGCTTTGCCGACGACTTAACGTGGCTTAAATTAGGTTTGGTCATTTCCAGTTCCAGAGGTAAGCGGCATAGAAGAGAGCTTTGACGCTCTCCCCGATGCGTGTTACGAAGGTGTGTCTACCTTTGAATAATGTATCACTGAAAGTGAATCAAATACTCGAAGGTGTGGTGTAGCGATCCACAGGGTTGGTACTTTTGTACTCTAGTAACTCTGGCAGATCTTTTTCAACAAACAGGGTCATGGTCGTCTTTGAAACATGGCGACGGTTATCCAGCCCCGGTGACGAGTCGAAGGTGAACGTGTGCAAGTTGAGAATGCAGGCCTTTAACACAATCGGCATGTCATCCTTGGTGTACATCACTTGCACAGGCACCCCTGGACGAATCAGGTCGATGTCACTGTTCTCCCACAAGCACGTCATGATCGACCCATTACGGGCAGCCAGTCGAGACATCTCGGCAAAGCTGTTGTCCGTAGGTTTACGGGTGGCAACCATGTTCAGCTTGTTAACGCGGGGGATGGCAGTAACCTCTGTGGCGTTGTACGTCCTTTGCGCCACAGCTTTGTTATCACCGCTGGCACTGAAACCGTCCATCAACTTGCGACTGTCAGCAAACCGAACGCCGTTACCTTCATTGAGGATCTTGCTTTCGGAGTCGTCGACGTGTTGCGTCCCGCCAGTGATCAAGATGATCACTTGGTTGGCTGTCACCCGGTACGTGCGTTCCACTTCCGTGAATCGATTGTCGGGCAAGAGAATGATGGTGATGGTTTTAGGGCTGGTGTCAAACCGACTGAGGTCGTACGTGGGCCACACATACCAGAAGCCTTTCTGCAAATAGTAACTGAACCCTGTGCTGTAAATACCCCCTGCTTTATTTTGAATATAGTCAGGGACATCCACCAGCGGCATCCCTTGTGGTAACGGGATGTGTTCACGAGGCTCTTTGTTGTGCGCAGGTACCATAGACACACCAGGGATCTGGTTGTCGGCATCCACGTTCAACGCTTGGCTCATACGGGTAAGTAAGGCCATGATGACCTCTTCACCCGTCTTGGCTCGAATGATTGTGCCGGTCGAAGCCATGCGCAACTGCTCAAGGGCCATGTCCTGTAACTGGAATCGCACTTGACGGATCGAGATCAAGTCGGCGGTTTCCTTATTCCCCATCTCAGTGGAGTTACCTGAAGAGAGGTCAAGGTCGGCCTTGATCAAGGTAGCCCTGAAGGTTTGGGAGGTGATCCCTTTCTCCAGGTCTGCCGAAGTCTGAATGATCCCGATCGGTGTCTTGATCAGCGTGACCGTTAAGTCTTCCTTGAACGGTGCGATCTCGTGAGCAAACGTACCCCCACCCATGCCGATCTCCAGCACGATGTAGTCCGAGTAAGCCCCCACGAAGTTGCGCACCGTGTCGATGCTGATCAGCTTGTAGGGGACGTGTGTCTTCCCCCCAGCATGCAGTTGGCATTCCCAGTAATAGAACGCGTCTTTATCCCCCGAGTTGAATACGCTCTGCACTTCATTGTAAAGCGTACTGTTCTCGATGCCCATTTAGTATCTCCGAGGCGGCGGGGCCATGCGATGTTCAACACCTTGTTCAATGGCGTCGATGATCGGGTTGTAGACGCGAGGTTTGCGTTCTTCCTCGGTGCGCTTGGCCACACGGTCAGGGTCACGCTCGAACTGAGGAATGGCACTGCGCATGCCACGCAGACGATCGGCCAGCGAACGGGTCGGGACCAGTTTAGGCTGGTAGTACTTCGCCGTGTCAAACATGGTGTCGGCAAACTCATCGAGAATGCGCAGCTCCAGTGTCGGAGCATCCACCACGTTCAAGTCCGTGCGAATAGCCTTAAGCCACTCGTCCAGCGCACGCTTGCAGATCGTGTAAATGGCTAAGGAGTGAGCCGGGTTTTGAAGGCGCATGGGCACGTCGTCATAGTGACGCTGAGCCATCACCAGGATGTTACTCCCGGTGTGCATGGGGGCCGTTGCCAAGGTCTTGTCCAGTTCCTTGTCACCGCTCAAGATCATCCCGACTTTGTCATGGAACTCTTTGTCGTAGAAGTTGGCAGTGGGGATCGAGTACAAGAATTGGTAATGCTCCAGCATGTACGCCGTCGAATGACTGGGGTCCATGTGATACAACTTGACTTCCGACACGTTACAGCCCTCGCGGATAGATCCGAATCAGCATCAACAGGATCGGGATGTAGTAGAAGCGTTCCACGTTATCCCAATAGATGGCGTTCGCGCACAGACGTTCCAGCACAGCCAAATCGATCTTCTTGCCTTTGATGGCATCCATCACGATACTTTCCAACCGACTCAACCCACCGACCTCGGGGTTATAGTGGTAGAAAGCCTCTGAGAGGACGTAGAAGCTATCGACAGTGACGCGCTTGATGTCTGATTGCGTTTGCTCCATATCGTCCCGTACAGGACCTGTGGCTGAGTCGTTAATCAGGGTTTTGTTTTGGATAAGACGGTCCAGTTCCTCAAAGCGCGCATGTCCACGGATGAGGTTGATACCGGCCTTACCGACCTGCCGGTTATACCCGGCGTCCACGTTGGTGGGGTGTTGATCCGGGTAGATCACAGCCCCTACGTCGGTGGAGTAATACACGCTGTTGAACTTGGGACGGGTGCGGAACCAGCCGATGGGAATGATGGTCATCAGTTCAGCCACCATGGGTAGCAGTTGATAGTCCATCTTCTCCAGCACGTGCCACAACGTGAACTCGTACATCGTTTCATCGCTGCTGACGTTCAGTGGTTGCATGTCCCGTACATAAGGGTGGTCATCTACACCCAAGGTCTTCAACATGAACCGCACGATGAACGGATCATAAGTTTGGGTGCGCTGGTTAGGTACAATCAGCGTCCCATTCTCACGGGAGAAGAAGTCCTTCATGTACAGGGCAATCAAACGCCCCCAGTGATCCACCACCTTGCGTTGCAGGTCGAGGGTCTCACCCTTAAGCAGCGGGTTGTAACCCAGGCGCAGGTTCTCCAGATCGAAGTACTCGGTGATCTGCGTCCGACGATCCAGGCAGGCTTTGATCTCTGCGGTCATGTAACCTTGCAAGGAGTACTCAGCAACGAAACCCGCCTTCTGGTACAGACTTGGGTTGCGCTTGACGTCAGTGAACACCCACATGCCTTCTTGACGGTCACCCGCATCGGCAATGAAGATGTCGCCCTTGTTCGGCACGATGATCGGATAGATACCGGCAGAACCGGTGGCACTGAGTTCCCCGCTCTGCGAGTTCTGATTGACCGATTGGTCGCTCTGTACTTTCAGTTCCCAGCCACGGATCAACCGATAAGGCTGGTACTGGTCATCGATGGTGATGTCGAAGTCTTGAGGTCGGTTGTTGCCGTTGAGGATCTGCGTGTACAGATCACCCACCCACGCCTTACCTTCGATGTACGTGGTGAGCGTATCGACCTCGATGTACTCGCTGTCGACCGTAACACCCTTGTAGCCTTCGGGTTGCGTCACCACCTCAATAGGAGGCGTTGTCGACGGTACAGGTTTAACTGGCTTTACGGCTGGCATTATTCGGCCTCCTTATTTGCAGCGATGATGGTGACGTAGTTGACCAAACGCCATTCGATGTTCCAATCTCCCAGTCCTGGTACGATCTCACTTCCTGTGGTCGGACCTGGACGGGTGAGGCCTGTGCCGCTGTCGCTATCCCAGCCACCGTTGCCTGGACCCACATCCCACTTACCCCCATCGACCAAACGGACAAGGCGGTAGAACCATTGAACGATGGGTTCAGGAATGATCTTGTTGTCAATCAGTTGATCGGCAAGGTAGACGACGTCCAGATCGTTCACCAAGGTTTGCCAGATCAGCAACATGGTGCGACCACCGTTACGGATGGCATCGCGAGCACGCTCTGTAAAGACACTCCACTCCACGACGCTGCTAAGGCGCAGGTGGTACGACAGACGTGGGTTCATGGCAAAGGTCGACCGGACGATTAAGTCTTCCCCTACGACGACTGAGCCGTCCTGCATGGGCACTCCGTCCACAAACAGCGTGAACAACAGCTTACTGCCACCCCGTTTGTTCATGTACGGGGCTTCTTGACGCATAAACTTGGCAATCGCCGGATGGATCGTCCATTGATCGGTCTCGTTAAGGTCAACCACCAACGTAGGGTCTTCTGGATCAACGGCAATCATCCAGTTCACAATGGACGCCGTGAAGGTCGGGACGTGCTCAGGAATCCACTCATCCCATTCAGGGAAGCGTAGGCCACCGACAGGGTCAGCAGGCTTCTGCCCTTCATCCACGATAGCGTCCAGGGCCTCAGTGGTCATCCCTGCAAGACCCGGCATGTCAGGACGGCTGAACGGCGGGATCTCACTGAAGTACTCACCATTGATCAACTGGTTGTGGATCATCAACGGGTAGGTCAGGGCCAAGTGGGTCGGTTTCTGATAGTCAAAGCGGTAGGTGAACTGAATCGTCCAGCTCGAACCCCCTTCGTTCTTCTCTTCCTTAGGAGGCTCGGTGAATTCGAACCACCCTTGTACACGGCGCTGCTTCTCAGCAATAACGAACATCGCTGTCTGACCATTGCCTGCCACTTGCCCACGAAGACGTTCCGTAAAGCAACGCTTGAACCAAGGCTTCACCGCTTCCCCATAACCCGCGACGTTCTCACGCAGTTCATGGAAGTGTAGCAGCATGCCGAGGGCATACTTGGGGACAGGGTAGTGGTAGTTCAGTTCATGCAAGTGGGACTGACGGTTATCCGCAATCCGCGCCTTGATGTCTGCACGCCACCGAATGACCGTGTCATGACCCCGTGCCCGGTAGGTAAAGGTGATCACACTGGTGGTCGAACTGTAGACCGGTTTGAACAGAACCTTCAACGCCTGATCCACAAAGATCGGCTGGGTGTCTGGTTCATGCACAGGGGAGTTGATGTACGCATTCTCGTTGAAGGTTTCCTCAACGGCGATGGTCAGTTTCTCACTGTGCTCAAACTTGTTGAATTCCCCAGGGTTAAGTTCAGAACCTGGCTGGGTGTTGGAACTCCCATCTTCAGGGTATTGGATAGGAACGCTGTCAGCGATCCCCGTGATCTTCATGACCCGCTTGACCACGCTGTGAGTTGCCAGCCTGGTGATACTCTCCTGGGTAGAAGTGATTGGTACGATACGGTTTGGCATGGCAATCCAGTGTCCTTTAATAGCTCATAGAATCGCGTCTAAACGGCATAAACGTGGAGGGTCATTAGACCCTCCACGTATGCGGCCAATTACACCTTCAGCGATTCCTCAGCCCACCACAACAGCGCGGCTTGGGTATTGAGGATCTGGTCACCAACTTTCTGACCGGATTCCCAACGACCGACGGAGCAGTCGTACATGCCGACGACGATGGCATTGAACACTGGGATCGACTCAGGCGCCAGAGGCTGGCTACCTTTGTTGTTCGACAGTTCCAAGAACCAGTGCACGACTTCTTCGTAGGCATCCACCGCAGGGCCCATACGGGTGCCTTTGGTTTTGTCCATGGCATCGACGGCGATCGCGTGTTTCTCGATCATGTCGGCCAGTTGAAGAGCCGTGGCTTTGTCCAGGCGAGCAATGGTCTTGGTGTTATCCAGCCATTTGCTCACACCGCTCGATACGACGTCCACACCACCACCTTCGAGGAAGGTAAGCAGAGGCAGGGACCACGAAGCAAACTTCATGGAAGGTTTGTAGTCCTTCTCAGTGAAGTTCACGCCGCCCATGTAAGGACCTTTGCACAGAGGAGCCCATGGCGCCTTCGGCAAGACCTTCATGGTGTCTTTGGCGATCTGAGTAACGACAGCATCGTCAACCTGAGTTGCCTTTTCCATGCCATCGGCCAGTGCTTGGGTAACAGCAGTGAACGCATCGTCCACAGCAAACAGCACGTCTTGCAGCCCTTGCAGGGTTTCCAGATCTTTCACCGGGTTAGTGGTGATGCCATCTTTAACCAGCAGGTACTTCGCGATGTTCACATCCACACGAACCGGCGTGGTGTTGCTGCCATCGTACTTCAGGGCCATCTTGCGGATGTACGCTGTACGTTGAAGCAGCAGAGCCAAGGTCTTGCCGCGACGCAGCGCAGCCAGCTCACGGTTCTGCTTGTAGTTTGCGACCAGTGCCTTGACCTTGGATGCAGCGTTAGCCAACCAAGTACCCACACCTTCCAGCGAGGCTTCACTGATCTTGCCGTTTTCAAGGGTGAGTCTGACCGGGGTCAGGCCCATGCGCTTGGAGTACGATTCCAATGCCACGTTGTGGAACACGAGGTCGGCATCAACCAGACCTTCCATCGTGGCTACTTGAGCAACGATTTCTTGAACCTGGTTGTTAGCCGCCACTTGACTTTGAACGGCATCGATCTCATCCATCAGCGTCTGGTGGACGATGGTGTCTTGAGTTTCATGTTGCAGCAGTTCGTCGTGAGTGACTGGAGTGTCGTCTTCCAGGGCAGGTGGAGCCAAGGAAGCGATCAGTTCAGCATTTGCATCGACCACAGGGACGACTTGAGTGGCGTCGCCAGTACCCGGCAGCTCCGGCACGATTGGGGTCAGTGCTGGATCAGTGCTGCCAGTGCCAGACATCGAGTCGGTGTTATCCGACTCGGTACTGACGGTGGGCTTCAACGCTTTGCGAAGTTCTTCACCGAGATTCATGAATCGCCCCCTTAGGCGTCTTTGTTGTCGTCGTCTTTCTTCGCAGCCGGAGCTTTGTAGAGAGCCAGAGATTTCTCAGCCCAGCTCAGCAGCTCAGCGTAGACACGAGTGGTGGAGACGTACGCCGTGAACGACGCCGACCATGGGAACTCGTCAACGGCGTAGCAGCCGTGGATGAAGTCTTCCAGACCTGCCTGCATTTCTTTGGACAGGACGCCGCTGCCTTTGGTGTCGCCTTTCCAGATCTTCTCGAAGGCGATGCCGTCGGAGTTGGACGACTCGTCGTGCTTGGTCAGGTAGTCCATGGCGTCTTTGGTCGCATCGGCAACAGTGCCAATTTGAGCAATCGACAACACGTCCCACGAACCTGGCTCTTTCATCGACTTGTCGTTTTCACGCGCGTCGAAGATCACGGAGTTCGCGCAGAACTCGTGCAGGTAGGTGAGGTCTTCGTTGTCGCCTTTCGGAATCTTGGCCAGATCTTTCTTGACCGATTCTTCGTCCAGGGTGTAGCCAACGCCGGCCAGGATCTGAGCGTATTTCAGTTTGCCCAGAACGTCGGTCAGCAGCGGCACTTGACGGTCGATCTTTTTGATCGAAGCAGCGAACGCGAACTGGCTGGAGAAGTCCAGACCCAACAGGATCTTTTCCAGATTCGAGTAGGCCACTTTCACGCCAGGGATCACGGTACCGTAGATACCTTGGTTCAGCGCGTCGTAACGCTTGATCAGTTCTTCCGGCGATTCAACCTTGCCAGTGCCGACGTTCAGGCGCTTGGTGTTCAGACCTTTGATGGAAGCGCCTTCGGCCACTACGGCACCTTCTGGCAGCTTGGCAACGGAAGCCTTCACATCACCGGCACGGGAGGCC
>Ga0065714_10064876_pt1 | contig 16407 bp, 11 predicted proteins | sample MisRhiReplicate2_FD_59101 | JGI IMG/M metagenome (GOLD analysis project Ga0065714, IMG submission 59101) | Miscanthus rhizosphere microbial communities from Kellogg Biological Station, MSU, sample Rhizosphere Soil Replicate 2: eDNA_1 v2... | ecosystem: Host-associated > Plants > Roots >...
GCAGTTATCGCCGGCAGCATTCTGGCGGCCGGCATAGATGCGCAGGCCCGGCTCGACGAGTTGATCGGCGGGGAAGTGATCGACATTCTGCTGGGCGGGCGTCTGGGTAGTGAAGACCGGTTACAGGTGACTCTCAGTGGTTCAATGTATCGCCTGAACGGTACCTTGAGAGTACAGCCGTTTGCCGCTCACGCAGACTTCTGGTTGATTGCGGCATACGACGCCAGCAGCGGTGAGCCGATCATCCTGCGTCTGGCGCATGATGGGGTCGATGTTCAAGTGCACTCCTATCGCTTGCTCGATGGCCGTCATGCAAGCGACCTGAACTTTACCGACACAGCAGTCGCCGCATCGAGTCTTTGGCTGCAGGGGCCGGCCGCGCGAGCCGCCTTGCTTCGGGCCAACCGGTTGGCGGTCAGTTGTCTGTGTGCCGATGCCGTGGGTGTCATGGCCTTGCTGTTGTCCGATACGGCTGAATACCTGCGTACTCGCAAGCAGTTCGGGATGCCACTCAGCAGTTTCCAGGCGCTGCAACACCGCTATGCCGACATGCAGATCGCCTATCTGGAATCTCGCGCCATCACTCGCAAGCTTGCCCTCAACCTCGGCACCGGCTCAGTGGCCGAGCAGCGTTGGTTGAGTTTCGCCGCCAGTTCGGTGGTCGAGCGAGCCGCTGTGTTGGTAGGTCACGAAGCGATCCAGATGCACGGCGGCATGGGGGTCACCGACGAATTGGTGGTCAGCCATTGCAACAGTCGGCTGGTGGTCCTGGTGCGTCAGTTGCAGAACTGGTGCGAAGCCGACGTGGAATTGCCGGAATGAGCCCCAACAACGAGAAATCTTTGCCGCTATCCGGCGAGGAGAACAGTGTGCATAGCCCCTCTGTAACGACGTTCGACGAACAGGCATTTCGCGCGCAGGTCCGCGAGTTTGTCGAAGCCAACCTTGCCGTCGAAACCCGACACAAGGTGCGCAACGGCTTATACCTGGGCAAGGCCGACTATGTTGGCTGGCAGAAAGTGCTGCGAGCCAAGGGCTGGTTCGGCGCGACCTGGCCCAGCGAATATGGGGGGCAGGACTGGACCGTTCAGCAGGAGCATGTGTTCTTGCAGGAGTGCGCGCTGAGTGCGGCGCCGATGTTGATTCCCTATGGCATCAACATGCTCGGTCCGGTACTTCATGCCTTCGGCACTGAAGAACAAAAGCGCAAATACCTGCCAGGTATTCTCGATAGCGATACCTGGTGGTGCCAGGGATATTCCGAGCCCAACGCCGGTTCCGATCTGGCTTCACTGATCACCAGTGCGATTCGCGATGGTGAACATTTCCTCGTTAATGGCACCAAAATGTGGACGACTGAAGCGCATTGGGCCGACATGATGCATTGCCTGGTACGCACCGATAAAAGCGGCAAGAAGCAGCAGGGCATCACCTTTTTGCTGATCGACTTGAAGACTCCGGGCATCACCGTCGAGCCCATCGTGACACTGGATGGCGTGCATCACACCAATCAAGTCTTCTTCGACAATGTTCGGGTGCCGGTGGAGAACGTGGTCGGGGAGGAGGGGGATGGCTGGACGCTGGCAAAGTTTCTCCTGTCCCGCGAGCGCGGTTTCATCGCCGACACTGGCAACAAGATGCGCATGATGCGTCAGATCAAGGCCAGCGTGAAACGTTATGCGCCCGCATCCGCGGACAGGCGTGCGGTGCAGCGGACACGGTTGGCCCAGCTGGATGCATCGCTGGAGGCGTTGGTGGCTTTGGAACATGACTATATCCACGCCTGGATGGACGGTCATGACGACGGTATCGGTGCATCGGTGTTGAAAGTGCGCGGCACCGAGCTGCTTCAGCAAATGACTGAATTCTGGCGTGACACCCTCGGGCCTTATGGTGCCTGCTACGACCCGGAATTACGCAAGAGCGGTGCCGGCCTGGCCGCCAACGAACCTTGGGTACAGGCAGCCAGTGTCAACTATGCCTATCTGTATGGTCGCTGCTGGTCGATTTTCGGCGGTACCAACGAAGTCCAGCGTAATATCATCGCCGCCACTTTGCTGCGCGGCTGAAAGAGGCAGAAATATGAAGCAACGACATTTGTTCAGCAGTGACCACGAACTGTTTCGCGACATGGTCAAACGTTTTATCGACAGCGAAGTAGTGCCGTTCCATGCGCAATGGGAACACGACGGTATCGTGCCACGGGATATCTGGCTAAAGGCCGGCGCGGCCGGTTTGCTGGGCTGTTCGATTCCTGAAGTGTACGGCGGAGCCGGCGCTGATGAGCTGTATAGCTTCGTGTTTGTCGAAGAGTTGGCTCGCGCCGGTATCACCGGCCCGGGTTTCGCTGTCCATAATGAGATGGTAATGCCCTATATCCTGTCCTTTGGGACCGAGGAGCAGAAGCTTCATTGGCTGCCAAAAATGGTCCGTGGCGAGGTGATCGGAGCGTTGGGTTTGACCGAGCCTCACGTTGGTAGCGATCTGCGCAATATTCGAACGCGAGCCGTGCGTGACGGTGATGAGTATGTGATCAACGGACAAAAGACATTCATTTCCAACGGCCAGCTATGTGATGTGCTAGTCCTGGCCACCAAAACCGATCCCGATTCGAAAGGCGGGGGCATTTCATTGTTTATCGTCGAGTCCACCCGGACAGGCTTCGTAAGAGGTCGGCGACTGGAAAAAATCGGCCTGAAGGCACAAGACACCTCCGAACTGTTTTTTGAGGACATGCGCATTCCGGTCAACAATTTGCTCGGTCCGGAGCATGGAGGTTTCAAGCTGTTGATGCAGAATCTGGCCCAAGAACGGCTTACGCAGGCGGTGCGTTCGGCGGTGGTTGTGGAAACTGTCATTGACTATACGGTCGAGTACGCAATCGAACGCAAGATGTTCGGACAGACCCTGGCGGACTTCCAGAATACCCAGTTCAAGCTCGCCGAGATGAAAACCGAGGCGGTGGTGGCTCGAGTCTTCGTGGATCACTGCATAGAACAGTTCATGGCTCGGGAGCTCTCAGGTACCGATGCAGCGATGGCCAAGATGACGCTCTCCAATCTGCACTGCAAAGTGGTCGACGAGTGTCTCCAGCTCTTTGGTGGTTGGGGATATATGTGGGAGTACCCAATTGCCCGAGCTTACGCCGATGCGCGTGTCGTGCGCATTGCCGGGGGCTCCATCGAAGTCATGAAGCAGATCATTGGCCGAAGCTTGTTTGCTGCCAAGAAAGCCCAGCAAAACTAATCTGAAAAATGGTGTTTCCTGTCTTCCTGTCTCGACGGGTGGATTGGAGTGATTGGCAGGCGACGCCAACCACCAGGCAACTCGAAGAAACCAGGGAAAAGGATGATGGAAATTTAGCTTCTGTCGAGATCATATGCTTGCGTATGGTGTTCTGTATGTTAGCATACGTTAACAGCCTGCCAGCGGCTTGGTCAGCTCTTTGCCAAGGCGGCCCGTCATAAGAACAAAAACAAAAAATAACCAAGGGGCAAACGCATGAAAAGTCTCAAGAGAAGTGGTGCCAGGCTTACGTTGTTGGCGGTTGCGATCGCTGCCTTTTCGGACGCTGGCTCAGCTCTGGCGGAACCTATTGATGTGGGAAACCCGGATATCCAGTTGCGCTGGGATAATACGCTTCGCTACAACATCGGTATGCGTACGCAGAAGAAAGAGAAAGCTCTGTCGCAAAGTGCTACCCAGCAGATTGGCGACAACAAGTTCGATCGCGGCGATATAGTCACAAACCGTCTCGACATCCTATCCGAGATGGACTTCGTCTATAAAGAAAGATACGGTGCCCGCGTTTCGGCGGCAGGCTGGTATGACCAGGCCTATGACGACAAGGCTGAAGGCCTGCAGGCTTATCAGAATGCTGGTATTCCAGCGGCCTATTCCGACAACAAATACACCGGCAGTGTGAAGCGCTATTACATGGGGCCGTCAGGTGAAATCCTCGACGCCTTCGTGTTCGGTGGTTTTGATCTGGGTACCACGCCGGTGAACTTCAAATTGGGTCGACACAACCTCTACTGGGGTGAGTCGCTCTTTTCATTCGTCAACAGCATTTCCTATGCTCAAGGCCCAGTGGACATTCGCAAGGCGACTGCCACACCAGGTATCGAGGCCAAAGAGTTGTTCTTGCCTCTGAATCAGCTCTCGGTACAGACGCAGCTCACCGATCGCGTCTCGATGGCAGCCTATTACCAACTTCAATGGAATCCAAACCGGCTGCCTGAAGGCGGCACGTATTTCGGTACAGCTGACTTCCTGTTCCAGGGCAACACCACTTTCCCGATTGCACCAGGTTTTGGCGTGCCCTACGAGGGCGACCAGCACACACCAAAGAACAGTGGCGCGTGGGGTGTGAACACCAAGTGGAACTCCGAAGCACTGGGTGCCAACGTGGGTTTCTACTACCGCGAATTCAGCGACACGATGCCAAATGTGGTCGGCGTTTTTGATGCCAACGGAGTGCCGACGAGCTTTTACAACAAATATGCCGAGAATGTTCGTCTCTACGGCGTGAGCCTGTCCAAGCAGGTCGGCCCGGTGTCCATGGGGGCTGAGCTGTTGCGTCGGGAAAATACCGCGTTGAGCTCTATCGCCGGTTCACCGGACTTCGCCCGTGGCGACACGTGGCATGCACTTGTCAATGCTATTGCCTACTTCGGTAAAACGCCACTCTGGGATTCAGCCCCTTTGCAGGCTGAGTTGACTTACAGTCGCCTGGACAAGGTCACCAAGAATCGCGACTTCTACAATGAGAAGGGTAGCTTTGGCTGTCCTTCTCAGAGCGGCGGTAAAGGTGACGCCAAGGATGGATGCTCCACTCGTGATGCGCTGGGCATGCAGATTGCCTTCACGCCTACTTGGTTTCAGGCCTTCGAGGGTGTTGACCTGACCTTGCCGCTGACTTATGGAATGGGTCTTTACGGCACATCTCCAGTAACCGGCGGTGGTAATGAAGGGGCTGGCAACTACAGTATCGGGATTGGCGCAGATTACCTCGCGCGTTACAAAGTCGATCTGGCCTACAACGGCTTCTTCGGCCCTATCACGACAAACTTCAACCCGGTGGTCGGCCAGAATACTGTGGCCACTTCGAGTGGTGGCACGCCTTTGCTGCGTGACCGCGGCTGGTTGTCCCTAACCTTCAAGACAACATTTTGATTCCGTTGACGGAATGAATGGCTGTATGAGTTGTGGTTCGCCCCGGCGTGCCGCAGCCCATTAGACGGGTTCCTGGTAAGTGACAGTATTAAGGTGGGACAGTACCGATGATTCGATACATCGATTCCCCGGCAGTGAGTCTGAACTGGTCGCGCCGTAGTTTCCTGCGCGCAGCGATGGTGGGTGCTTGTGCTGTTTCTCCGCTAGCGATGGCATTTCAGACTCCGCTTCAGATACCTGCGATGCACAGCAGCTTGATTGCGCGCAGTCCTTTGCTGGACGTCGCGTGTCTGGGTAAAAGGATTGTCGCGGCCGGAGTTCGCGGTGGCATCCTGTTTTCCGATGACACCGGGCAAAGTTGGAAACAGGCCCAGGTGCCCGTCAGTACCGACCTTGTCGCCCTGGCTTTTCCAAGTGCTGCGCTCGGATGGGCAGTGGGGCATGGTGGCGTGGTGCTGCACACAGAAGACGGCGGGCAGACTTGGGGCAAGCAGCTGGATGGCGCTGCGGCTTCGAAGCTGGCTATCGATTACTACGAATCGAACTCGGCCACTGTTCCAGAGGCGGGGCAGTTTCTGGAGCGCGAGCGCTCGTTAGCCGTTGAAGGAGAAACCCAGCCGTTCATGGATGTGTTTTTCGTTGATGAGCGTAGAGGTTATGTGGTTGGTACTTTCAATCGCATTTTCATGACCGAGGATGGGGGCCAGAGCTGGCAGCCTCAGATGCATCTCACTGAGAATCCCGGCGAATTACATTTTTACTCTGTCTGCGGGATTGACGACCAACTGTACCTGGCGGGAGAGCAGGGTAAGGTCTGGCGCCGTGACTCGGCCAGTGGTCGCTTTGTTGCGGCGGATACGCCTTACAGCGGCACACTCTTTGGCGTTTTGCCCTGCGCCAGTGATCTTTTATTTGCCTACGGTATGCGGGGAAGCTTTTATCGCAGCACTGACCGTGGCGCGTCCTGGGAAAAAATACAATCGCCCACTCAGGGTGGCATTACTACGGCATTGGCCTTGAGCGATGGGCGTGTCTTTATTGCCGATCAGTCGGGCGGGGTTGCGATAAGCAAGGACTCTGGTCGGCATTTCACCGCGCTGAAAGTCGCAAATCCAATGGCTTACGCTGGCGCGTCGGTACTTTCCGAAAACGCGATAGTCATGGTCGGCGCCTTGGGCGTGCGGATTGAGACGGTTTGAAGGCCCACCCGAGCCGTTATCCAGACGAGCAGGATCAAATGCAATGAATTCGATGAGCGAACATAACCAATATGGTGCAATGGAGATCATTGCCGATCCGCGAGCCTTCAATGAGGGCTCGGGTAACCTGCTCGAACGCCTGGTTTTTAACAATCGGCTCTGGGTTATTCTGGCGTGCCTCGCCGTGACGTTTTTTTGCACTTTCCAGCTGCGAACGCTTGAGGTGAGCGCCAATTTTGAAAAAATGCTTCCCCACGGCCATCCCTATATCACTAACTATCTAGCAAACCGCGATCAGTTGCGTGGCTTGGGCGATTCGGTCCGTGTGGTCATCGAGAATCCAAAGGGCGATATCTTCGACCCGGGATATCTGCAGACGTTAGCGAAAATAAACGACGAGATCTTCCTGATTCCGGGTATCGACCGCGCCTGGATGAAGTCGATTTGGACCCCGGTGGTTCGCTGGACTGAGGTGACTGAAGAAGGATTTGTCGGCGGCCCGGTGATGCCCAACCATTTCAATGGTTCTCCCGAGTCAATCGGCGAGCTTCGTTTGAACATCGCCCGTGCCGGAGTCGTGGGTAGCCTCGTCGCCAACGACTACAAATCCAGCATGATTGTGATTCCGCTACTGGCCTTCGGCGCTGATGGCAAGCCTGTGGATTACCATGCAGTTTCGGTGGCCCTGGAAAAAATCCGCAGTGAGTATCAAGGCGCTGACGGGGTGCAGATACATATCATTGGCTTTGCCAAGCTGGCAGGCGACCTGATTGATGGGCTGTTCAAGGTCATGATGTTTTTCGTCGCCGCGGCTGCGATTGCTGCGTTGATCATCTACTTGTTTACGCGCTGCGTGCGCAGTACTGCCTTGGTTCTGGCTTGTTCGCTGGTGGCCGTCGTCTGGCAATTGGGGTTCGTCGCCACCTTTGGTGGTCCCCTTGATCCTTTTTCGATTCTGGTGCCGTTTCTGGTCTTCGCCATCGGTGTGTCCCATGGTGCACAGAAAATGAATGGCATCATGCAGGATATCGGTCGAGGAACTCATAAATGGGTCGCCGCCCGTTATACCTTTCGCCGCTTGTTCCTGGCAGGGCTGACTGCGCTGTTAGCGGATGCTGTTGGCTTTGCCGTGTTGATGATCATCGATATCCCGGTGATTCGCGAATTGGCCCTTTCCGCCAGCGTAGGGGTCGGCGTGCTGATTTTCACCAACCTGATCCTCTTGCCGGTCTTGCTTTCTTACACGGGCGTCAGCACCGCAGCGGCCCAGCGCAGTTTAAAAGATGAGGGCGTCGAGGGGGCGGGGCGGGGCTTTGGCCGGGCATGGGATCTGCTTGACCGCTTCACCGAGCGCCGCTGGGCGCTAGGCGCAATCACCGTGGCTGTGATTTTGGCGGGTGTTGGTTTCGTAGGCAGTCTCAAACTGCAGGTCGGTGATCTCGACGCAGGGGCTCCCGAGCTGCGGGCAGACTCGCGCTACAACCAGGACAATGCGTTCATCACCGCCAATTATGGGGTGTCCAGCGATGTCTTCGCGGTGATGATCAAAACCCCGTCAGATCAATGCGGCACCTACGCGAACTTGACTGAAGCCGACCGGCTTGCATGGACATTGGCTCAGGTTCCCGGTGTTCAGCAGACCATCTCCCTGGCGGACACAGTGCGTGCATATACCTCTGGTGCTTTCGAGGGCAACCCCAAATGGATGACTGTGAGTGACAACGCTGGATTGATTGCACCGCAACTCAACAACGCGATGTCCTGGAACTCTGAATTACTCAACACAGATTGTTCGCTGATCCCGGTTCTGGCCTATCTTTCCGATCACAAAGCCGCAACGCTCGAGCGCGTTGTCGCTGCAGCCAGCGCGTTTGCAGCGGCACATGACAGCCCCGATCGACAGTTTTTGCTGGCAGCGGGCAACGCCGGTGTCGAAGCCGCAACCAATATTGTGGTACGTGACGCCAACCGCACCATGCTGCTTAGCGTTTACGCCGCCGTAGCACTGCTATGCGCCATTACCTTCAGGAGCTGGCAGGCGGTAGTCGTCGCGCTGCTACCACTGATGCTGACGTCCATTCTGGCCGAAGCCTTGATGGTTCAACTGAATATCGGCATGAAGGTCGCAACCTTGCCGGTGATTGCTCTGGGGGTCGGTATCGGCGTCGACTACGCGCTCTACCTGCTCAGCGTTCAGTTGGCACAGCAGCGTGCGGGCCTGTCACTGCGCGACGCCTATAAAAAGGCAGTTCAGTTCACTGGAAAGGTCGTCGGGCTTGTCGGGGTGACACTCGCTGCAGGCGTAGTGACATGGGCCTGGTCACCGATCAAGTTCCAGGCAGATATGGGCATCCTGCTGACCTTCATGTTCATCTGGAACATGTTGGGCGCATTGATTCTGATTCCAGCCTTGTCGCATTTTCTGTTGAATAAACGCTGGGACGCCAAGGCGCTCGGTGCGGTCGGATCCTAAAGTCTCGGTTTGTTGGAGGAGAGAACAATGACAATTCAAAAGCAGCCCGATAGCGCTACGTTAGTAGATATCTATCGCCGGACAACACTGATAAAACAGAATGACGAACGTCTGCGTTCGGTCATCAAGTCTGGGAAATTAGTGCTTCCTTATTACTCGCCGCGCGGGCAGGAAGTGATCCCTTCCGCACTTTCAGTACACCTGAGCAACGACGATTACATCTGCACGATTTATCGGGGTATTCACGACATGCTGGCCAAGGGCGTGCCGCCACGCTTGCTCTGGGCCGAACTGGCCGGCCGAGTCACGGGGGCTTGTAAAGGCAAAGGTGGCCCGATGCATATCACCCACCCCGAGACGGGTGTGATGGTCACCACCGGTATCGTGGGCAGTAGCCTGCCGATCGCCAACGGGCTGGCCCTGGCGTCGCAGATCCGGGGCGACAAGCGCGTATCGATCGCCTACTTCGGTGACGGCGCCAGCAATATTGGCGCGTTCCATGAAGCGCTCAATCTGGCCTCGGTCTGGAAGTTACCGGTGGTGTTCGTCTGTCAGAACAACGGCTTCGCCGAGCACACCCGTTATGAGAACGGCACCGCCTGCGCACGAGTTGCCGACCGCGCAGCCAGTTACTCGATGCCGGGCATTCGAGTCGACGGGAACGATCCCATTGCCATGTGGAATGTCGCAGGCGAGGCCATTGAGCTTGCCCGCAGTGGGGGCGGTCCGACTCTGATCGAAGCGATGACCTTCCGCTTCCATGGGCACATTTTTGGCGATGCCGACGCCTATATGGACCCTGCCGAAAAATCCGCAGCAATGGAAAACGACCCCGTCCCTGCGTTTAGAACCTGGCTGTTAGCCAATGATCACGCAAGCGAAATCCAGCTGCACGATATCGAACAGGCGATTGCCCTGGAGATCGATGAAGCCTACGACTTCGCGATGAATAGCCCTTACCCGGACCCGGCCGAACTGCGTCGCGATGTTTACGCCGAGGAGATTCCTGCATGAGTACGACTACTGAAGCAAACGTGAATATGATCCAGGCCATTAATCTGGCGCTTCACGACGCCATGTCGGAGGACGAGAACGTCATCGTTTTCGGTGAAGACGTCGCTGACCGCGAAGAGGGCGGGGTGATCGGTGTGACCAAGGGCCTGTCGACCACGTTTGGTGACTCCCGGGTCCGCTCCACGCCTATTTCCGAACAAGCCATCATCGGTGCGGCCATCGGCTCTTCTCTGGTAGGCATGCGGCCAGTGGCGGAGATCATGCTGATGAACTTCACAACGGTGGCGATGGATATGATCGTGAACCATGCCGCCAAGCTGCGCTTCATGTCGGGCGGGCAGACCCATGTGCCTATCGTTATTCGCACGATGACCGGTGCGGGCTTCAGTGTCGGCGGCCAGCATTCTGATTTCCTCGAAGCATGGTTCGCTCACACGGCTGGCATCAAGGTAGTGATTCCTTCTACTCCGGCGGACGCCTACGGCTTGATGCTGTCCTGCATCGAAGACGAAGACCCCTGCATGTTCATCGAATGCCTGCCTATGTACTGGACGCCGGGGCCCGCGCCGGAACGAGGAGTGAAAATCCCTTTAGGCAAGGCCAAGGTTGTTCGCGAAGGCACTGACGTCACCGTGATTACCTACAGCAAGCAGGTTCATGACGTTTCAGCGGTGGCGGAACAATTGGCCAAGGAAGGCATAAGTGTCGAGGTTATCGACCTTCGAACCATATCGCCGCTAGACACCGAGACGTTGTTGGCGTCGGTGGCCAAGACCGGCCGCGCCGTGGTGGTGCATGAGGCGACACGCAATTTTGGTGTCGGTGCTGAAATCTCTTCGCGTATCCATGAAGCGCTGTTCGATCAGTTGAAGGCGCCAGTCGGGCGGGTGGGCTCTGCGTTTTGTGCGGTGCCTTTCTCCAAACCGCTGGAAGATGCTTTCCTGCCCGGTGCCAAGCGAATCGAAGATGCAATTCGCGCAACCTTGAATTGACCCATCAGACTGCCAGGAACGTTATCGTGAGCAATCAAATATTGATGCCGAAAATCGGCTTTTCCATGAACGAAGGCACGCTCTCCGAGTGGTTGGTCGCCGATGGTGACAGGGTCACCGTCGGTCAACCGATCTATGCGCTGGAAAGCGATAAATCCGTTCAGGAAATCGAGTCAGACGCAGCGGGTACTATCAAGCTCATCGCACAAGAGGGTGAGGTCTACCAAGTCGGCGAAGTCCTGGCTGAAATTGCATAACGGCGGGGAGGAAAAAGGCATGAATCAATCCACAGCGGTCGCCGTGAGTTTCCCTCCCATACAGGAGGTCGATTTTGCTGCTTTTGGCGTGATCGAGAGCGTTCCGGTTTCTCGAATTCAGAAACTTACAGCCACCTACCTGACGCGCAATTGGGTGACGATTCCACATGTGACCCACCATGACGAGGCTGATATCAGTGAGTTGGAGGTGCTGCGCAAACGTATATCTGAAGAAAGCTCGGTGAAAGTTACGCCGTTGGCTTTCCAGATCAAGGCCTTGGCGCAGACCCTGAAGGCTTTCCCGCATTTCAATGCCTCACTCGACGCGTCAGGCCAAAACCTGATTCTCAAGCAGTATTTCCACATTGGGGTGGCCGTAGATACTCCTAAGGGATTACTGGTGGCCGTCATTCGCGATTGCGACCGAAAAAACGTGCAAACGCTGGCTGCCGAAGTGGCAAGTATCTCCGAGCGAGCGCGCAACAAAGGCTTGCCTATGAGTGATATGCAGGGTGGATGCATGACCATCAGCGCGCTGGGCGCAATAGGTGGCAGCGCTTTCACACCGATCATCAACGCACCCGAGGTAGCCATTCTGGGTGTTACCAAAGCCCAGTGGAAACCCACGCGCGGCAAGGATGACGGCATCGACTGGCGCTTGATGCTGCCGCTGGATCTGAGTTACGACCACCGGGTCATCAACGGGGCAGACGCCGCACGTTTCTTGCTCCATTTCTCTCAGCTCCTGAAAGACCCAGAAGGCTTGCTCGCGGCGTGAGCGTCAACAGTCCTATGTGTAAATGAGCATGCAATATACCGAAAACAATACGGTATAGGCGGGCTCATTTTTTTGCGGGCTGCGTATATAAACGGCGATGTGTTTCCGGGGCCTGCTTATTCTTTTTGAGTATTTCAATGCTCTCAAAAATAAAAATAAGCATTGAATTAACGCATATGATATGTAAGCATACCAATTAAGGATTGGTGTCCGATCTACTGCGTTGCCTCGCAGGACAAAGATTGTGATTGGACCTGTCTCATCTGTGGCTTAGCAACGCTGCGACGTACAAAGCCAGATGTCCTTCGTAAGACCATTATAAAAATCACGAGGTGACTTGAATGATCACAAAATTACAGGTAATGACTCTTGCTCTGGCAATCGCTAGCACCGGTCATGCCTATGCCGCGGTAAGCGCTGATGAGGCCAAGCAGCTGGGTAGCACGCTCACCCCCTGGGGGGCAGTGCAAGCGGGTAATGCCGATGGCAGCATTCCTGCCTTTACCGGCACGGTAAAACCTCCAGCCAGTTATGACCCCAAAAAACCTGGTTTTCGTCCGGATCCATTCTCCGCAGAAAAGCCGTTGTATTCCATCAGTTCCAAGAATCTGGCGCAGTATGGCGACAAGCTGGCGGAAGGCACCAAAGCCATGCTCCAGAAATATCCTGACTACCGTATCGACGTTTACCCCACACACCGAACTGCCAACTACCCGAAATGGGTGAACGATAACTCGCTCCAGAACGCCACGCGCTGTAAGACCATCCATGAGGGATTGGGCATAGAGGGCTGCTTCGGCGGGGTTCCGTTCCCGATTCCAAAAACTGGCAACGAAATGATGTGGAACAAGTTGCTACAGTTCGAAGCGCAGGCGACGTACGGTGTTGTCAGGTCGTGGCTGGTGGACGCTTCGGGCAAGGCCATCTTGCAAGGTGAAAACCAGCAGTGGATTGAAATTCCATACTATGACAAGACTAAAACCAGCATCGGCCCCACCGATACTTACTGGCTGTATCGTCACTTGTCCGTCGCTCCCGCGCGTAAGAACGGTGAAGCGTTACTGATGCATGAGTCAATTGATATGGTCAATACAGGTCGGCGTGCCTGGCAGTACATTCCTGGGCAACGTCGGGTCAAATTGTCTCCGGACCTCGCCTACGACACCCCAAATCCGCAAAGCGGCGGAACGGCGAACCAGGATGACGCCACGCTGTTCCTTGGGGCAATGGATCGGTTCGACTGGAAGTTGTTGGCAAAGAAAGAAATCTATATCCCTTACAATAACTTCAAATTGAAGGATCCCTCCCAGTGCCCGCAGGAAAAGGTGTTGGTCAAGAACTTCTTCAACCCGGACTGCGTACGCTGGGAGCTGCATAGAGTCTGGATGGTCGAGGCTACGGTAAAACCGGGTGTTCGCCACAACTATCACAAGCGTATTTTTTACCTTGACGAAGATTCGTTTACCGGCGTTGTCGATAACTTTGACGCTTCCGGGAACCTCTACCGTGCGGTTCAGACATTCATGGTTCCGCGCTATGAGTCGGAGGGCCAGGATGGCTATACAACCGCTGTTTACGATATGCCGTCTGGTGCCTACGCGACCTTCAGTCTGTCGACTGACACCGGTGGCACCTCCGATGCGCCTAAAAGAGACAGTCGTTTCTGGTCACCAGACTCACTGGCAGGAACAGGTATTCGCTGATACTCGTTACGCTATACGCGGCAACGCAAATCGGCCTTCGTTGGGCGCTGTGAAGCTTGGTCATCAGCACGGCAGTTAAAAAGGATGCTCCGTATCGAAAGATACGGAGCATTTTTCGTTATGGCGTACATCGTTCACGGACTATTGCCTGCCAAAAATCGCATACATTGCACGAAAGCAAAAAACAACAATATATTATGCTAGAATACTATATCGCCATCTCCCCCGCTGTTTGCCTGAGACCGAGAGCATCATGCATAGCATTTCAATAAAAATAAGACTGACCCTTCTGGCTGTGATTTCCCTGATCGGCATCGGTGTGACGGGAGGCGTGGGTAGCCTGGGTGTTGGACACCTCGCCGCCGCACTCGATGATATCCAGCAACGCAGCATGCCTGCGGTGATGCTGGTGACTGAGTTGCGAATGGCGCAACTGAAATCCGTGCTCATTTCGCGCGAAGGAGGAGCTTGGAGTCTTGAGCCGTACGAGGCCATGTCTAATAAAGATGATGCGGTTGCGGAAGCGAATAGTCTGTTTACCTCCATCCTGGAGCGTCGAGACAAGGCCGACCAAATGGCTGATCAGGCGTATGTCGCTTATGACGCATTACCAAAATCAGAGGCCGAAACGCTGCAATGGCAAAAGGTCAAGGCCGAGGTTGTTGCATTTCACGAGGTTTATGACGAATTGCATGTAGTTACCAAGGAGCTGAGCACTGCCCCTGATTGGAATGCGGTACGCAACGGCGTGCAGCGTTTTCAGGACCTTCAATTCTCGCTGGGTAACTTTCTCGAACAGCTTGAGGTGCAAATCGAAGCGTTGAGGAGTATCGCTGGCGCGCATGCTGCGCAGGTGGCTATTGACGCTGAAGTTACCCGGCGGAGTGCTTTCAGCTATTTGGCTGTGACTTGCGGTTTGACGGCCCTGGTGCTGTCGCTCCTGACCTTTCTCATTGTACGTAGCGTCACGTCCTCCTTGACGAGTTTGCGCCGCGTGATCATGTACGTGGCACAGACCAACGACTTTCGAGAGCGTGTCAAGGTGTTAGGACGAGATGAGCTTGGGCAAACCGCACTCGCTTTCAATGGGTTACTCGGGGGTGTGCAAGAGGCTTTATTGCGCGTACTTGAAAGCGCAACGGCAATTGCCAAGGCTGCGGACGAAACGTACTCGGCGTCCACTCAGGTCTCTGTCGCATCGGCTCGGCAAAGTGAGGCTGCGACAGCGATGGGAACGGCCATTGGCGAAGTGACGGCGAGCATTAATAGCGTGTCGGCGAACGCTCAGGTTGTCCTGGGGCGCTCGGAACTGGCTTGTACCATAGCAGTACAAGGCGCCCAGGCCATGACGTTGGTTGCCAATGAGATGGACCAGGTCAATCTGGCTGTCACCCAGGCTAGCGTTTCTATTGATGACGTGAATGGCCAGTCTGCGCAAATCGCCAAGGTCACCTATGTCATTCGGGACGTCGCAGAGCAGACCAATCTATTGGCGCTCAATGCGGCGATCGAGGCTGCGCGCGCCGGCGAGCAGGGGCGAGGTTTTGCGGTTGTCGCCGATGAAGTTCGGCAGTTGGCCGAGCGTACCGCTCAATCGACTGTAGAGATTCGGCAAATGGTTGGAACGATGCAGGCGGCAGTGAACGGGTCGGCATCGGAGATGAGCTTTATCGTCAGTAAGGTCCAGTCCGGGAAACATCTTTCCGCCACGGCCGCCGAGCATATCCTCATTGTAGAGCAGCATTCCCAGCACGTTAGCGAGGGTATTACGGGTATCACATCGGCCTTGCTCGAACAAAGTGTGGTTGCTCGCGGGATTGCCCAGGATGTCCAGTTAGTGGCGCAAATGAGTCAGGAGAACAGTCGAATCGCCATGGAGACTACGCGTGTTTCGCAAACGCTTCAGGCCTCTGCAGTGGCTTTGCACGAAGCGGTCACTCGGTTCAAAGTCTGACTGATAGAACATTGGTGGCAGACCTGCTGAGTAAGCGCAAATTGCTGGTGCTCATCCGCTTGTATAATATGCATGCATACGGTAATTTGCAGGCAGCATCGTGCTTACTCATCTGATAAAAATCAGGCTCTCAGAGGTTTTCATGAAGATACTTGTAGCTGTCAAACGGGTGGTCGACTACAACGTCAAGGTTCGCGTCAAAGCGGACCATTCCGGCGTCGACCTCGCCAACGTGAAGATGGCGATGAACCCGTTCTGCGAAATCGCCGTGGAAGAAGCCGTACGCCTGAAAGAGCAGGGCATTGCCAGCGAGATCGTCGTTGTCAGCGTCGGTCCGTCCACCGCCCAGGAGCAATTGCGCACCGCGCTGGCCCTGGGTGCCGATCGCGCCATCCTCGTCGAATCCGCTGAAGACCTGACTTCGCTGGCCGTTGCCAAGCTGCTCAAGGCGGTGGTCGACAAGGAACAGCCGCAGCTGGTGATCCTTGGCAAACAAGCCATCGACAGCGACAACAACCAGACCGGCCAGATGCTCGCGGCATTGAGCGGCTACGGTCAGGGCACCTTCGCGTCCAAAGTCGACATCAGCGGCGACAGCATTGCCGTGACTCGCGAAGTCGACGGCGGCGCGCAGACAGTTTCCCTGAAACTGCCGGCTATCGTCACCACCGACCTGCGTTTGAACGAGCCGCGCTACGCGTCCCTGCCAAACATCATGAAAGCCAAGAAGAAGCCTCTCGAAGTAGTGACTGCGGACGCTTTGGGCGTTTCCACCGCCTCCACCAACAAGACCGTGAAAGTCGAAGCGCCAGCTGCACGCAGCGCGGGTATCAAGGTCAAGTCGGTGGCTGAACTGGTCGAG
>Ga0065714_10000029_pt1 | contig 16396 bp, 13 predicted proteins | sample MisRhiReplicate2_FD_59101 | JGI IMG/M metagenome (GOLD analysis project Ga0065714, IMG submission 59101) | Miscanthus rhizosphere microbial communities from Kellogg Biological Station, MSU, sample Rhizosphere Soil Replicate 2: eDNA_1 v2... | ecosystem: Host-associated > Plants > Roots >...
GGCCCGTGGCCCGTTCCAAGACAAGCCTTAAGTGGCTGCAAAGACATGTCAATGATCCCTATGTGAAGCAGGCGCAGAAGGATGGTTACCGCTCGCGTGCGAGTTACAAGCTTCTGGAGGTCCAGGAGAAATACAAGCTGATCCGTCCGGGTATGAGTGTTGTCGACCTGGGTGCGGCGCCCGGCGGCTGGTCGCAGGTCACTAGTCGGCTGATCGGTGGTCAGGGGCGTCTGATCGCCTCGGACATCCTGGAAATGGACAGCATTCCGGACGTGACTTTCATCCAGGGTGACTTCACCCAGGACGAAGTGCTCGCTCAGATCCTTGAAGCCGTGGGTAATTCGCAGGTGGACCTTGTGATTTCCGATATGGCCCCCAATATGAGTGGTACGCCTGAGGTGGACATGCCAAAAGCCATGTTTCTATGTGAGCTGGCTCTTGATCTGGCGGCCCGGATACTCAAGCCGGGTGGTAATTTCGTGATCAAGGTGTTTCAGGGCGAAGGGTTTGATGCTTACGTGAAGGACGCTCGTCAGAAATTCGACAAGGTCCAGATGATCAAGCCGGACTCTTCCCGTGGCAGTTCCCGCGAGCAATACATGCTGGCTTGGGGCTACCGCGGCCGTAGTGAGTAAATCGAGGTTTTTTTGCGGGTCGATAGGATTTTCGTATTTCGCCCCGTGAGCATTAGCGAATATTGTGTAGAAAGTGTTTCACAAAGGGTTACAGACGGCGCCTGCCAGAGTCGTAGGTAATGTAGTAAGTTAGGCCGGTGAATATCATGCGAAGCGCGCGCCATTAGCGGAGCTTGCTTCAGAGGGTAGTTAATTGAACGATATGGCAAAGAATCTGATCCTGTGGTTGATCATCGCGGCTGTCCTGGTGACNGTGATGAACAACTTCTCCAGCCCTAACGAGCCGCAGACCCTCAACTATTCCGACTTCATCCAGCAGGTCAAGGATGGCAAGGTCGAGCGCGTAGCAGTTGACGGCTACGTGATTACCGGCAAACGCAACGATGGCGACAGCTTCAAGACCATTCGTCCGGCCATCCAGGACAACGGTCTGATCGGCGACCTCGTGGACAACCATGTCGTAGTCGAAGGCAAGCAGCCTGAACAGCAAAGCATCTGGACTCAGCTCCTGGTCGCAAGCTTCCCGATCCTGGTGATCATCGCCGTATTCATGTTCTTCATGCGGCAGATGCAGGGCGGCGGCGGTGGAAAGGGCGGGCCAATGAGCTTCGGCAAGAGCAAGGCGCGCCTGCTCTCCGAAGATCAGGTGAAAACCACCTTGGGTGACGTTGCCGGTTGCGACGAAGCCAAGGAAGAGGTTGGTGAGTTGGTCGAGTTCCTGCGTGATCCGGGCAAATTCCAGCGTCTGGGCGGTCGCATTCCTCGCGGCGTGCTGATGGTGGGTCCTCCGGGTACCGGTAAAACCTTGCTGGCCAAGGCCATTGCCGGCGAAGCCAAAGTGCCGTTCTTCACCATTTCCGGTTCTGACTTCGTCGAAATGTTCGTCGGTGTCGGTGCCAGCCGTGTTCGCGACATGTTTGAACAGGCCAAGAAACACGCTCCATGCATTATCTTCATCGATGAAATCGACGCCGTCGGTCGCCACCGTGGCGCCGGCATGGGTGGCGGTCACGACGAGCGCGAGCAGACACTCAACCAGTTGCTGGTAGAGATGGACGGCTTTCGAAATGAATGACGGNATNATCGTCATCGCTGCAACCAACCGTCCGGACGTACTGGACCCTGCGTTGCTGCGTCCGGGCCGTTTCGACCGTCAGGTTGTCGTCGGTCTGCCGGATATCCGTGGTCGCGAGCAGATTCTCAAGGTTCACATGCGAAAAGTGCCAATGGGTGACGATGTCGCTCCGGCTGTNATCGCTCGTGGTACCCCTGGTTTCTCCGGTGCTGACCTGGCTAACCTGGTGAACGAAGCGTCGTTGTTCGCGGCCCGTGCCGGCAAGCGCATCGTCGAAATGAAAGAGTTCGAATTGGCCAAAGACAAGATCATGATGGGCGCCGAGCGCAAATCCATGGTCATGTCCGAGAAAGAGAAGCAGAACACCGCTTATCACGAAGCAGGTCACGCAATTGTTGGTCGTGTCGTGCCTGAGCATGATCCGGTCTACAAGGTGTCTATCATTCCTCGCGGTCGTGCGCTGGGTGTGACCATGTTCCTGCCGGAAGAAGATCGCTACAGCCTGTCCAAGCGTGCGTTGATCAGCCAGATCTGCTCGTTGTACGGCGGCCGTATTGCTGAAGAGATGACCCTGGGCTTCGATGGTGTGACCACCGGTGCGTCCAACGACATCATGCGTGCCAGCCAGATTGCACGGAACATGGTAACCAAGTGGGGCTTGTCGGAAAAACTCGGTCCGTTGATGTACGCAGAAGAAGAGGGTGAAGTGTTCCTCGGTCGCGGCGGTGGCGGTCAGGGTGCAAGCTTCTCCGGTGAGACAGCCAAGTTGATCGACTCCGAAGTGCGCAGCATCATTGATCAGTGCTACGGCACAGCCAAGCAGATCCTCACCGATAACCGTGACAAGCTCGACGCCATGGCTGATGCCTTGATGAAGTACGAAACGATCGATGCTGATCAGATCGACGACATCATGGCGGGNCGTACGCCTCGTGAACCTCGCGACTGGTCGGGCGGCACCGGTACCTCCGGAACGCCTCCGGTGGCACAGGATCCGCGTCCGGAAACACCGATCGGCGGTCCGGCTGCTGACGTTTAAGGTTTGAAATGACTTCTGTTCAGTCCTCGACCCGGTTGCCTTGCGGCAATCGGGTTCTTGATTTAGCCCTGACGCACGTCATGGGTATTCTCAATGTCACTCCCGATTCCTTCTCTGATGGCGGCCAATATAGCCAGCTCGATGCGGCTTTGCGCCACGCTGAGGCTATGGTGGCGGCTGGCGCGACGTTGATTGATGTCGGTGGCGAATCGACCCGGCCGGGNGCCAGGGTGGTTTCACCGCTGGAAGAGCTTGAGCGCGTAGCTCCGGTCGTCGAGCGAATTCACCGAGAGCTGGATGTCATTATCTCGGTCGACACTTCCACGCCAGCTGTGATGCGCGAAGCCGCACGACTTGGCGCTGGGTTGATCAATGANGTGCGCTCGCTGCGGCGCGATGGCGCTCTGGATGCGGCCGCAGNCACTGGCCTGCCAGTCTGTCTGATGCATATGCTCGGTGAGCCGGGCGACATGCAGGACAATCCGCAGTATCAGGACGTCACGAAAGAGGTGGGCGAGTTCCTCGCTGAGCGCATGGCGCAGTGTGCGTCGGTAGGAATTACAGCGGACCGGGTCATCCTTGATCCGGGCTTTGGCTTCGCAAAAACCTTGCAGCACAATCTAAGCTTGTTCAAGCATATGGAAGCCTTGCATGCCTTGGGGCGGCCCCTGTTGGTCGGGGTTTCGCGAAAGAGCATGATAGGTCAGGCGTTGAATCGCCCGGTCGGAGAGCGCCTGTATGGCGGTCTGGCGCTCGCAGCGCTGGCTTCGGCCAAGGGGGCGCGTATATTGCGCGTCCATGATGTGGCCGAAACCGTCGATGTGGTGCGAATGATCGCCGCAGTGGAATCAGCCGAATAAGAATGATGGAGTACTTATGACTAAGAAATACTTTGGCACCGACGGCATTCGTGGTCGGGTCGGCGAATATCCGATTACTCCTGACTTCATGCTCAAGCTCGGCTGGGCTGCTGGTATGGCGTTCCGCAAAATGGGCGCCTGCAAGGTATTGGTGGGCAAGGANACTCGGATCTCTGGCTATATGTTCGAATCTGCGCTCGAGGCCGGACTTACTTCGGCAGGTGCCGATGTCATGCTTCTGGGGCCGATGCCGACACCGGCCATTGCCTACCTGACGCGTACCTTCCAGGCCGAAGCGGGCATCGTGATCAGTGCCTCGCACAACCCTCACGATGACAATGGCATCAAGTTTTTCTCCGGGAAGGGCACCAAGCTTCCTGATGAAGTCGAACATATGATCGAAGAGTTGCTCGACACCCCGATGACCGTGGTTGAGTCGAGCAAGATCGGCAAGGTATCGCGCATCAACGATGCTTCAGGCCGTTATATCGAATTCTGCAAAAGCAGCGTCCCGACCGGCACCAGCTTCGCGGGCATGAAGATCGTGATCGACTGCGCTCATGGCGCGACCTACAAGGTGGCGCCTAGTGTATTCCGTGAGCTGGGGGCCGATGTCGTTGTACTTTCTGCTCATCCTAACGGCCTGAACATCAATGAAAATTGCGGTTCGACCCATATGGAGCCGCTGCAAGCTGCCGTATTGGCCGAGCATGCTGATTTGGGTATCGCCTTTGACGGTGATGGTGATCGGGTTCAGATGGTCGATCATACCGGTGCTGTCGTCGACGGTGATGAGTTGCTGTTTATCATTGCTCGCGACCTGCATGTGCAAGGCAAGTTGCAGGGNGGNGTGGTCGGTACGCTGATGAGTAACCTGGGGTTGGAGCTCGCCCTGGCGGATCTGGCAATTCCTTTTGTGCGGGCTAATGTTGGCGACCGGTATGTAATCTCCGAGTTGCTGGAGCGCGATTGGCTGGTGGGTGGTGAAAATTCGGGCCACATTGTCTGCTTTAACCACACCACCACCGGTGACGCGATCATTGCTGCATTGCAGGTNTTGATGGCGTTGAAGGCCCGCTCCGAGGGGTTGGCGCAATCGCGTCAGGCGCTGCGCAAGTGCCCACAGGTGCTGATCAATGTGCGATTCGGCGGCGGCGCGAGCCCCCTCGATCATCCTGCGGTCAAAGAGGCCAGCGAGCGCGTTACCCAGGCCATGGCTGGTCGTGGGCGCGTGCTGTTGCGCAAGTCCGGGACGGAGCCGCTGGTGCGGGTCATGGTCGAAGGCGAGGACGAAACACAGGTTCGCGGCTACGCCGAAGAGCTGGCAAAACTGGTTACTGAAGTTTCTGCCTGATTTCGGCTTGCCAGCCATGATTGTGTTGGGTAACATCTGCGCCCACTTTGACCGACGAGGTACAGCATGCGTCGCCCTATGGTAGCTGGTAACTGGAAGATGCACGGTACCCGCGCCAGCGTCGCTGAGCTGATCAATGGCCTTCGTCATCTGGCCTTGCCGAGCGATGTTGATGTAGCGGTATTCCCGCCTTGCTTGCATATCAATCAAGTGATTGATGGCCTGGAAGGAAAGTCGATTTCGGTCGGCGCGCAGAATTCTGCGGTGGAATCCATGCAAGGTGCATTGACCGGTGAGATTTCGCCGAGTCAGTTGGTGGATGCAGGTTGTTCCCTGGTGCTTGTCGGGCACTCCGAGCGCCGCCAGATAATGGGCGAGCAGGACGGAATGCTGATTCGCAAGTTCGCAGCGGCACAGGCATGTGGCTTGATTCCGGTGTTGTGCGTAGGGGAAACCCTTGAAGAGCGCGAAGCTGGAAAAACTCTTGAGGTTGTCGGGCGTCAGCTAGGCAGTATCATTGAGGAGCTCGGTGTTGGTGCTTTTGCAAAGGCAGTAATCGCTTACGAGCCGGTCTGGGCCATTGGTACCGGGCTGACTGCTTCGCCGCAACAGGCGCAGGATGTGCATGCAGCCATTCGCGCTCAGTTGGCGGCAGAGAATTCTGAAGTCGCACAAGGTGTGCGGCTTCTATACGGCGGCAGCGTGAAGGCGGCCAATGCGGTCGAACTGTTCGGCATGCCGGATATCGATGGGGGGCTCATTGGTGGGGCTTCCCTGAATGCAGATGAGTTCGGTGCGATTTGTCGCGCCGCGGGAAACTGAAAAAATGCTGGAAACAGTCGTAGTCGTTTTTCATCTGCTGGGTGCATTGGGCGTAGTTGCTCTGGTATTGCTGCAGCAGGGTAAAGGTGCGGATGCTGGCGCGTCTTTCGGAGCAGGTGCTTCAAATACTGTGTTCGGAAGCCAAGGTTCCTCTACCTTTCTTAGTAAGTTTACTGCTATACTTGCCGCCGGTTTCTTCATAACCAGCTTNGGGTTAGGTTACTTTGCTAAAGAGAAGGCTCATCAGCTGACTCAAGTAGGTTTGCCAAACCCGGCAGTGTTGGAAGTTCCAAAGCAACAACCGGCTTCTGATGATGTCCCGGTGCTTCAAGAGCAAAAGTCGGCTACTCCAGCGACTGACGTGCCTCCAGCTCAAGAGCAGAAGTAAGAAGGGTTTCAAACGTAGTATTGCCGAGGTGGTGGAATTGGTAGACACGCAACCTTGAGGTGGTTGTGCCCATAGGGTGTAGGGGTTCGAGTCCCCTTCTCGGTACCAATTATCAGGAGAGCCCGCTGTTGCGGGCTTTCTTGTAGGTGGAAGGTTACATTGACCCTGTCAGGGATCGGTCGTATACTTCCGCCCCAGCTTTGTCGCGGGGTGGAGCAGTCTGGTAGCTCGTCGGGCTCATAACCCGAAGGTCGTCGGTTCAAATCCGGCCCCCGCAACCAGTTTAAGGAGCCCCTTTTAAGGGGCTTTTTGTTAGCTGGACACTTTCAACGCCGCTGTTCGACGGCGTTTCAAGGATGGGCGTTTCGCCCATTTTTTTATTTTGCANAGCATGCACATACATGCACGAGGGGGTTCAGGTGTCGAGCAAGCTAGAAGAGTTGCAGGCCTTGCTGGCCCCGGTGGTCGTGGCCCTAGGCTATGAATGCTGGGGTATTGAGTTTTCGGCTCAAGGTCGCCACTCAATGTTGCGCGTTTATATCGATAAAGAGGGCGGNGTGCTGGTGGACGATTGTGCCATTGTCAGCCGTCAGATCAGTGGTGTTCTGGATGTTGAAGATCCAATCGCCGTTGAATACACCCTTGAAGTTTCCTCGCCTGGCATGGAACGCCCGCTGTTCACTATTGAGCAGTTTGCAAAATTTGCCGGTGAACAAGTGAAGATCAAGCTGCGCTCGCCTTTTGAAGGCCGACGCAACTTTCAGGGCCTTCTGCGCGGTGTAGAAGAGCAGGACGTCGTGGTGCAGGTAGAAGACCATGAGTTCCTGTTGCCGATCGATATGATCGACAAGGCCAACATTATTCCCAGTTTTGACTGAGACGCGGATCCCGCGGATCCAATGGCTTGCGAAAGGCGAGGCGTACGATGAGCAAAGAAGTACTGCTGGTTGTTGAGTCGGTATCCAATGAAAAGGGCGTACCGGCAAACGTAATTTTTGAAGCGCTGGAGCTGGCTCTGGCCACTGCTACCAAAAAACGTTTNGAGGACGAAGTCGATCTGCGTGTGGAAATCAATCGCCACACCGGTGCTTACGAGACTTTCCGTCGCTGGACTGTTGTCGAAGAAGCAGACCTGGACGATCCGGCCATCGAAACCTGGCCGAGCAAGGTTGCAGAAACGCATCCTGGTGCTCAGGTTGGTGATGTAGTCGAAGAAAAGATCGAATCCATCGAGTTCGGCCGCATCGCTGCACAGACTGCCAAGCAAGTCATCGTGCAGAAAGTTCGCGAAGCCGAGCGCGCTCAAGTNGTTGATGCCTATCGCGAGCGCCTGGGAGAAATCATCTCCGGCACCGTGAAGAAAGTGACCCGCGACAACGTGATCGTCGACCTGGGCAACAACGCCGAAGCGTTGCTGGCTCGTGAAGACATCATTTCTCGCGAAACCTTCCGGGTTGGCGTGCGTCTGCGTGCGCTGCTCAAGGAAATCCGCACCGAGAACCGCGGCCCGCAGCTGATCCTGTCGCGTACTGCGCCNGAAATGCTGATCGAGTTGTTCCGCATCGAAGTGCCGGAAATCGCTGAAGGCCTGATCGAAGTAATGGCTGCNTCCCGTGATCCGGGTTCGCGCGCCAAGATCGCGGTNCGCTCCAAGGACAAACGCATCGACCCGCAAGGCGCTTGCATCGGTATGCGCGGTTCGCGCGTCCAGGCAGTGTCGGGTGAGTTGGGNGGTGAGCGTGTGGACATCGTCCTGTGGGACGACAACCCGGCTCAGTTTGTGATCAATGCAATGTCGCCGGCTGAAGTGGCGGCAATTATCGTTGACGAAGATGCCCATGCAATGGACATCGCCGTTGGCGCAGACAATCTGGCTCAGGCCATTGGTCGGGGTGGTCAGAACGTGCGTCTGGCTAGCCAGTTGACTGGCTGGACCCTGAACGTGATGACCGAATCGGACATCCAGGCTAAGCAGCAAGCAGAAACCGGCGACATCCTGCGCAACTTCATCGACGAGCTGGAAGTCGACGAAGACCTGGCACAGGTGCTGGTAGATGAAGGCTTNACCAGCCTGGAAGAGATTGCCTACGTACCGTTGGAAGAAATGCTCAACATCGACGGCTTTGACGAAGAAACCGTCAACGAGCTTCGCGCTCGTGCCAAGGATCGTTTGTTGACCAAAGCCATCGCTACTGAGGAAAAGCTGGCAGACGCCCATCCGGCCGAAGACCTGCTCTCGCTTGAGGGTATGGACAAGGATTTGGCGATGGAACTGGCGGTGCGCGGCGTAATTACCCGCGAAGACCTGGCCGAGCAGTCTATTGACGACCTGCTCGACATCGACGGCATTGACGATGATCGTGCCGGCAAGTTGATCATGGCCGCCCGAGCCCANTGGTTCGAGTAANTAGGCGCGGCCTGAGGAGAGAAGTGCATGACGCAAGTCACGGTGAAACAACTGGCCGATGAGGTCAAAACACCGGTAGAGCGCCTGTTGCAGCAGATGCGTGAGGCAGGTCTGCCGCACACCGCCGCCGAAGAACATGTGACTGACAGTGAGAAGCAATCTTTGCTGACTCACTTGAAAAGCAGCCACAAGGCGAAAGTGGAAGAACCACGCAAGATCACACTGCAGCGTAAAACCACCAGCACCCTGCGTGTTGCTGGCAGCAAAAGCATCAGTGTTGAAGTACGTAAAAAGAAAGTTTTCGTACAGCGCAGCCCGGAAGAAATCGAAGCCGAGCGCAAACGCGAACTGGAAGAACGTCGCGCAGTAGAAAATGCTGCACGTCAGAAGGCTGAAGAAGAAGCCAAGCGTCGCGCCGAAGAAGAAGCGCGTCGCCAGCCTGCTGCTGCGCAATCCGCTACTAACGACGCCGTTGCAGCACCTGCTGCAGTTGCCGAGCCAGTACGTGAAAGCGCGCCGGTTGTGGCTGCTGCACCAGCGCCGTCTGCCGATGTTCGCAACAAGCAGAACGAGCAGCGCCGTCCGGACAAACCACGTGCCGACGATAACAGTCGTCGTGGCAGTGGCGATGGTGAGCGCAAAAACGCTCCGCATCGTGCTTCGGTCAAAGAGAAAGCGCCTGCTCCACGCGTTGCCCCACGTACTACCGACGAAGAAAGCGATGGCTTCCGTCGTGGTGGTCGCGGCAAGGCCAAGCTGAAGAAACGCAACGCTCACGGTTTCCAGAGCCCAACCGGCCCTGTAGTGCGCGAAGTGAAGATCGGCGAGACCATCACTGTTGGCGATCTCGCCCAGCAGATGTCGGTCAAGGCTGCTGAAATCATCAAGTTCATGTTCAAACTGGGTACTCCAGCGACCATCAACCAGGTACTGGATCAGGAAACTGCCCAACTGGTTGCTGAAGAGCTGGGCCACAAAGTGACCCTGGTCAGCGACACCGCCCTGGAAGATTCCCTGGCCGAGTCCCTGAAGTTTGAAGGTGAAGCGTTCTCCCGTGCTCCAGTCGTGACCGTAATGGGCCACGTTGACCACGGTAAGACCTCGCTGCTCGACTATATCCGTCGTGCCAAGGTAGCTGCTGGCGAAGCCGGCGGTATCACCCAGCACATCGGTGCGTACCACGTTGAAACTGATCGCGGCATGGTCACGTTCCTCGATACCCCGGGTCACGCTGCGTTTACCGCAATGCGTGCTCGTGGTGCCAAGGCGACTGACATCGTGATCCTGGTAGTTGCAGCGGACGACGGCGTGATGCCGCAGACCATTGAAGCTGTCCAGCACGCCAAGGCTGCCGGTGTTCCTCTGGTAGTTGCAGTGAACAAAATCGACAAGCCGGGCGCTGATCTCGATCGCATCCGTAGCGAACTGTCGGTTCACGGCGTGACTTCGGAAGAGTGGGGCGGTGACACCCCGTTCGTATCGGTTTCGGCGAAAGTCGGTACTGGCGTGGACGAGTTGCTTGAAGCTGTTCTGCTGCAAGCTGAAGTTCTGGAACTGAAAGCGACTCCTTCGGCTCCTGGTCGTGGCGTCGTGGTTGAATCGCGTCTCGACAAAGGTCGTGGCCCGGTTGCTACCGTTCTGGTTCAAGACGGCACCCTGCGCCAAGGCGACATGGTGCTGGTCGGTTCGAACTATGGCCGCGTTCGCGCCATGCTCGACGAGAACGGCAAGCCAATCAAAGAAGCCGGTCCTTCCATCCCTGTCGAGATTCTCGGCCTGGACGGTACCCCGGACGCTGGCGACGAGATGAGCGTAGTTGCTGACGAGAAGAAAGCCCGTGAAGTGGCTCTGTTCCGTCAAGGCAAGTTCCGCGAAGTCAAACTGGCCCGTGCTCACGCCGGCAAGCTTGAAAACATCTTCGAGAACATGGGTCAGGAAGAGAAGAAGACGCTCAACATCGTCCTCAAATCCGACGTCCGTGGTTCGCTGGAAGCGTTGAACGGTGCCTTGAACGGCCTGGGTAACGACGAAGTGCAAGTGCGTGTTGTCGGTGGCGGTGTCGGTGGTATCACCGAGTCCGACGCCAACCTGGCACTGGCCTCCAACGCTGTACTGTTCGGCTTCAACGTGCGTGCCGATGCTGGCGCTCGCAAGATCGTCGAGCAGGAAGGTCTGGATATGCGTTACTACAACGTGATCTACGACATCATCGAAGACGTCAAGAAAGCCCTCACCGGTATGCTGGGCAGCGATGTTCGCGAGAACATCCTGGGTACCGCTGAAGTGCGTGACGTGTTCCGTTCGCCGAAGTTTGGCGCGATCGCCGGTTGCATGGTTATCGAAGGTGTTGTTCACCGTAACCGTCCAATCCGTGTACTGCGTGAAGACATCGTTATCTTCGAAGGCGAGCTGGAATCCCTGCGCCGCTTCAAGGATGACGCTTCCGAAGTACGTGCCGGCATGGAATGCGGTATCGGCGTGAAGAGCTACAACGACGTCAANGTCGGTGACAAGATCGAAGTCTTCGAGAAGGTNCAGGTTGCTCGCAGCCTCTAACTCGCGCACTTCAAGGGCCACGATGAGCCGCCGCATGCAGATGCGCAGCGCAGCGTCAGGACTCTAAACGCAACGCCCGGTCTGGCTTTTGTCAGGCCGGGCGTTTGCCGCTTTCAGACCCCATGGGTTTCACCGTGNGGCAGTAACAGGTAACAAGACATGGCAAAAGAATANAGCCGTACCCAACGTATCGGCGATCAGATGCAGCGTGAGCTGGCACAGCTGATCCGTCGTGAAGTCAAAGACCCGCGCGTCGGCCTGGTCACCATTACCGCTGTTGAAGTCAGCCGTGACGTCGGTCACGCCAAGATCTTCATCACCGTGATGGGGCAAGACAACGCTGAAGACATCGCGCAAAGCATCAAGGTGCTCAACTCCGCTGCCGGTTTCCTGCGCATGCAGTTGGCTCGCGAAATGAAGTTGCGCAGCGTTCCACAGTTGCACTTCCACTACGACGAAAGCGTCGTGCGTGGTGCTCATCTGTCGGCATTGATCGAACGTGCGGTAGCTGAAGACAATCAGCATCCGGTTGCGGCAGAAGCCGAAGACACCAAGGAGTAATCGGTGGCTCAGGTCAAACGTATCCGTCGTAACGTCAGCGGCATCATCCTGCTCGACAANCCATTGGGGTTCACCTCCAATGCGGCGTTGCAGAAGGTTCGCTGGNTGCTGAACGCCGAGAAGGCCGGGCACACCGGCAGTCTCGATCCGCTGGCCACCGGCGTGTTGCCGTTGTGCTTCGGTGAGGCCACCAAGTTTTCGCAATACCTGCTCGATTCCGACAAGGGTTACGAAACCCTGGCGCAACTGGGCAAGACCACCACCACGGCCGATGCCGAGGGTGATGTGTTGCTGGAGCGCCCGGTGACCGTTGGTCGCGCCGATGTCGAAGCGGTACTGCCGAAATTTCGTGGGCAAATCAGCCAGATACCGCCCATGTACTCGGCGCTCAAGCGTGATGGCCAGCCGTTGTACAAGCTGGCCCGGGCAGGTGAAGTAGTGGAGCGCGAACCGCGTTCTGTTACTATTACGCGCTTGGAATTACTGGCCTTTGAAGGTGATACTGCGCGGCTTGCAGTGGATTGCACCAAAGGTACCTATATCCGCACCCTGGTGGAGGATATCGGTGAGCAACTCGGTTGTGGCGCATACGTTGCTGAACTGCGACGTACCCAGGCCGGGCCTTTCACGCTGGCACAGACAGTCACGCTGGAAGAGTTGGAAGCGGTACATGCCGAAGGCGGCAACGAAGCGGTCGACCGCTTTTTGATGCCCTCGGACAGCGGCCTGCTGGATTGGCCACTGTTGCAGTTCTCGGAGCACAGCTCGTTCTACTGGCTTAACGGCCAACCGGTACGAGCCCCGGATGCACCGAAGTTCGGCATGGTACGGGTACAGGATCACAATGGTCGCTTCATCGGTATCGGTGAAGTGAGCGAAGACGGGCGCATCGCGCCACGTCGACTGATTCGGTCAGAATGACCGGACGAGGGTGGCTGTTAACAGGCACGGTCACTACTCATTTTTAGATACAGGGATTTGTCCCTGGCCTGTTGAAACTGTTTTTTGAAACAGTTTCCTGATAAAAGGATTGCCTCATGGCTCTCGACGTTCAAGAAAAAGCTCAAATCGTAGCTGACTACCAGCAAGCTGTTGGTGACACTGGTTCGCCAGAAGTGCAAGTTGCACTGCTGACCCACAACATCAACAAGCTGCAAGGTCACTTCAAGGCCAACGGTAAAGATCACCACTCCCGTCGTGGTCTGATCCGCATGGTAAACCAGCGTCGTAAGCTGCTGGACTACCTGAAAGGCAAGGATCTGGGNCGTTACCAGGCTCTGATCGGTCGCCTGGGTCTGCGTCGCTAATAAGCGATTGCGCTAGAGGTTGGTTGTCTGTCGTACGTCAGTGGGTTTCCCGCTGGCGCATGGCAGGCTCCCAGCCTCAAGTTTTATCTGGATACCTGCTTTACCTGGACAATGACAGTCGGGCCGATTCCCGGCGTTGCCCAAGAATTTCGCAAGAAGACAAGTTCCCCAAGAGCCACAAAAGAAGGTAGGACACCGTGAACCCGGTAATCAAAAAATTCCAGTTCGGTCAGTCGACCGTTACCCTCGAGACTGGCCGTATCGCCCGTCAGGCCTCCGGCGCAGTATTGGTCACCGTTGACGACGACGTCAGCGTATTGGTGACTGTGGTCGGNGCCAAGCAAGCCGATCCAGGCAAGGGCTTCTTCCCTCTGTCTGTTCACTACCAGGAAAAAACTTACGCTGCCGGTAAGATCCCTGGCGGTTTCTTCAAGCGTGAAGGCCGTCCTTCCGAGAAAGAAACCCTGACTTCCCGACTGATCGACCGTCCGATCCGTCCGCTGTTCCCAGAAGGTTTCATGAACGAAGTGCAGGTTGTCTGCACCGTCGTTTCCACCAGCAAGAAGACCGATCCGGACATCGCTGCGATGATCGGTACCTCGGCTGCGCTGGCCATCTCCGGCATCCCTTTCGATGGCCCGATCGGCGCTGCCCGCGTTGCGTTCCACGAAAGCACCGGCTACCTGCTGAACCCGACTTACGAACAACTGAAAGCGTCGAGCCTGGACATGGTCGTTGCCGGTACTTCGGAAGCNGTGTTGATGGTTGAATCGGAAGCCAAAGAGCTGACCGAAGACCAGATGCTGGGCGCGGTACTGTTTGCTCACGACGAGTTCCAGGTGGTGATCAACGCCGTTAAAGAACTGGCCGCTGAAGCTGCCAAGCCGACCTGGACCTGGGCTCCACAGCCTGAAGCCACTGCTCTGCTGGGCGCTATCCGTGCCGAGTTCGGCGACGCGATCTCCCAGGCTTACACCATCACCATCAAGGCCGACCGTTACGCTCGTCTGGGCGAACTGAAAGACCAGGTGGTTGCCAAGCTGTCCGGCGAAGAAGGTCAACCGACTTCCGCTGAAGTCAAAGCTGCTTTCGGCGAAATCGAATACCGCACCGTTCGCGAAAACATCGTTAACGGCAAGCCACGTATCGACGGCCGCGACACCAAGACCGTACGTCCGCTGAACATCGAAGTTGGCGTTCTGCCGAAGACCCACGGTTCGGCTCTGTTCACCCGTGGCGAAACCCAGGCTCTGGTTGTTGCAACACTGGGCACCGCCCGTGACGCACAGCTGCTGGACACCCTGGAAGGCGAGAAAAAAGACCCGTTCATGCTGCACTACAACTTCCCTCCGTTCTCGGTAGGTGAGTGTGGTCGCATGGGTGGCGCTGGTCGTCGTGAAATCGGTCACGGCCGTCTGGCTCGTCGTTCGGTTCAGGCCATGCTGCCTGCTGCNGACGTGTTCCCGTACACCATCCGTGTTGTGTCGGAAATCACCGAGTCCAACGGTTCGAGCTCCATGGCTTCGGTCTGCGGCGCTTCCCTGGCTCTGATGGATGCCGGCGTTCCGATGAAGGCACCGGTTGCCGGTATCGCCATGGGTCTGGTTAAAGAAGGCGAGAAATTCGCCGTCCTGACCGACATCCTGGGTGACGAAGACCACTTGGGCGACATGGACTTCAAAGTAGCGGGTACCGCCAAAGGTGTGACCGCGCTGCAGATGGACATCAAGATCAAAGGCATCACCGAAGAAATCATGGAAATCGCTCTGGGCCAAGCCCTGGAAGCGCGCCTGAACATCCTCGGTCAGATGAACCAGATCATTGGCCAGTCGCGTACCGAGCTGTCGGAAAACGCTCCGACCATGATCGCGATGAAAATCGACACCGACAAAATCCGTGATGTCATCGGTAAAGGCGGCGCGACCATTCGTGCGATCTGTGAAGAGACCAAGGCTTCGATCGACATCGAAGACGACGGCTCGATCAAGATCTTCGGCGAAACCAANGAAGCTGCTGAAGCTGCACGTCAGCGCGTTCTGGGCATCACCGCAGAAGCTGAAATCGGCAAGATCTACGTCGGTAAGGTTGAGCGCATCGTCGACTTCGGCGCATTCGTCAACATCCTGCCGGGCAAGGACGGTCTGGTTCACATCTCGATGCTGAGCGACGCTCGCGTAGAGAAAGTGACCGACATCCTGAAAGAAGGCCAGGAAGTGGAAGTACTGGTACTGGACGTGGACAACCGCGGCCGTATCAAGCTGTCCATCAAAGACGTAGCAGCAGCCAAGGCTTCGGGCGTTTAATCACTCCCCACGCCTGACCGCTTCAACGTTGTAAAAAATGCCCCGCAGTGAAAGCTGCGGGGCATTTTTTTGCCTGCGAAAAAATGATGCGAGCCATGAAGTTGCCTGACCCCAAAGTCAGTGCTAGGTTTAGCCCACTGCCCGTGTAGCTCAGTTGGTAGAGCAGCGCACTCGTAACGCGAAGGTCGCAGGTTCGATTCCTGTCTCGGGCACGAGCGACACGTTGTTTTCAGATGATCCCGAATGGTTCTGAAGGCCAGACAAACCGGGCTTCNAACGGTTTTTTTGCGTCAGAGAGATCCTTGATGATCCAGATCCATCTTCCATTCCTCAGATCAAAGAGAACGCCATGACCGTTAAAGAATTGACCCAAGAAGCCAGACACGCAGAAGCGCTGAAGAAGTATTTGCTGGATTCGCCCCAGCTAGCCGAAGAAATCAAGGACCTGCCCGCCGACGATCAGAAAGACCAGATCCAGTGGGCATTCGAGGATGAGGCAGAGTCCCAGGGCTTGCAGCCGTGGGAACTGACGCTCAAGTACACCTCAACGCCTGAAGAGTTCGAGGCTGCGCGCCTTGTTCTGCACAAGGAGGCTGCCGAGGTGTTGGGCGTCGAGTGGGAAGAGTACTGCGAGATGAATAATCTGGTGGTCTGACCTGTGGGAGCGGGCTTGCTCGCGAAAGCGGTGAGTCAGGCGACAATTGCGTCGACTGACACGCCCTCTTCGCGAGCAAGCCCGCTCCCACCTATGAAACGGGCGTTTTCTCAATCAAAGGCTCAGGCGCATCGACAGATCGACAGCTTTCACATCCTTGGTCATCGCACCAATCGAGATGTAATCCACCCCGGTCTCGGCGATCGGTAGCAGCGTGCTTTCGTTGATACCGCCGCTGGCNTCCAGTTTCGCCTGGCCTGCNTTCAGNCGCACGGCTTCGCGCATGTCATCCAGACTCAATTCATCGAGCATGATGATGTCGGCACCGGCCGCCAGGGCTTCCTTCAGCTCGTCCAGGNTTTCCACTTCGATCTCCACCGGTTTGCCCGGGGCAATCTTGTGCGCGGCTTTGATGGCCTCCGGGATGCCACCGC
>Ga0065714_10002476_pt1 | contig 16393 bp, 13 predicted proteins | sample MisRhiReplicate2_FD_59101 | JGI IMG/M metagenome (GOLD analysis project Ga0065714, IMG submission 59101) | Miscanthus rhizosphere microbial communities from Kellogg Biological Station, MSU, sample Rhizosphere Soil Replicate 2: eDNA_1 v2... | ecosystem: Host-associated > Plants > Roots >...
TCATTTTTTTTGTCTCTAAAAAAGTGTCGTAAAAATAAAAAAAACTGTTGTGATAAATATCATCCTGTGTTTTGAGGTTTGATTGATAAGATTCCGGATGAAATCTGCGTAATGACAAAACGATATCTTTAGCTACAGCTTTTTCACTTGTGAGAAGAAGTTTTACAAAATAATTGTATTCTTCTGCAGACCTGTTTTTTTCAGTAAAGCTTATTGAGCTTGCAACCGTAGTCTTTATGATTGGATCTAAGGTAAGCCAGTTTATTTTTTTTTGTATAAAATGATCTGCAGTGATGGGAAGTTCAAAAAGCCCACGATAGTTTATAGGATGATGATTCTCGGGATTATTAAAATATTCTGTTTTTGTAATCACAAAATCGTAATCACCGGAAGTCATATATTTTACTTTTTCTTCTATGTGATGAGGGGTCATAAGATCATCACTATCAAAAAAAATGATGTAATTTCCTTTGATGTTTTTCATTCCCAGGTTTCTGCACGCATTGGCTCCTTTGGGATAATTATGAGGACGCTTGATGAGCTTGAATCGAGAATCTTTTATAAGATACTGTTCTATAATATTACAAGAATTGTCGGTAGAACCGTCATCTACAATAATGCATTCCCAATTTTTATAAATTTGTGACAAAATAGAATCGAGTGTTTCGCCAACAAGAGATTCTCGGTTATAATTGGGTATGATAATTGAAACAAGTGTTGTTTCCATTAGAAAAGATATTTAATTAGCCTGATGCCGTTTATAATATTATCTCGTGAGACAGTGAATATGATGTTTGAAGTTGCTTTTTTACCAGTATAATAATAATGTTTTTTTAAACAATTTAGCAGTATCTTTTTCTGTTCAGAAGTAAATAAGTGATAGTAACGAGAAATGATATAGCCGTAAAAAGCATTTGTAGCTTGTGATTTTTCTTTGCTATTGTTGCTCAAAGAAGAGATGTTTAAACCTGAGTTTCTTATGAAAATATAGCTTTTCTCCGAATACAATATTCGATCATTTTCTGCATAATCAAAAATCATACAGTCATCACTGTGCCAAGCTAATGGAAATTGATTTATTTTGTGTTTTCTGTAAGTTTCTGTTCGGAAAATATTTTCTGAGAGAGAAGATAAACTAACGTGATCTATTCTTGAAATTAAAAAATCTTTCCTGTTGATGATAGATTTTGAAAAAGAAAATTGTTTTATAAATTTGTTTTTTGCATCAATAATTTTTACAGGAAACTTCAATACATTTATATTTTCTCGATCAAGAGTATCTAAGGAATCATAAAATTCGTCCACAAAATTTTCTGACAGCATATCGTCATCTCCCAGAATCTGAAACCAGTCTTCTTTTACATTTTCAAGAATTCGCTCCCACTGTAAAGCGAGATTTTTACCACCCAAATTATTATTGTAATTAAAATAGTGATGGGAAGACTCATCAAAATATTGATCAATTATTTGCTTAGGATCATCCGGACTTGCATCATTTCCTATGTACAAAGTAAAGTTTCTGTTACTTTGTGCAGCGACAGACTTTAGAGTTTCTTCAAAGAAATCTATTTTGTAATAAGGTATGACGATGGCGAGCTTATTCATCTAAAACATAGAGTAAATTGATAAAATCTGAAAATATTATAAATATTGATCATTATTTGTTTTGCTTTCTTTTGTAATCCAAGAACTACTTTTGTTAGCAGATTTCAGATAATATTTTTCTTCCAAAGACATATTTTCATAATCCACATACCAACCTCCATGTTTCGCAGTATATTTTCCAGCTAATCGGAGAGCATGATAAAAGTTTGAAAATTCAGTTAAATATCTTTTAAAGTTTGGTTTGTAAACTGCAAATGTGGTATCAATAGGAGCTTCATACAAATCTTTTTCAATCTCATTCTGCCAAAACTTTTCTTCCCATTTTATAACTTTTTCCTTTGATGGAAATGTAGAAGGAATGTCATCAATACGTAATGCAAATCCTACTTTAAGAACTTTTGGAAAGTACTTTAACAGTTTCCAAAGTAAAACTCGCATGAAGTTGTCAGGAAGATTTTCATTAGGTACAATATCAGCGTCTGTAAGAATGAAAAAATTTTGCCCATATTTTTCAAGTAGCGACTGAGAATTTAAGAATACTAAATGTCCGTAATTTTTGTCCATTCTTTCAATGGTAATCAATTCTTTGATTTCTTCATAGTATTTCAAAAGGGGAGGGTAAGTAGAAGTATTGTCTATGATAATTATTTTTTTGAATCCTCTTTTAAGTGCAAAATTGACAAGCTTTTTTAAGTAATATAGTTGGTTAAAATTTATGATAATAAAAGGTATATTTTTAGGATTTATAAACTGCCTTATATTTGTTTTATCAGAAAACAGGACAATCAATGTTTTTAATAAAAAATACATTTTTTTCATAATAGTTTTCATAAAATTTTCAAGTAATTTTTAGCTGTCAAATATTTAACGATCATTTTTAAATTTCAAAGATATTGAAAATAGATTATCTTATTTATTATGCATTATTTAATGTATTTGTCTCTGATCTTCATAAAAGGCAATTCTACAAATTTATAAATTAGAGTTGCAGATAAAAAAGAAAGAATCCAATACAAAACGTAATTAATAAGTAATTCCTTTTTGAAGTGTACATAATTTAAAAATAAGCCCTGAAGTAAAGTAGAATTTACAAGGTACAATGAGTAGCTGATTAAGCTGATAAATGTAACAGTTTTAAGAACTATGACGCTCTTAGGTATTTTCATGCAAAACAAAAACGGAAGCAAAAGAAATACTGCAAAAGAATTAAATGTAAATGAGAAAACACATTGAAATAAGGAAGAATAGTTATCTGAAAAATCTAAAATTCTTAAAATTATAAGCAGTATAACACCGATAACAAATTTAATGTTTTTCGAACGAAAAAATATAGTTTCGAAATAACTTTTCATATAAGCAGCTAATACTCCAAACATTATACTATCTAATCTCAGAATTGTTACAGAACGGAAAGTCTCATCCCATTGGGATATGGTGTTTGTTACAGGATGATAATTAAATTTATACAATCTCAAAAAAGGAATTACTATTATAAATATCAAAATAACATACAGAAAAGCTTTTTTTCTATTTTTAAAAATAGAAAAAAGCAGCAATGTTACAAGGGGAAGTAGTAAATAAAACCATTCTTCAATACTTAATGACCATGCCTCAGGATATAAGTAAGGCTCAAACTTTGTAAAATTTTGAATGAATAAAAAATGTTTGAGTGTTTTTATAATATTAAGTTCTTTAAAAATGAGAAAATGTAAAGCACATACGATTGTAAGAACGAAAAAATAAGCAGGTATAGTTCGCATCCATCTTCTGATCCAAAAATTTAGAATATTATTTTTTAAGTTTTTTTTCTGATAAAATTTAATAAATATTCCGCCAATAAGAAAACCACTTAAAACAAAAAATAGCAATACGCCATCTAAATAAAAATATTGATTTATAACTCTTAAATCAGTTGGAAGTTGATAAACACCATGATTAATGAGTACAAATACGATAGCAAAAAATCTTAAAAGGTCAAGACCAAAATTTCTGCTTTCAGGAATTTCAATTGTAAAAATTTTTTTCATCTGTTTGAATTAGAATAAATACACTCTAAATTTTTGGTAAGATTCAATATCTTTAGAAATTATTTTATACGGGTGTAATATCTTTTCAGCCTGTTTTCAAGTTTAAGAAGAATAGAAATTACATTCTTTTTGTACTGAAACGGGACATATTTAAGAAAAGAATTATAATTAAAACTCTTGATTCTGTTTTTGTAAATCAGCTCATTAAAGCGATAAAGACGTGCCTTGTTTTCTCTGTTCTGAAACGAAGTCGAATTTTGAGAATAATGATTTTGGTGCAAAACAATTTCCTCATCCACAAATTTAATCTGCAAAAGTGCTTTTACTCTTTCGATCAGCTCATTATCATCATAAGCAATCCCCAAAGCAAAGCGTTCGTCAAATCCTTTAAGCTTTTGTAATGATTTTTTTGAAATTGCAGTACAAAAATGATAAGCTTCCGGACGATGAACAGAATGATTATACCATCCTGCATCACCATCATTTAAGATAATATGATCATCTTTTTGTATGATAGCAGTAATTTCTGTTGGCGTTTCAAGCAATAAATCTAAGTTTTCTGTAGAATCTTTATCTAACGAAAAACAGGCAAAACTCAAATAATTGGTGTCGGTAAGATTGTTTTCTGTATATTCTAAAATATTTCCAAAATGTAAGCATTCCGGATTCTGCAATATCACTTTGTCTCCTTTAGCTGCCCTAAATCCTATATTGAAAGGGATGCAGGAATTTTGGTACCATTTATTTTTTTTCTCCAGACGGATGACTTTCAAAAAAGGAAACTGCACTGTTAAATCCTCCAATCTTTCATGTTCATCACTTCCGTCATCTACGGCAATTACTTCCAGGCCTTTGTCAAAATTTTGTCTTGCAATGCTCTTTAAAGTTCTTTCGAAGAGTTTTTTTCTGTTATAATATGCGGTAACAATGGAAATCATAAAGATATTTTTTTACTTTTCCATGAGCTTTCCACGCCGGTTTTCCCGGGTCTTACACCTCCATACTGCTGAAGAAATGAGCTTTCGTCTTCCTCTATTTCAAATGCAATCTGATATTTAGGAAGATGATCGACCACAGTGTTGCTTGATGGCGAAGAAATAGCGAATGTAGCGGTGTAGAAACCTGTAGTCAGGAGGTTTTTCGGGAGCATACATTTTAGATTCCAATTACCTGTTTCTGGTTTTGCAAAACGTTCGGATGTATAGTCAGATGTCCAGTAAATTAAGTCATCATCATTATTCTTAATATCGATTGTTATGTATGCGTTTTCTACCGGAACTCTGCTTACAATATCAAAATTAAATTCTAAAATATCTTCCGTAAAAAGACGGTTGTGATCGTAAGGTTTTTGAAGTTCGACTTTCAAAATCTGCATATCTTTAGATTCATCCAAAGGATAATTGATAACGAAATTTTTCTCTGCCGATGCAAATTCCATATCATATCGGTTGAGTACGCCGTCTATTTTTCCTGTGGAAATAATTTCGCCGTTTTTTAAAAGAATTCCCGTATTGCAAAGTCTTCTGACGGCGGCAAGGTTATGACTTACGAAAAGTACCGTTCTGCCTTCGCCTTTACTCACATCACCCATTTTGCCTAAACATTTTTTCTGAAACTCGGCATCACCCACAGCCAGAACCTCATCGACAATAAGGATCTCAGATTCTAGATGTGCCGCCACTGCAAAAGCAAGACGTACATACATTCCTGAAGAATACCGTTTTACAGGCGTATCGATATATCTTTCAACACCCGAAAAATCTACGATCTCATCAAACTTCCTTTTAATTTCTTTACGGCTCATTCCTAAAATCGCCCCATTTAGGTAAACATTCTCTCGTCCTGTCATTTCCGGGTGAAATCCCGTTCCGACTTCAAGAAGAGATGCTATTCTTCCGTTGGTGAAAATCTTACCTGTAGTTGGCTTTGTTACTTTACTTAAAAGCTTTAGAAGGGTAGATTTTCCGGCTCCGTTTCTGCCGATAATTCCCACGGCACTTCCTTGCTCGATTTCAAAGTTGATATTTTTGAGCGACCAAACATACTCGGATATTCCTTTTGTGGAGCGGTCGTTGGCTTCGCCAATTTTCAGATAAGGGTTTTCTTTTCCTCTCACTTTGTACCAAAACTTGTTGAGGTCGTGAGACAAAGTACCGGTTCCGACTTCTCCGAGACGATATTGTTTTGATATGTTTTCTGCCTTTAATGCAAGCATGTAATTTAAATTTTAAATTTGGTTTCTTTTTGTGTTTTTGTAATCTGGATTATTACCCGTTTTATTAATTTAAACTGTATCCATGAAAGTTTTCTCAACTTTATTGAAGATAACTGTTCCTAAAGCAAGAATAAAAAATATAATAATGGTACTCAAGCCAAGCATAAGCACTGAAAATTCTCCTTTACCCAACCATCCGTATTTGAAACATTCAAAGATTCCGGTGAGCGGATTGTAGTAGGCAAGTTCTCTCCAGGATCCTTTTAGCACTGAGATTGGATAAATTACAGGAGTTGCATACATATATAAACTTACTCCAAATCCTAAAAGCATACTGAGATCTTTGTATTTTGTCGTTAATGCTGAAAAGATCATTCCTGCACCTAAAGCAAAAGCAGCCATGAGAATAATTAAAAACGGAGTAGCCAACATCCAGATATTGGGTTGCACTTCACCTTTGAAAAGGAAATAACTCCAAAATCCTAAGAATAATAAAAATTGCACCCCAAATCTCATCAGGTTTGAAATAACAACTGAAATCGGAGTTACCAATCTTGGAAAATATACTTTTCCAAAAATGCCTGCGTTTCCAGAAAAAGTAGAAGAAGTTCCTGTAAGGCTGCTTGAAAAATAATTCCAGAGCATTACTCCGGCAAGATAAAATAATATTTTTGGGGCCCCGTCCGTAGGTAAGTTGGCAATATTGCCAAAAATTATAAGGTAGGCTAAAGTAGTGAAAATAGGATTGATAAAAAACCAGATCGGTCCTAAAACAGTCTGTTTGAAACTTGATACAAAATCTCTTTTTACAAACATATAAACGAGATCTTTATATCGCCAGACTTCTTTGAGTTTCAGATCAAATAAAGAGTGGCTGTCTTCTATAATTTCTGTCCACTCTTGTTGTGGTTCATTCATTTGTGGGAAAATTTTTACAAATTTATAATAATTAATTGATTATCATCTTTTAATACTAAATTGGGATTGTAAGAATAGTAATTAAAAGATTTCAATTTCTAATAGGTAGGTTTATAAAACCAATTTCTTCAAATACTCACCATACCCGCTTTTGCCGTATTTTGCAGCAGTTTCAAGAAGCTTTTCTTCATTGATGAAACCGTTTCTGAAGGCGATTTCTTCAATGCAGCCTATTTTAAAGCCTTGTCTTTTTTCAATCACGCTTACAAATTCTGATGCGTCATTCAAAGAATCAAAAGTTCCGGTATCCAGCCATGCAGTTCCCCTGTCGAGAACGCCGACTTCCAGTTTTCCTTTACTTAAATAAACATTATTGACATCCGTAATTTCCAGTTCGCCTCTGGGAGAAGGTTGTATGTTTTTTGCAATTTCTACGACTTCATTGTCATAGAAATACAATCCCGGAACGGCATAATTTGATTTCGGATGAGTCGGTTTTTCTTCTATAGATTTTGCTTTAAAATTTTCATCAAATTCTACGACGCCATATCTTTCAGGATCTGCAACATGGTAAGCAAAAACTACACCTCCATCGGGGTTGGTTTTGTTTTTCAACAAAGTTCCCATTTCCGAACCGTAGAAAATATTATCTCCTAAAACCAGAGCTGCTGAATCATTACCGATAAATTGATCACCCAAAATAAATGCCTGTGCAAGACCATCCGGACTTGGCTGTACCACATATTCGATATTGCAGCCGATTTGTGAGCCGTCACCTAAAAGTTTGATAAAACCTGCCTGATCATGAGGTGTGGTGATGATCAGAATATCTTTTATTCCCGCCAGCAAAAGTGTGGAAAGCGGATAATAGATCATTGGTTTGTCGTAAACCGGCATCAGTTGTTTACTGACAGCAATAGTCAATGGAAAAAGTCTTGTTCCTGAACCGCCTGCTAAAATAATTCCTTTCATTTGTTTGGTGTTTCGTATTAATTATACTGCCCGTCGTAATATTTCTGATAATCTCCGGAAGTTACGTTTTCCAGCCATTCTTTGTTGTCCAAAAACCAGTCAATGGTTTTCCCTAATCCCTGTTCGAAAGTGACAGAAGGTTTCCAGCCTAAATCTTTGTTTAGTTTATTGGCATCAATAGCGTAACGTTTGTCGTGCCCCGGTCTGTCTTTTACATAGGTAATCAGCTTTTCAGAATGCCCTTCGGGATTCCCCAATTTTTCATCCATCTGCTTAATGAGTTCTTTGACCAGATCAATGTTTTGCCATTCGTTGAAACCTCCGATATTATACGTTTCTCCGGTTTTGGCTTCATTGAAAATCTGATGAATTGCTTTTGCGTGATCGATCACGAACAGCCAGTCTCTCGTATATTTTCCGTCACCGTAGATCGGTAGCGGCTTTTCATTAATGATATTCGAAATGCAAAGTGGAATCAGTTTCTCAGGAAAATGATTCGGTCCGTAATTATTTGAACAGTTGGAAACGATAAAAGGCATTCCGTAGGTATTTCCATATGCTCTCACCAAATGATCGGAAGCAGCTTTTGAAGCAGAATACGGTGATTGCGGATCGTAAGCGGTTGTTTCAAGGAAAAATCCTGTTTCTCCTAAGCTTCCGTATACTTCATCGGTCGAAACGTGGTAAAAAAGATTCGTTCTTTTTTCATCTGGGAATCTTCCGTGGGTATGATCAGGGTTTAATGTCCAGAATTCTTTACATAAATTAAGAAGATTTGCCGTTCCGTTGACGTTGGTGTTGATAAATGCCATTGGATCGGTGATGCTTCTGTCAACATGGCTTTCCGCAGCCAGATGAATCACTGCATCCGGATTGTATTTTTCAAAAACCCTTCTTAGCTCTTCTGGTTTCGTAATATCTGCTTTTTCAAAAACGTAATTAGGCTCGTTTTCGATATCTTTTAAATTCTCAAGATTCCCGGCATACGTCAATGTATCAAGATTGATGATCGTTGAGTCCGGATTGTTTTTCACGAATTCTCTTACAACGTGTGACCCGATGAAACCGGCGCCCCCGGTGATGATGATGTTTTTCATGTTGTATGATTGTTGCCGATCAGTCGGCATTTTAATATAAAATTTATGTTAAGGTTTATTTAACCACAGTTTTCCGTCCGATACTTTTGTAATAAAAGCCATTCTGCTCAGGAGTTTCCAGCGGATACATATTTCTTCCGTCGAAGATAACCTTGTTATTCATTTTTTCAGCCATCAGTTTAAAGTTCGGATTTTTAAATTCAGACCATTCTGTGGCGATAAATAATGCGTCTGCATTTTCGAGTGCTTCGTACATCGTTTTGGCATACTGTATTTTATCACCGAGAATTTTCTGAACATTTTTTTCAGCTACGGTGTCATATGCAACAATTTTTGCTCCTTTTTCTAACAATAAACTGATATTGTCTAAAGATGAAGCTTCTCTGATGTCATCAGTGTTTGCTTTAAAAGCAAGTCCCCAAACAGCAATTGTTTTACCTTCAATATTTCCGCCGAAATATTTTTCGATCTCAGAAACAAGAATTACTTTCTGTGAAATATTCACACTTTCTGTGGCTTCCAATATCTGGAAATTAAAATCTTCTTGTTTTCCGGATTTGATTAATGCTTTCACGTCTTTTGGAAAACAGCTTCCGCCATATCCGATCCCCGGAAATAAAAACCGATGGCCTATTCTGTCGTCACTCCCCATTCCAAGCCTCACTTTATCTACGTCAGCGCCTACTTTTTCACAATAATTAGCAATTTCATTCATAAAGGTGATTTTCACTGCTAAAAATGAATTAGAGGCATATTTTGTAAGTTCAGATGATTTCTCATCCATAAAAATAATAGGAATTCCCGTATTGGTAAATGGCTGGTAAATTTGAGCCATGATCTCTTTTGCTTTATCAGAGCTTGATCCTACAACAACTCTCGCCGGATTCATAGAATCTTCTACTGCAAAACCTTCTCTCAAAAATTCGGGATTAGAAACTACATCAAATCCGATCCGGGTTTTTGAAGCAATGACTTCACTTACTCTGTCAGCGGTTCCTACAGGCACGGTACTTTTATTGACAATAACTTTATATTCTGTCATCATTTCACCAATATCATTGGCTACCTTTAAAACGTAAGAAAGATCTGCAGAGCCGTCTTCTCCGGGAGGGGTTGGTAATGCAAGATAAATAACTTCACTTTTATCTAAAGCTTTTTTCAGATCGGTGGTAAAAAATAATCTCTCTGCCTGTATGTTTCTGAGGAACATTTCTTCGAGATTCGGCTCATAAATCGGCACAATGCCATTTTTCATGTCCGCTACTTTTTTTTCATCTATATCAACACAGTATACAGAATTTCCAAGTTCTGCGAGAGTGGTTCCTGTAACCAATCCTACATAGCCTGTTCCAACTATTGTTATATTCAAAATGTATGTTTTTAAAAAATTCTTGACAAAAATACTAAAAATACTTTTCATGGTCTTTTTAAATAAGCAATAAGTTATTCAAAATCATAGTGAAGTCTTATTTGTCATTAAATATTCATGATATTTTTTAAAACTTATTTAATTGATTATGAAGCGTATTTGGTTATTTTATAAAAATGTCTTATATTTGCATAAGATTTACGGAAAAATGAGAAGGCTTCGCAAGAAAGCCTTTTTTCGTACAGGTAGATCGTCATTAATAAATATATGGAGTTTAGAAAAAATATTGAAACATTATTAAGTAATTTCCTTGAGACAAGAGAGGATTTATTTCTTATTGATTTAAAGATTTCTGCGGCAGATGACGTTACTGTGATTTTAGACGGTGACAACGGCGTAACTCTGCAGGATTGTCTGGATGCAAGTCGCGCAATAGAGTTCAATGCAGATCGTGACGAGCATGATTTTAGCCTTCAGGTAATGTCTGCGGGATTGAGTGAGCCTTTGGCAACGCCGAGACAGTTTAATAAAAATATTGGAAGAGAAATCGAAGTAATGCTTCAGGATTCTTCAACAATAGAAGGTGAATTAGCTAAAGTAGACGAAGAGAAAATCACATTGATTCTTCGTTACCGAAAACCAAAAGATATCGGTAAAGGTAAAGTGGATGTGGAGGAGGAAAAAGAAATTTTGTACTCTGAGATCAAAAAAGCATTGGTAGTAGTTAAATTTTAATAAAAAGAAAAAAAGATAAATGGATAATATAGCGTTGATTGAATCCTTTGGTGATTTTAAAGACGAAAAGGGGATCAGTAAGATCGATCTGATGGCAATTATTGAAGATTCTCTGAAAACTCTTTTGAGAAAAAGATTTGATTCTGATGATCATTTTGATGTCATTGTAAACCCTGATAAAGGTGACTTTCAGATATTTTTAAATAAAACAATCGTTGAAGACGAAATGTCTGAAGATGATGATTTGGAAATAGAAATTACCGAAGCTAAAAAAATAGATCCTACTTTTGAGGTAGGTGAAGATTTTACCATGGAAATTCCTGTTGCTCAATTAGGAAGAAGAAATATTCTTACCTTGAAGCAGATCTTGGCTACGAAATTGCAGGAGCATAATAATGCAATGCTTTATGAGCAGTTCAAAGACAGAATCGGGGAAATCGTTACAGGAGAAATCCACCACATCCGTCACAAGCACGTGATTTTGCTGGATGATGAAGATAACGAATTTATTTTGCCAAAAGAAAATCAGATTTCTTCAGACTTCTTTAAAAAGGGCGAAAACATCAGAGCAATCGTAGAAAGTGTAGATTTCAAAGGTTCAAAACCTCAGATCATTATTTCTCGTACAGCTCCGAAATTCCTTGAAAAATTATTAGAACTGGAGATTCCTGAAATTCAGGACGGAACCATCATTCTTAAAAAAGCAGTGAGAATTCCCGGTGAAAAGGCAAAAATCGCTGTTGATGCTTACGATGACAGAATAGATCCGGTAGGAGCTTGTGTCGGTGTGAAAGGATCAAGAATCCATGGTGTGGTAAGAGAGTTGAGAAACGAAAATATAGATGTAATTCAGTGGTCAAAAAACCCTGAAATACTGGTGAAGAGAGCTTTAGGAAATGTTACCATCAATAAAATTGAAATCAATGAGGAAACCAACTATGCAATGGTTTATACTCCTGTTGAAGAGATTTCTAAAGTAATCGGTAAACAAGGTCAAAATATCAGACTCGCTTCTTGGTTGACAGGGTATGAAATTGACGTGTACAGAGAATCTAGTGAAGACGATGATGTTGATTTGAGAGAATTCAACGATGATATCGAACAGTGGATTTTGGATGAATTTAAGAAAGTAGGTCTTACTACTGCAAAATCTGTTTTGGATAAAGAAACGGAAAGTCTTTTGAATATGGTTGATTTGGAAGAAGAAACCATCGAAGATGTAAAACGCGTCTTAAGAGAAGAATTTGAAGATTAAAATTTCGGAATAAATTTTAATAAGCAGTAAAAAGAATACTTTAATTTTAAGAATTAAAAAAACAGTAAATAATATAGATGCCAAAAATAAGATTAAATAAAGCGGTTAAGGAATTCAACATATCGATGTCCAGACTAGTGGAGTTTTTACAGTCTAAAGATATTGTGGTTGAAAACAATCCTAACGCTCAATTAGAAGAAGCGGCATATTCTGCATTGGAAGCTGAGTTTGCCAAAGACGGCGAGCAACGTAAAGCTTCCCATGAGGTGGTTATTTCTAAAGTTCCGGAAGAAAAACTGGAGATCGAAGAAAAGAAAACACCTGAAGTAATAAGAGCTAAAGCTAATAAACCAGAAACCAGAATTTTAGGTAAAATTGATTTGGAGCCTAAAAAACCTGAAGCTGTGGAAGAAACTCCTGCTCCGGCACCTGCTGCTCCCGTTGAGGAGAAAAAAGAGGTCGTGGAAGAAGTGAAAGAAGTGGCTAAAGAAGAACCAAAAGTGGTTTCTGAAACTAAACCAACACCGGAAAAGCAGGAGTTTAAAGTGTTGGATAAAATCGATTTGTCTCAGATTGAGGGAAATAGAAACAGACCTGCAAGAAAAGATAAGCCTAAAGTTGAGGAGGTAAAAGCTGAGGTAAAACCGGTGGAGCCCGTAAAAGAAACACCAAAACCGGTTGAAAAACCAATTGAGAAAGTGGAAGAAAAAAAACCGGCACCTGTAGCAGAAGAACCTCAGGAATCTCAGAAAATTGAAACTGTTTATCAGAAGCTTGACGGACCAAAGATCGTTGGTGAGAAAATTGACTTAACTCAGTTTGCTCCCAAATCAAATTCCGGAGCTAAAAAGAAAAGAAAAAGAATTGAAAAGCCGGGTGGTCCTAACCAGAATACCGGGAATAACCAGCAAGGCGGACAAAACCGTCCTCAAGGTCAGAATGGTCCGGGTGGAAACCGTCCTCCGGGACAAGGTGGTCCTCAAGGGAACAGACCTCCGGGACAAGGTGGTCAAAACCGTCCGGGTGGCCCAGGTGGAAACCGTCCTCCGGGACAAGGTGGTCCTCAAGGAAATCGTCCTCCGGGACAAGGTGGCGGAAACCGTTTTGGAAATAACAACAGACCTGGTCAAAGAACGATGCCTGTCGAATTAACAGACGAGCAAGTTAAAAACCAGATCAAGGAAACTCTTGAAAAACTTACCAATAAAGGAGGTAAATCTAAATCTGCTAAACACAGAAAAGATAAAAGAAGTTACCGTAGAGAGCAGGATGAGCGTCAGCAGGAAGCAGATGCAAGAGATACTTCACTAAAAGTTACAGAATTTATCACGGTCGGAGAATTGGCAAGTTTGATGGATGTAAGTGCAACTGAAGTAATTTCTGCTTGTTTCTCTCTTGGTGTGATGGTAACCATGAACCAAAGATTAGAAGCTGATACCTTATTATTAGTAGCTGACGAATTCGGATTTAAAATTGAATTCTCAGATGCTGATCTTGAAGAAACAGATTCTGAAGAAGATATCGATACAGAAGAAAGCCTTGTTTCAAGAGCTCCGATTGTAACGGTGATGGGACACGTTGACCACGGTAAAACTTCATTATTGGATTACATCAGAAAAACCAACGTTATCGCAGGTGAATCTGGTGGAATTACTCAGCATATCGGTGCATACAACGTGAAACTGGAGAACGGTCAGAGAATTACATTCTTAGATACACCGGGTCACGAAGCCTTTACCGCAATGAGAGCGAGAGGTGCACAGGTTACCGATATTGCAATTATCGTAATCGCTGCCGATGATGATGTGATGCCTCAGACAAAAGAAGCAATTTCTCACGCACAGGCTGCAGGGGTACCGATGATTATTGCAATCAACAAAGTAGATAAGCCAAATGCAAACCCGGATAACATCCGTCAGCAACTTTCAGGAATGAATATTCTTGTTGAGGAATGGGGTGGAAACGTTCAGGCGCAGGAAATTTCTGCTAAAATGGGTAACAATATGGATGTCCTTTTAGAGAAAGTATTGCTTCAGGCAGAAATGCTTGAACTGAAAGCAAATCCTAACCGTGCTGCACAGGGAGTTGTGATTGAAGCATCCTTAGATAAAGGTAGAGGATATGTAGCAACGATGTTGGTACAAACCGGAACTTTAAAAGTTGGAGATTATGTAGTAGCAGGTAAAAACCACGGTAAAGTAAAAGCTTTGCTTGACGAAAGGGGTAAAAACCTTGAAGAAGCAGGTCCTTCTATTCCGGCAACGATCTTAGGTCTTGACGGAGCACCAACAGCTGGGGATAAATTCAGAGTTTATGCTGACGAAAGTGAAGGTAAAGCGATCGCTAACAAAAGAGAGCAGTTACAAAGAGAACTTTCAATCAGAACCAAGAAACATACGACCCTTGAAGAATTGGGTAGACGTATCGCCTTAGGGGAATTCAAGGAATTGAATATTATCTTGAAGGGTGACGTGGATGGTTCAGTAGAAGCACTTTCTGATCAGTTACAGAGATTNTCNACAGAAGANATNAGTGTNAACATTCTTCACTCAGGTGTAGGACAGATCACTGAGTCTGATATCAACTTAGCGGCAGCGTCAGATGCCATTATCATTGGATTCAACGTAAGAGCTGGTGCCAATGCAAAAGAGCTTGCAGACCGTGAAGAAATTGAAATCAGAACATATTCTGTCATCTATAAAGCAATCGATGAGGTAAAAGAAGCGATGGAGGGAATGCTTTCTCCGGAAATTCAGGAGCAGGTAATCGGTAATGTTGAGATCCGTGAAGTCTTCAAGATTTCTAAAGTCGGAACTATTGCAGGTTGTATGGTTCTTACCGGAAAAGTAACAAGACAGTCGAAAGTTCGTTTACTAAGAGACGGTATTGTGAAATTCGATGGTGAGCTGGAAAGTTTAAAACGTTTCAAAGACGATGTAAGAGAAGTTACAAAAGGCTACGAATGCGGATTAAACCTGAAAGGTTACAACGACATCGAGCAGTACGACATTCTTGAAGTATATGAAGAAGTTGCTGTGAAGAAAAAATTGAAATAATATTCAGTTATAGATATTAAAACTGCCCGTATCATTTGATACGGGCAGTTTTTGTTTTAAGTTTAAACTGAAATTAAAAATCAGTTTATCATTATAATTTAGTTATCATTGACTACGTCGAATCTTTGATTTCCGCAGGAATCTCAACAATATTTTCAGAGTGTAGTTTAGATTCCTACGGAAAGACAAACTTCGCATTTAGAATGAATAATTGAATTAAAGAAAACAGCAAGAAAATAAAAAAAATATTCTTCTAATAAAAAGATAAAGCTTAAAAGCATCTTTGTCATTGACTACGTCGAATCTTTGATTTCCGTAGGAATCTCAACAAAGCTTTTTCAGAATTTAGTTTAGATTCCTGCGGAATAACAAACACTGTATTTGTGATGATTATTAAATTGCATAAATACCAAAATAAAAAAATATTCTTCTAAAAAGATAGTTTTTAAAAAGCATCTTTGTCATTCCGTAGGAATCTCAACAGTGCTTTTTCTGAGTATAATCTAGATTCCTGTCGCAATGACAAACTTTAAGCTTTCTTTTTAAACTCAGCAAGTTTCAGCGCATCTTTAATCATTTTTCCCGGGCGGAAAATAGTTTTTACGCTTTTAATGCTTGAGGCGTTTACTTCTTCCGGAGTATCTTTTCCCTCGCTGGAGCCACCTGCCTGCAAGGTAAAATATTCTCCCACGTAGACGATCTTCCCATCTGCTACATCATCTGCTATTTTAGAGAATGTACTCTCCAATACGGCAAGAATGTCGGCTTTAGAAACCGTAGAAACTGAGGCGGCGTGTTTAGCAAGATCTGAAAGAGTGGTTTTACCATCGCCTACAATATCTGCGTAGTATTTTGGCGGGTCGTTGGGCTGTTGAAGATTTTTTCTTGAAATAACATTAAAGGTAATCGGCATTTTTTTTCATTTTTTAAGTTAAACGTGTTTTTATTTTGTTAAACTAAATTATAAAAAAAATTAATATCAACAGATATTCCGGAGAAAAATTTTAGGCAATTATTGTGATTGTGAAAACTCATGCGCATGAGTTGATCAATTGATGCGCATGACTTAAATGATTCATGCGCATGAGTTTTGAGGTTTATGCTCATGAATTTTTTTAGAGAATAGGGTAAGCGCAGAAACGCT
>Ga0065714_10002653_pt1 | contig 16315 bp, 6 predicted proteins | sample MisRhiReplicate2_FD_59101 | JGI IMG/M metagenome (GOLD analysis project Ga0065714, IMG submission 59101) | Miscanthus rhizosphere microbial communities from Kellogg Biological Station, MSU, sample Rhizosphere Soil Replicate 2: eDNA_1 v2... | ecosystem: Host-associated > Plants > Roots >...
GGTCCTCCAACTGGGTACCGACGCGCGTCAGGCGCACGAACTGACCCAGGGTCTGCTCGAGGAAGCTCTCCATGGTCTCGTTGTTCGGCAGCCCGAGCAGCTTGCGCACCTGGGCCAGGACTTTCTTGGCCAGGGCGATCACGCCGGTCGGAGCCTTGGTCACCTGCAACTGCAGCGCGATCTCACGACTGCTCAGCGACCAAGCCAGGAACTCGTTGACCGCGCCGGCGACGTCGTTGCGATCGAGCAGATCTTCGACCGCGTGCTGCGCGTTCTGCACCGAGGTCGCGGTCAATGGATCCATGGCTTCGAGATCCAGGCCCAGGAATTCACTGGCCAGCGTCTCGAGAGCCTGCACCGCTTGCTTCTGGTGCACAGTCAGGCCCTTGCCATCGGCATAGGCCCGATCGATCAGGCTGGTGACCGTCGCGTGGATGAGCTCATGCAACAGCGTCTCGGTGCTGTTGTTGGTCACGAACACGTGGTTCTGCAGGTACGCACCCGCCGGCATGCTGTTCGGCAGCTTGGCGTCCGGGAACACCTCGCGCATCTTGGCCAGCATCGTCGTCGCGTCGCCGTGGTGGACCACCAGGTTGTCGGCGAGCAAGGGCTTGATCTGGTTCCAGACGAAGCGCTGCACCTTGTTGCCGCTGGCGGCCAGGCGCGCATCCATCAGGGCCACCACGCTGGCTTTGTTTTCGCGGCTGGTCACTGCGCGGTCACTGGAGTGCCACGCCACGTCAGGTGCCGACACGATGTGCTCGACTTCGCTCTTCTTGCGCTTGAGCTGGACTTGTTCCAGCACGTACGCAACCAGCGCTTCGCGCGGCACGATCACACCGTCCTTGACGAACGGCTGGCGGGCGCCGGCCATGTGGTCGATCGACAGCCCCATCTCGCTCAGCACTTCCTTGGTGAGGCGGGTCTCCTCGGCCATCTGCTCGAGCTTGGCCGCGTAGCGCTCGAGGAATTCCGCCACCGTATCCTCATCGGCGATCTTGAATTCCCGCTCGAGCTTGCGCTCGAGATCCTCATCGGCAGCAATGGCCGCCTGGAGGGCCGGCAGCGATTCCTTGAACTGCGCATTGATGCCGCCCAGCAGATCGAACTGCCATGCGTCGTACACCGCCTTGTTGATCTCGGAGCCGGAGGCGAACAGATTCGACAGGCCCACTTCCAGGCCGTCCCAGACATTGAGCGCCTGGCGCTTCATCGCGCCGAAGTAGTTGGCCATCATCGTGGCGTCGCCGGCGGAGATCACCGTCAGCGCCGCGGCGCGCACGCCCGGAGGCTGGAAGCCCATCCGCGAGACGCCCGTGCTCAGGCCACCTGCGATCGAGGCCACCTTGCGCTTGCCGTGGGCATCCTCGACCACGGTGCCGCGATCGACCTGCGCCATGTTGAGGCCGACTGAACGGTCACCGACATCGGCCGTGGTCAGGAACTGGGTGATCGGGGCGAGCGACTTGAGTCCCTGCAGCAGTTCCTTTTCCTGGCTCCGCGACAGCGACTGCTCTGGCAGCAACTCGCCGGCGGCGATCAGCTCGGCGAGCTTCGCCTGGTAGGCCTTCTCGAACTCGTGCTGCAGGACGATGGTCTGCACCTGTGCGGTGGTCACCACCTTGTCCATACCCTCGAGCGTGGAATCCATCTGCTCCTTGATGCTCGCGCGCAGCAACTTGGCCATGCCTTCGCGCAAGTGCGAGTTCATCGCCCGCACCTGGTACGGCTTCAGTTCCAGCTTGAGGTACGCCTCGCGATCACTGAAGTCGATTGGCTTACCGACCGTGCGCGCATTGAGGTACCGCTTGCCGTTGCTGGCCTTGGACCAGAACAGCTCGGTGGTGATCAGCGCATTGATGTTCGCCGCCAGCTGCTCGGAGATCGTGTCGCCATTGGCGAGCGCCTTCGACAGCTCTTCGTAGAAGTGCTCCTGCACCTGCTTGCTCAGGGCACCGGCGATCGCACGCACGCCACCGGAGTAGCCGGTCGACGTCACTGGCTGCTTGGCGAAGTTGCGGGTGAACAGCGCCGCCATCAGGTCATTGCCCTGGGTGCTGTCCTCGGTCAGGCCCTTGATCGAACCCAAGCGACCGAAGATCCGCGCCGCGCCGGCGAGACCACGCCCCTGTGCCTCGGCCACAAAACGCGCCGCTTCGGGCAAGTTCGGAGCCAGGTAACGGCGACTGAGCTCGGCCAGCAGATTGCGGAAGCGCTCCTGCGTGCCGTTGGCCACCGCCCCGTAGAGGTCACCCATCTCGCCGGCGACGTCACCCAGTGCGGTGCGCTCGCGGTTCAACAGGTAGCCACTGCGATCCAGGTTGTCGAACAGGGTCTCGCTGATGTCGTGCAAGCCCAGTTGCGCCATGGCATTGGCCGGGCCGTCGGTCTTGCCGTCCTGCTCGAAGGCCAGGTGGATCTCGACCGTGGCGACACCCTCGATGCGCGCGCGGTCATACGTGGCCCACGCCTGCAGCGCATGGAAGGCTTTCGCCGCACTACCGTCTGCAGCGAAGCCAGCCTGGCGCATGAAGTTCATCAGCGTGCCGGAGTCGAAATCCTCCTGCGCCATCGCCGTCCAGACCTCATGCAGGTCACCACCTTCGGCCATGCGCGCTTCGACTTCCTCGGCGATCAGCGCATGGTTGGCGGCATTCTCGATCTTCAGGCCCAGGGCCTGGCCGACCATCAAGCGCAGCGCGATCTCATGCTCGGCATTGCCGAGTTCCATGGTCGATCGGGTGGCCACCATCGCCTCACGTAGCAGCTTGTTACTCTGCGGGTTGACGGCGCCTTCCATCATTACGCGGTTGTTCGAGGTCAGGTAGTGCGTGAAGTGCGTCGGCAGCGACTCCGGAGCGACATCGCGCGCCGTTGCCTGCCGCTCGAGGTAGGCGTTCCAGTCGACCAGCGCATCCCACGAGCGGGCCAGGCCCTTGTTGATGCCGTCCACGCGGACTGCATCGACCGCATTGAGCTGCTCGAGGTCCACTTCCTGGTAGCCGAACAGCTCCAGCGCCTGGTCCTTGCCCAGCTTCATCAGCAGGTTGACGAACTGCGTGTTGCGGTAGAAGCCCACGGCGTTCTGGTTGTCGAGGATCTGCTTCTGGTCCGGACTGGTGTTCTGGTCGGAACCGCGGATCTTCTTCTCGGTCGACTTGCGCGGCTCACCGATCTGCCACTCTTGCTCGCGGTCTGGATCCAGGATGCTCGACAGGGCGCGCACGCCGCTCGGGCCCAGGTCCTTGCGCAGCTGCAGCATCGAGCTGTCCTTGCTGCGATCGAAGCTCAGGGTGAAGAACGTCCCGATGTTCTCGCCGGCCTTTTTCGCCGCCATGGCTTCGGCCTTGGTCACCATCCGCGGGACGCCATCGCTGTCCTTAACGGTGAAGTGTTCTCGTTGGATCAAGTCGCCTTGATCCAACAGGACGTTGATCACGTCCGCCGCGAGTGCCTGCGGAATGCCATCGGTCGAGGTGCCCGGGGCATCGAGGTTGGTGGTCAGGCCCAACACCGACGGCAGGTAACGGGCGAGCTCCGTCACGAACGCATCCTGGATCTGGCCTTCCTGGAACACCGCGCGCTCCGCCGGCAGCACCTGGTCTTCGGACTTGCCGAGGAACTGGGCGATGTACTTGTCGTCGCTCGGGTAGGCGCGGTTGATCGCTTCCATCACCCACAGGCTCGAGGCCAGGGCGAGACCCTCGGCGACGGTCGGGTCATAGGCCAGCTTGCCGCCTTCCGGCACGCGACCGTAGTTGGTCACCTGCAGGCTCAGCTTGTCCTCGAAGTGCCAGAGCGAGCTGTCCTTGCCCAGCGCGCGCGGATCCTTGGCGACGAACGCCTGCAACTGCCGATCCAGGAACTTCACGATGCCCGGGACNAGNTTCTGGGTGATCGTGCCCAGCGCCTGGCGCTCNATGTCCAGCAGGTCCGGNACCTGGTTGATCCGCTCTTCGGCGACNGCCAGGCCACCCTGGCTCATCAAGCCGCGGTGCGCCCGGTTCACCGAGAACGCCTTCAGCCACTGGTTGGTGGCGCGCAGCGCTTCGGTTGCCGGGGTGAGCAGCGGCATGATCCGCTTCGGGAACTTGGCCTGCAGCTTCGCCGAGGCGATGTGCTTCTCGGCCAAGGCTTCCGGCGTGGTCTCCTCGAGGTCACCCAGCGTCGGGAAGCGCGCACCCATGGTCGGGTTCAACTCCTCGCGCAGGTCCCGCAACACCGACAGCCGCGTCTTCTGCGCCGCTTCGCTGAGGCCATTGGTCATGGCCAGCGGCTTGCGGATCAGCAGCTCGCGCATCATCGCCTTGCCCAGGCCGGTGCCCCGCGCATCGCTGTGCACGTACAGCTGGCTGCCGTCTTCGGCATGGGCCAGCAAACCCACGGTCTGGTCGCCCTTCACCGCGTAGAGGAAGTTGCCGTCCGCCATCAGCGTGACGTCGCCATGCTTGCCCACTTCCACTGCGCGTGAGCCCGGCTCGATGTCATCCAGCTCGGCATCGATGGTCTCGTCGCTCGGGACCTCGGTGACCTTGGCCTCCGGGTTCACCGCGGCCAGGTAGTCGGCTTCCGGCATGTCCAGGACCGCCTTCAGCTCCTTGGCCGGGACTCGGTTGGTCTGGTCGGCAAAGTCGATCGCCGGTGCCGGGATCTCCACCTTCACGTCATCTTTCGGTGCCGTGTCGGAACTTTCGTCGGATGACGATGCGACTGGAACTACCTCTGCTGGATCGGCAGCCGGTGTTGACGCCGGCTCAGAAGCACTTGTTGTGGCTGCACGAGCGGGCACTGCATCCGCAGGCGCCTCCGCCGGAGCCTGAGACGTGGTGCTGGTATCCGGACCGGCTGACGGCGCTGGAGCAGCCGGAGCCGGTGCACTGATCTTGGCCGGCGTGTGCTTGGTCCACGTCGGCACCTGGTCCACCGCCCCATCGACAGCAAACCCGATCTCCGGGAACTGCTGCGCCAGCGTGTTGTACACGCCATTGACCAAGTTGCTGTCCGCGAACACGTGGTCGATGGTCTCGCGGCTGCGCTCATCGTTGAGCTTCAGCTGGTAGTTCTTCTTGCTCAGCGCGCCGACCTTGTCCAGCGTCCGAGCCCCCTTCACTTCCAGGAACTCGCCGCGGCGACCTTCGTCCAGCGCCTGCTTGGCGGTGTCATCGAATGCGCGTGCACGCGCGTGGAAGTCCGAGGCGAACTTCGCCAGCTTGTCCATCAGCACCGTGGCCTGGCCCATGTTGCCGGCGGCCACCGCCTGCGAGATGTCGCGAATGTGTTCGCGCAGCGAGGGCATGCGCCCTTCGCCGGTCTCGAAGCCCTTGTCGAGGATCTCGTTGCGGACCTCGTTGGAGGTCTTGCTGTTCGGGAACTGCTGCTTGATCTGCACACCCGCTGCGGCGTGCTGCTCGATCACGGCACCGATGTTCTTGACCAGCTGGAGCTGGGCCATGTCCTGCTCGGTCGCCGGCGTGCCGCCGTCCTGACCCAGGTTCTGGAACATGGGCTCGAGACGCTCAGCCTGGGCCGTCGTGATCTTGTCCGGTGCGGCGTGCATCACCTCACGCAGGAACTCCAGCGACTGCATCACCTTGGGATTGCCGACGGCATCACCGGTATCGATCTCCGCTGGCAGGTCGTCGAACGCCTGCTGGATCAGCGCGGGATCCACGTCCTGCAGCTTCTTCTCGAAGGCAACGATGGCGTCGTTGTTCACCAGCTCGTGGATCGCCACCTGCAGCGACTCGAGGTGCTGCTTCTTCTCGGGATCGGACTCTTCGGCCGCGGCCTGAGCCAGGGAAGCCTGCTGGGTGCGCAACTCGCGCTGGGTCTTGGCACCGAACAACAGGAGCTGTTGGGCCTTGCCCTCATCGGTCTCGGTTTCCATGGCCTCGACCACGCGGCTCAATGCGCCGGCCTGGGTCAGGTCGCCAAACTTCGCCTTGAGTTCCGGGTCCAGTACGTTGGAGTCGGCCACCGCCGGCGACTGCAACTCGGCACCCACTTCATCCGCGACAGCATCCCGGCGCGCGGTCTCGCGCGTGCGCTGCGCTTCCACTGGCGCCTGCATGTCGGCCTTGACCGCATCGATGCGCGACTTCACCGCGGTCACGGCCTTGTCGACTACGGCACCGCCGGCGGCGACACCCATGTTGCCAATCGTGCTGGGCAGCGAGGTGTGGCTGGCCAGAGCCAGGCCCGACAGCGCTCCGTGCGCCATCTGGTCACCGACGCCAGCACCGAGGTCCACGTCTTCCTCACCGGCCGCGGCGCGCGCCAGGTTGCCCGCCAGGGCACCGGAGCCACTCTGCAGACCTTCTTCGGCGAACTCACCCACGGCACCCGTGAGGTTGTGGGTCACCCGCTCACCTGCGCGCGCCACGCTGCCGACACCCTCACCGAGGGGCCGCATGTTGAACTCGGGCAGGGCATGGCCCAGACCCGCCGCGGCAACACCAGTGGCCACCGCTGCCATCGCACCGACCTTGGTCTGCAGGCGATCGCGGATGACTTCTTCCGGGACGCCGGCCTCGAGATCCTTGGCCACGTCCGGATACTTCTGTGCCAGCTGCTCGATCGGTGCATTGGCAATGGCGCCGGCGGCGTCGCTATAGGCACCCGCGCCTTCGCTCAAGCCGGTACCCAGAGCCATGCCGCGCTTGCTGAGGATCTCGCCGGCTTCCTTGCGCAGGGTGTCGGAGACGACCTTGACGCCTTCCTTCTTGGCCAGCTGCCCGGCCAGCAGTTCCACCGCTTCGGCACCGGCACCCAGGCGGCCCATCGGACCGAGCGCCAGGGTCGGAATGCTGGAGACCGCCTCATCGAAGAGGACGGTCGGATCGTTGGCCACATGACCCAACGAGCTGGCGACATCCTGGCCCACCCGCAGTGGCTGGGTGATCGCCGGCGACAGACCGCGGGCTTCCAGTTCAGCAGCGATCGACGCGTGCGCGGCGCTCGAGGCAGCATCTTCAGCGGCCACCTTCTCAGCGTGGGCCTGGCTAACGCCGCTCTTCTCGAGTTGGCGGGCCTGGTTCCGGCGGAAGCTGCCACGCAGCAGGTCACCAGCCGTGAGGTGGTGGTCCTCACCGATTGTGGTGATCCGCGGGATGCTGTTGATCACCTCTTCGCCAAGCGGGCCAACGACCTTCGAGGTCAGGGCCACCGCACCGGTACCCATCGAATCCATCATCTGGCTCATGCCGAGCTGGGCGTCTTCGCCCAACTGCACGGTCATGCGCGGGGCCGTCAGCAGCGCTTCGCGGCGCGCGGCCTCGTAGGACGCCTGCTCCCGAGCCAGTTGCTCCCGCAGTGCGGCGCTCTCGGCCAGGGCATGCTTCTTCTCGGCTCCCTTCAGTTCGACCGTCGCCAGCTTGTCATCGACCAGGCCCGGCGGAGTCCAGGAAAAGGGAGCGGAGTAATCAGGCATGTGGGCGTCCAAAAGAAAGGGAGCGGCGAACCGCTCCCATGATAGTTGGAGGAGAGTAGATAAGGAACGAGCGCGTCAGCGCGAGCCCTCATCAATCAGCTTCAGCTGACGCTGCAGCGCCTGGTACTGGACGTATTCCGTCGAGATGTCCTCGCCGCGCGCGCGCTTGCGCTGGATGGTGGCACCCAGGTTGTCGAGCTGGGTGGTCAGCTTCTGCGTCGGCGCGGTCCGAGCGGCCAGGTCGGCATTGAACTTGGCCTGCTGGCCTTCGTTGCGCAGCGCGGCATCCAGGCGATCGGCTTGTTCGGTCGCCGCCTTGTCGCCGCCGTGGAAATACTCGAACGCACCGCCGCTCTTCCAGTTGCGCTTTGACCAGAAATCCGCATCGCGGACATTGCCGTTCTCGAGGATCGCCATCATCTCCGGGTAGCCGAAGCCCTTCTGTACACGCAGAGCTTCCATGTCGTCGCCGGAGATACCACGCTTCTCGAACGCGGCTCGGGTGTCGTCAGCGCCGGCGTCCTTGAACTTGGCGATGCTGTTGACCACCATCATGTCCGGGTTTTCCGCATTGAGGCGGTTCACCCGACGGGTCTCGACCACGTTGGCCAGCGTCTTGGCACCGGTCAACCCGGTCAGCACATCCTTCGGCGCAACCAGCATCGCACCACTGCCCGGCAACGCCGTCGCGGTTTCCAGCTGCGCCGTGGTCGGAGTCAGCTGCGCATCGCGGCCGAAGTTCTTGTCGCCCATCGCGGCGGCAAACGCACTGGCATAGGCCTGCGGCTTGTCCTTGAAGTAGCCCTTGTGCATCAGGTCCAGCATGGTGTCCTGCGTGGACGTACCCGCTGGCAACGACTGGATCATGGACTGGGCATCGCTGTAGGCCTTGCGACCCAGTGCCGCATTGGCGCGCTCTTCGTTGATCGCGGCAATCCGGGCACCAGACTCTGCAGCCGCCGCACGTGCACGGATGCTGTCGTTCTGGTCAGCGTTGCGGTAGTGCAGGGCGGTCACGCCATCACGTGCGGACTCGCGGCGATCGTCGCCACCACCGTCGTAGGCGCCATAGAGCTTGTCCGAACGGCGACCGAGAGCACGCTCACCGATGGTGCCGAGGGCACGCACCTGCGCCAGTGCCTCATCGATCTTGGCCTGGTCACCGCTGTGTTCCGCCACCAGCGCGCCGGAAAGATCGACGGCGTCGGCCTGCGTGTTGTAGACCTCTTCCTGGGCCTTGTCGCCCTGGAGTCGATCGGTACGCTGGGCCAGGCGCGTGCTCAGTAGGTTGTTGAGCTCACCCAGTACGCGCTTGGCGTACGGACCCTTGTAGCCGGCCATCGCCGCCTGCAGTTGATCCGGATCGCCGATGCCGAGGTACTTGCCCAGCTCGTCGTCGACTGCTGCATTTTCCTTGCCGGTCTGCCAGCTGTTGAGCGCCATGCCCAGGCGATCGAACGAATTGGTGATCTGACCGCCTGCAAGCGTCAGGTCCCGGGTCGACAACTGCGGCGCGTCGACGTTGCGCCAGGTGAGCTGTGCCATGTCTTAGCCTCCCAGCTTGTTCTTGTCGAGGTAGGACTGAACATCCTGCTCTTTGCCGGCGTAGTCCGCCGTGCGGCCGCGGATCCGATCCTCGAGCGACGTGTTGTAGCTCTGGGTCTGGCTCTTGTAGTTCTTGTTGAACGCGTCCTTCTGGAAGCCGAGCTGGTCCTTGGCCACGCGCAGGTTCTGGTAGCCGAGCCAGGCACTGGTCAATGCGCCGAAGCCTTGGGCCAAGGCACCGAGGTTCTGGCCGTTGCCAAACCAGGCGCCCATGCCACCACCGCTTCCGCCGGCAGGCGCCGCGGTCTGCGGAGCATCGAAGGTGCCACTGGCGTACTGGGTGTCCATGCCCGACGGCGCGAACGAGCCCATCGACAGGTTGCTGAGGTCGGTGCCGGTCGGCATCACCGGGGCGGCGGCAGCCATCGGCATCTGCGCGGTCTGCATCTGCTGGGGCTGAAACCAGCTTCCGAAGGGAGAGCTGCCCAGCCCGTTACCGAAGCCGGCAGCAGGCTGACCGTAATTGCCCATATTGCCTTGCCAGTCGTATGCGGGAGGGTTCATAGCGTCAATCCTCGGGGGTCGTCCCCATTATCCATTGGTGGGTAGCTGTAGACCAAGGCCTGCGAAGTTGGAGATCTGATCCAGGGTGATGTCACAGACGTCGCCGCCGGTGATCAGGGTCCGGGTCAGGAACGCATCCATGGGCTCGAAGTAGTGCCGGTAGGTCGCATCGGTCATGCCCTGGATGTCGAGCAGGTCCGTGTTGGTGCCCAACATCTTCTCGGTCATTTCCTCCAGCTCGTCGAATTTCTTCTCGTACTCTTCGTTGAGTTTGGTGATGTCCTTGGCCACCTGCGCGGTCTGCCAGTTGGCGTATTGGCCATACAGGTTGAGCACTGCAGTGGTGGCCTGGATGACCTGCATCGCGGTGATACCCGTCGATGCCGCGGTCGAAGCCGTGGTCCCGATGCTGCCCCAGTTGCCGGCCACCAGCATCAGGATGGTGCCGATGATCGGGCCCCACTTCTCGCCGAACACCTGCACCGCGAGCCGCATCAGGATGTTGGCCACGATCATCATGGCCAGCACGTAGATGATCGAGGCAATGATCATGGCGATGATCACGCTGACCACCACCACCGTGGCGATCAGGGTCGACAGCATGGCCACGCCGGCGGGCGGGAAGAAGTAGCAGAGGATCACCGCGATGATGAAGAGGATTACCCGGAAGATTCCGGTCTGGTACCACTTCTGCTTCACCACCTGGTAGCAGTTCATCACCATGTGGCAGCAGTGATAGGCCAGGTCGGTGAGGTCGCGCAGCGACAGCGCCCGCAGGACCTGCTGGTTCAACGGGACAATGAAGCCTTCGATGTCGTCATCGTGGAACGCGTCGTACGCGCTGATGCTGACCGACTTGCCCTTGTAGATGAAGTTCTCGTAGTAGAAGCCCGAGACCTCGAGCTCCTCGTACGTGTCTTCGTCGATCTGGCGCCGGGCATACAGCTTGCTGCTGTCCAGCGTCAGGCCCAGGGTCAGGAACTGGAACTCGGTCCGAGTGCCGTCCATGCTGATGTCGACGTCGCCCTTGCGCGCACCCGGGAACGCTTCACCGCTCTTGATCTCGGTGTTGATGTAGTCCCACTGCAGCTTGATGTCGTAGTTCTTGTCCCGGTTCTTCTCCGAGTAGATCTCGACGATGTTCATCGGCGGCGGAGTGGCGCCAGCACCAGCGGCCCAGGCCGTGTGCGAGGCCTTGGTGGTGTCCGCTGAGGTGATGCCGCGCAGGTATTCGAAGTACCGGAACAGGTAGCGCTTGCCGTCCTGGCTCTTGGTATTGAGCTTGACCCCGAACACCACGAACGCGAAGTCGATGTCCTTGACGCCTTCGTTGTCGTTGAGGCTCTCCGACAGGTCATCGATCTTCAGGCCGAGCCGGTTGAGCAGCTTCTTGCTGGTCTTGTAGAGGTCCGTCTCCTGGTGCGCTTCGTCGGTGATGTCGGTGCTGTCCACGCGCAGCGGGATCGCCGGGTAGTACGGCGCCACCAGGTCCTCACTGTGCACCCAGGCATCGAGCGTCGGGTAGGTGCCCTTGCCCAGCTGGTATAGAAAATACTGCGGGCGGGTGCGCACTTCTGTGATCTTGGAGACCTTGACCACAGCGTCGGAACCAGTGACATCGACCGTGGTCCGGGTAGTCGTGGTCTGCACCTCACCCGCGCGCTCGATGATGCTGGTCACAATACTGACGTGATCAACCTCACCTGGTTCCGCGGCGCGCGTGGTGGTGACGATGCCGGAGTCGAACACCTGCACAGCCTGGTAGGCGCAGTGAACGAAGTCCGCCATCTGCACGTATTCGGTCGGCCGGAAGCTCACCACTGTGGTGGTGGCGTCGGCATTCATCAGCAGGATGCGGATGGTGCCGTCGGTCTCGAGGTCATAGGCGATCGCCGCGTCGGCATCGACGCCACTGGGCGGCCGCTCGAACTCACCCGAGGTGCGGTCGTAGCCGTATTCCTTGGCCAGGTACTGCTCGGCGAACCACTCGAAGTCTGCAGTCCCGACCACCACGGTCAGGTAGTCGAGCGTGCTGCCGGGGTGCTTGGGCTGAAGCACTGCCGTGAGTTCATCACGGTTGGGTGCATCGAGGTACTTCGCGGCGGAGACCGGCACACCATCGGTGTAGTGGTCGCGCGCGTAACCAAAGACGTTGCGCAGGGACATGCCCTGGCCCTTGAGGTAGCCGTTGCTGATCGACTCCGCGATCGGACGCCCCTGCATGGTGGCGTTGAGGACCGTGTACTTCAGGTAGTCGATCTTGTTGTCGCTGGCGTCGTCGTCCTCGCCCAGTGGGTAGACCACCGAGGAGACGTAGATCTTGGTCTTGCCGCTGAAGAGTCCCATGCAGTTTGGGACCCGGGGTCAACCGGGTCCCGGGCTCCTTTAGGTCAGCTCGAGGTTGGCGAGGTACGGCGCCATCGCCGTGTTGATCGCCGGCGTGTCGATCACGCTCGGCACTGCCACACCTTCGTCGATCGTCTTTCGCGCGGTCCAGGTGTCGAGCATCATCTTGATGCCCTTCGACTCGGCATCGCGCTTGTACGAGATGATCTGCTGCTCGTAGAGGCGGGTCTGGACACCGACCAGGCCAACCACCGTTTCACCCGTCGACAGCGTGCCGCGGGTCTGGCCACGCTGGGTTTCGTACTGCTCGAGGACGTAGGTCTTCTGCGCGGTCTTGAGTGCCTTCTCGGCCGCGGCGATACCGGTGATCGGACCACCTGCCTGCAGGGTGTCCTTGGTCGTGGCGCGTGCGCTGTCGACCTGTTCTTCGGTGAGCAGCTTCTGCGCCAGCTTGATCAGCTTGTCGATGCCCATCATGCCGGCGACCGGGACACCGGTGCTCAGCGTGTCGCGGACCTGCGCACGGGCACCTTCGTACTGCTCCTCGATCAGCTTCTGCTGGGACAGCTTCATTTCCTTCTCGAGAGCCAGGAGGCCCGCAATCGGGGTGACGCCGTCGGTCATCAGGTCTGCAGTCTGGGCGTGGGTCGCCTCGACCTGTTCCTTCACGAGCAGACCCTGCTGCTCCATGTGGACCATGGTCGCTTCCTTGATCGACTTCTCCAGGGCGACCAGGCCGCCAACCGGGGATCCATCGAGCAGGGTTTCCTTCGTGCTCGCGCGCGCCGTATCCAGCTCTTCGTGCTGGGTGAGGACCTGCGCGTCCACCAGGGCCTTCTGCTTACCGAGGAGACCAGCGATCGGCGTGCCATCGAGGTGGGTGTCACGGGTCTGCGCACGCTGCACTTCCACCTGCTCGCCGGTCAACTGGACGTTGGCTTCGGTGATCAGGCTCTGGTTGTAACCGTCGACCAAGGCCATCTTCGAGAGGGCGTACTGGTTCTCGGCGGTGTGAGCCTCGAGTTCCATCTTGGCGGTACCGAACGCGAGCTGCTGAATCTGGCCGCGGGCGATGATGATGTCTGCCAACGCGCGCACGCGCTGGGCTTGGGTCAGCTTGATCGTTTCCTGCAACTGCAGGTTGGCCAGGCGAGCCTGGTCTTTGCCCATTAGGAACTGGGTGCTGATCTGCAGCACCGAGCCCACCGAGCTGGCATAGACCTTGGCGTAATCACCGCCGGTGATCCGCTGGGCCTTGAACTGCTCGGCCAACTGGGAGTTGACCGAACGCATCAGCACATCGAAGACGCCAGTGCCATCGACCGCAGCGGTCGTCAGCTCTGCAACCGTCAGCGCGGGCAGCTCTTCGTACGCACCGCCGGTTTCCGGCGGGAGGTCGAAGTCTGTCGGCAACAGGACAGCCGGGAGATCCAGGTTGATGTTGAGGTCAGCCGTCAACGCGTCGAACAGCGTATTGGCGTCTGCTGCAATTTCAGGAATCGTCCGCGACACTGGCGTCTCCGATGGTGATGTAGGTCAGGTGATCAATGGGTACCGCGGGGCTTAGAGCCCCGCAGACGCCATCTGGGACGCGGCCAACTTGTCGAGCTCTTCCATCGTCAGCGGCTCGAGTTCCTCGATCGCGAATTCCGGAACCAGGCGCTGGGTGATGTCGATCGAGCCGTTGATGCCCTTCTTGGTCTTGACCGAGTTGAACTTGCGCGACTTCAGCTCGTTGAGCAGGATCAGCGGCACGTGGTAGCCGTTGTCCGTGGCTTCGCCGAACGGGATGAACTTGCGCACGGTGCCCACGAACTTGTTGGCCACGGTCACAATTTCGCCCTGCAGCGCGGCCTTCATCGGATTGAGGCAGTTGATACGCACGCGGACCAATGCCAGCTGGTCACGGTTCTGGGCGTCGCGAATTTCCTGTTCCGCTTCGGCCTTGGTCTTGACGCGCTTGGCCGGCGGGTTCTTCTCGGCAGCATCGGGGATGCCATCGTGGTCGTCATCGGTCGGGTCGGTCACGCCGTCGAGCTTGGCCTGGATCTTGGCGCGGAGGGTTTCGAGACCGATGTTGGATTTGTAGGAGATCCCCATCTGGTCAGCACGGGCCTTCAGCAAATCGAGTTCGTTCGGGGTCATTGTTGTGGTATCCGGTTGTTGAAAAAAAGAGGGGCTGTTGCCAGCCCCTCCATTGTTACACGGTCCGTCCGGGGTAGTTGGACGGGTCCAACTTACATCCGCGCGACCGACTTGACGACCGCGATGCGCTCCGGGCGGTACACGAGGGTGCCGTAGTACCACTTGATGGAGCTGAAGCCGGTCTCGCCGTACGGATCGTTGCGATCCGCGGTGGCTTCACCAGGCATCTTGGTGGTGATCTTGAACTTGACCACCTTGCCGTCGGTCTGGAAGCCGATCGTGGAGAACGCCTCCGAACCAACCACCAGCATCGGGAACACGTCGTAGTTGCCGGCAGTTGCGCGGTAACCCGGGTTCGTGCCAACCGCTGCACCGGCGCCCGCCCAGCTCAGCATCTCGGGGACCACGACGATGCGGAAGTCGTAGAGCGAACCGATTTCGCCGACCAGCACGTTGCCCGCGTCCGCGTACTTCTGGACCGCGATGAACGCCTGGTTGTTGAACGGGTCGACCATCTTCTCGACCATCGACTTCAGCTCGGAGCCGATGTACATCACGCGGCCGGCGGAGATCGTGCGGGTATCGATGTTGCGCGAACCCGTGATGACCTTGGTCGCCTTCGGCGTGCGGTTGTCGTCGAGCATGGTCGACAGGCGCATCAGGTCGTCATAGTCGACGATCGCTGCACCCGCGCCTTCCGCGGTGACGGTGACGTTGCTGGTCGCGGCACCGGCATACAGCACCACGCCGGCCGACAGGATCAGATCCTTCTGCAGCAAGTCTTCGGAGATCTCGACCGCACCCTTGACCAGCTCTTCGGAGATGTGACCGAACAGGCCGTCATCCGAGTCGAAGTCCAGCTGTTCCTGGGTGAACTCGGTGAAGAAGCCGAGCTTGATGATCGAGCCTTCGCGCTCGATACGGGTGAAGCCGACGCGGTTCACGCGGCCGCCGGTTTCCGACAGGAGCGGGAGCTTGGCGGTGATGGTGCCGATGTCCTTCGAGGAACCGTACAGGTTGCCGTTGGCATAGCTGGCACCAGCGGCGTCGAGGCCCTGGTCGTTGACGTTGCGCGAGTCGAGCAGCGGGATGTACTCGAAGATCTTCATGGTCTTGCCGAAGTTCTTCGGCATGTTCTTCACGTCAGCGAGCTGGGTGAAAAACTGCTCCTGGCGCGCGGTGACCAGAGCCTTCTTGATGTGGAAATGGGTGACCGACTGGGGGCCGATCGAGGAGGGCGTGCCCGGAGGCGCGTTGTACTGCATCGTCATTGTTGCACCTGTGCGGTAGTGGGGGAGTGGCTAGAAGGACGTGACTTACAGCCGACCCTGCATCTTCTTGAGGAACTCATCGTCTGGGAGATCCAGATAATTCGTTTCCACCTTCGGTGCTGCAGGTGTTGCCTTCGTCGGGGAAGCTGCCTTGGCCTTGTCGCTGTTCGTGACCTGCGGTGCCGGCGTGGCAACTCGGGTCTCGACAGGTTCCTGGGCTTCGGGTTGCTTCTGGGGCTCCGGCTTGAGGAGTCCGCGATCGTTGAGCATGTCGCCCACCGCTCGGTACGCCTGCAGGAACGGAACACCCTGTAGGTGACCCAGGGTCTTCAAGCGATCCATCTCGCCGGTGATTCGTGCGTACAGGCCGATGGCCTTCTGCTCGTTGATCACGTGGAGGATCGAAGGATCCTGGTACACAGCCTGCCGGCTCTGCTCGTCCCACTGCTTCGCGACTTCGGTGATGAGCTGCACGCCAGTTTCGGATGACTCGAGATCATCCATTGCTGCGTTGAAGCGCATTTCCTGGTCGGAAACTTGGTGGTTTCCGGGCTTGTAGCTTGCGGCTTTGTCAGCGTCGACCGTCATCGGGTCGAACTTGCTGTCAACCAACAACTTCTGGATTGCTGCCGGATCGCCCTTGCTTAGATCAATCAAGTGGGCGAGCTTGCCCTCATCCAAGAGGTTGTTGTTCTCCAACATCGTAACTACACGCATGCGCGGTTGCCAAGCCTGCATCTTCTTCGTGTAGTTGAGCCCCATCTTGATCAGCTGCTCGGCCTCCTCGGGAGACTGCAGCTGGATCTGCTTGCCATTGGCTTTGATGGGGTTTTTCAGGAGGCGCTCGTAGAACGCCTTGTGATCATCCGCGGTCGGTTCGGCCGGGGTCTGCGGCTCCACCTTCGCCGCCGGCTCCGCCACCACATCGCCCGGCTTCGCCGGCTCGGGGGCTGCCGGCGTCGCAGGCGTCGCCAGAGGATCGGCAACGACAGGCGCCACAACGGGAGGGGTAGGG
>Ga0065714_10002478_pt1 | contig 16290 bp, 12 predicted proteins | sample MisRhiReplicate2_FD_59101 | JGI IMG/M metagenome (GOLD analysis project Ga0065714, IMG submission 59101) | Miscanthus rhizosphere microbial communities from Kellogg Biological Station, MSU, sample Rhizosphere Soil Replicate 2: eDNA_1 v2... | ecosystem: Host-associated > Plants > Roots >...
CGATAGGCGCCTCGCCATGTTGTTCGAGGAACTTGTTGGCCCGACTGAAATGCCCGCACCCCAGAAAACCACGATAAGCCGACAACGGCGACGGGTGGACCGAGGTCAGCACCAGGTGCTTGGTGGCGTCGATCAGCTTCTGCTTGCCCTGGGCATGGGCGCCCCATAGCAGGAAGACCAGGTTCTGCTGGTGTTCGCTGACCACTTCGATGACTCGGTCGGTGAAGTGCTGCCAGCCCTTGCCTGCGTGGGCGTTGGCGTTGGCGCGCTCCACGGTCATGGTAGTGTTGAGCAGCAACACGCCCTGGTCGGCCCAGCTTTGCAGATAGCCATGGTTGGGAATATCGATGTTCAGGTCGCGCTTCAATTCCTTGAAGATGTTTACCAGCGACGGCGGCGCTGGCACACCCGGCTGTACCGAGAAGCACAAGCCATGGGCCTGGCCCGGGCCGTGGTACGGGTCCTGGCCGAGAATCACCACCTTGACCTTGTCCAGCGGCGTGGAATTGAGGGCATTGAAAATCAGCGGGGCCGGTGGATAAATCTCCTTGCCGGCGGCGTATTCCCGACGCAGGAATTCGCGCAACTCTGCCATGTAGGGCTGGTCGAACTCGGCACGCAGTGCCTGCTTCCAGCTCGGTTCGAGTTTGATACGGTCGTCGGCAGTCATGGTTGCATCCGGTAAAAACAATGGGCGCACCCTAGGAAAGCCTACATGGCTTGTCAATTGATCTGACGCAGAACCAGCACTTTCCTGCGTAGCGGTCATACTGATTATTCAAATTTCTGATCGAGGTCACGATGAATCTGCACTTCGAAGAGCTCACCGGCATCGACGGTGCCCGTATCGGCATCGCCACCCTGGACGCCGAAAAATCCCTGAACGCCTTGTCCCTGCCGATGATCAACGCCTTGCGTGATCGTCTCGATGCCTGGGCCCGGGAGTCGCAGGTCGTTTGTGTGTTATTGCGCGGCAATGGCGCCAAGGCATTTTGCGCCGGCGGTGAAGTGCGCAGCCTGGTGGAGGCCTGCCGTGCCCATCCCGGCGAAGTGCCGCCGCTGGCTGCGCAATTCTTCGCGGCGGAATACCGCTTGGACTTCAACCTGCACACCTACCCCAAACCCTTGCTGTGCTGGGGGCATGGCTATGTACTGGGTGGCGGCATGGGGCTGTTGCAAGGGGCGAGTATCCGCATCGTCACGCCAAGCAGTCGCCTGGCCATGCCGGAGATCAGCATCGGCCTGTACCCGGATGTCGGCGCCAGTTGGTTCCTGTCGCGCCTGCCCGGCAAGCTCGGCCTGTTTCTCGGCCTGACCGGCGCCCACATGAATGCCCGGGACGCCATCGACCTGGACCTGGCCGACCGCTTTTTGCTGGATGAACAACAGGACGACCTGATCGAAGGCCTGCTGCAACTCAATTGGCAGGAACAGACCGAGATGCAGCTCAACAGCCTGCTCAAGGCCCTGCAACAGGAAGCGGTCGGCCAAATGCCCGAAGCCCAATGGCTGCCACGTCGGCAGAAAATCGATGAATGGCTGGATGTCAGCGATGTGCGCTGTGCCTGGAAAGCCCTCAGCCTGCTGGTGGACCACTCGGACCCGCTGATCGCCCGCGCCGCCAAGACCATGACCGAAGGTTCGCCCTTGACCGCTTATCTGGTCTGGGAACAGATCGCCCGTGCCCGGCATTTGTCCTTGGCCGGCGTGTTCCGGATGGAATACACCTTGAGCCTCAACTGCTGTCGCCATCCGGAATTCAGCGAAGGCGTGCGCGCGCGGCTGATCGACAAGGACCACAAGCCCCGTTGGCACTGGCCGGACATCAACCATGTGCCCGAAGCGGCGGTCGAGGCGCACTTTCACAAGGCGTGGGAGGGGCGGCATCCGTTGGCGGATTTGTCCAACGAGTAAAGCCCTGGGTGACACCTGTGGGAGTGACATTCTGTGAGAGTGACATTCTGTGAAAGTGACATTCTGTGAAAGTGACATCTGTGGGAGCAAAGCTTGCTCGCGATAGCGGTATGCCTGTCACCGGGAAGCTGTCTGATCCCCTGTCATCGCGAGCAAGCTCGCTCCCACAAGCGTTATCCCATCGGGTTTATTGCATGCACAAAAAAAGCGGCGCTCAATGCGCCGCTTTTTGTTGCCCAAAGGTTAGCGGTGGCTGTTGCGTCCATCGCGATCGCCACGTCCACGATCGCGGTCGCCGCGTCCCCAATGATCACGTCCGCCTCGACCGCCTCGGTCGTCATTCCAGCCGCCCCGGTTATGGCCGTCCCAGCCACCCCGATTCGGATAAGACCGGTACGCCGCTCGCGGTGGCGAGTAGTAGCGTGGGCCTTGTTGATAGTAACGCGGTGCCGAGTAATAGCGCGGCGCCGGTTGGTAATACCGCGGTGCGTAATAGCCACGCGGAGCCGAATAATAACTCCCGCCACCGTAATAGACCGGCGCCGGTGAGGTGTAGACATCGGAACGGTAGTAGCTCGAGTCTCCGTCGTAATAAGGCACGCATGCCGAAAGAGTCAAACCGAGAAACGCAATGAGCAGCAGTCGTCGATACATGGCGGCCTCCTGGACCGCGAATGGGCCACATCAGCGACGCTGATGGGCGGCAGCCAACTTTGTGTGACTGACGCATATTCAGACAGCAAAATCGGAATCTGGTGCGACCTGGCAACAACTAGAAACATGTCGTTCGTCGCCCTCTTCCGGTGCGCGACGGCACCACAAGCAAGCACAAACCCGCCCTCAATCATCCCTCCTCAACAGCTGCCCTCTCTGGCTCGGGCTTTTGCCCGAATTGGCACGGCTCTCGCTTTAACAAATTCCGTGCAGGAGTCATCACAGGTTCGCGGCACCACAATTTGCAATGGCTGACTAGGGTTCCGGCTCGCTTCTGGCGAGTGGCTGGTCCGAGAGTTGGCGACCTCCAGTTGAGGTTACACGGCGGGACAAAAGCCCGGGAGACAAGCCACCGTTCGCGGTGCCGCGTTGCTCCTGTCCGCCCTTGATCAACTGGAGAACTACCATGCTCAAGCTTCGTCTGTCCGCCCTGCTCCTCGCCGCCCTCTCGGCCCTCGCGAGCTTCTCATCCGCCGCCGCCCAAAAAGACCACTTCAGCGTCTGCTGGACCATTTACGCCGGCTGGATGCCCTGGGAATACGCCGGTAGCCAAGGCATCGTCGATAAATGGGCAAAAAAATACGGCATCAAGATCGATGTCGTGCAGCTCAACGATTACGTCGAATCCATCAACCAGTACACCGCCGGTCAGTTCGANGGCTGCACCATGACCAACATGGACGCCCTGACCATTCCCGCNGCCGGTGGCGTGGACAGCACCGCGCTGATCGTCAGCGANTTCTCCAACGGCAACGACGGCATCGTCCTCAAGGGCGANGGCAAGAAAGTNGCCGACCTCAAGGGCATGGACGTCAATCTGGTGGAACTGTCGGTGTCCCATTACCTGCTGGCCCGTGCCCTGGATTCGGTTGGCCTCGCCGAGAAAGACCTGAAAGTCGTCAACACCTCCGACGCTGATATCTCTGCCGCCTTCAACACCGACCAGGTCAAGGCCGTCACCACCTGGAACCCGATGCTCTCGGACATCAAGGCCCAGCCAGGCGTGAGCGAAGTATTCAATTCCAGCCAGGTTCCCGGCGAAATCATGGACATGATGGTGGTCAACACCCAGACCCTCCAGGACAACCCAGCCCTGGGCAAAGCGTTGACCGGCGCCTGGTTTGAAGTAGTGGCGCTGATGAACGCAAAAAACGCCGCGAGCAAGACGGCGCTGGAACACATGGCGAAAGCCTCGGGCACCGACCTGGCCGGCTTCCAGGCGCAACTGGACACCACCAAGCTGTTCGCCACCCCCAAGGAAGCCCTGAGTTTCGCCACCAGCGAGCAACTGCCCGCCACCATGGGCAAGGTGGCCGAGTTTTCGTTCCAGCACGGCTTGTTGGGCGAAGGCGCCAAGAGCACCGACGCGGTCGGCATGACGTTCGCCAATGGCGTGACCCGCGGCGACAAGGCCAACCTCAAGCTGCGCTTTGACCCGACCTACGTACAGCTGGCCGCCGACGCCAAGCTGTAAACCGGAGGACCTGGCATGCGCCTGATCAACCGCTACCCGGATCGTCCCAGCCGCTTGTTGCTGGTGATCCTGCCATTCGCGCTGGTGTTGTTCGCCTACTTCATGGGCTCGGCCGAACGGTTGACGGACAACCCCAACGACAAGCTCCTGCCCAGCGCCGCGCAGATGGCCGATGCGGTGAAACGCCTGGCCTTCACCGCCGACGCCCGCAGCGGCGAATACCTGCTCTGGCAAGACACCGCGTCGAGCCTGAGTCGGTTGGCCATCGGCCTGGGCATCAGCGCCCTGGCCGGGTTATGCCTGGGCATAGCCGCCGGTACGCTGCCACTGTTTGGCGCACCGCTGTCACCGTTGCTCACCGTGGTATCGATGGTGCCGCCGCTGGCCATCCTGCCGATCCTGTTCATCGTCTTCGGCCTGGGCGAACTGTCGAAAGTGATGCTGATCGTGATTGGCATCACACCGTGCCTGGCTCGCGACCTGGAACAGCGCGCCCGGGAAATTCCGCCCGAACTGCTGATCAAGGCCCAGACCCTCGGTGCGTCGACCTGGACCCTGCTGCTGCGGGTGGTGCTGCCGCAACTGCTGCCGCGCCTGTTGATTTCCCTGCGGCTGATGCTCGGTTCGGCCTGGTTGTTTCTGATCGCCGCCGAAGCCATCGCCTCCACCGATGGACTGGGCTATCGGATTTTCCTGGTGCGTCGTTACCTGGCGATGGACGTGATCTTGCCGTACGTGGTGTGGATCACCCTGCTCGCCTGGCTGATGGACTGGGGCCTCAAACGCCTGACCCGGCAAGCGTTCCCCTGGTACGAGGGGGCGAAGGCATGAGCTTCATTACGGTGAACAACGTCTGGCAACAGTATGCCGACCAGGTGGTACTGGAGCGTTTGAACCTGAGCGTCTCTGAGGGTGAGTTCTGCACGTTGGTGGGCGCCTCGGGTTGTGGCAAGTCGACCTTCCTGCGCCTGTTGCTGGGCCAGGAACGCGCCAGCCGCGGACAGATTCTCCTGGATGGCGAACCCTTGGCCGGCGAGCCGGATGCCAGCCGGGGCGTGGTGTTCCAGCGCTATTCGGTGTTCCCGCACCTGAGCGTGCTGGACAACGTGGCCCTGGGCCTGGAGTTGCCGCGCTCGCCGCTGCTGGGACGGCTGTTCGGCAGCGCCAAGCGCCAGGCCCGCGAAGAAGCCGCGCAACTGCTGGACAAGGTCGGCCTCGGCCATGCGCTGGATAAATACCCGGCGCAACTGTCCGGGGGCATGCAACAGCGGCTGGCGATTGCCCAGGCACTGATCATGAAGCCGCGTGTCCTGCTGCTGGACGAGCCCTTCGGCGCCCTCGACCCAGGCATTCGCAAAGACATGCACGTCCTGTTGCTTGAGCTGTGGCGCGAAACCCGGCTGACGGTGTTCATGGTCACCCATGACCTGTCCGAAGGTTTCAGCCTCGGCACGCGCCTGCTGGTGTTCGACAAGGTCCGCAGCGACCCGCACGCCCCCGGCGCCTATGGCGCACGCATTACCTACGACATTCCATTGAACAGCGACCGCCGCACCGCCCGTGCCGCCGTCGACGCCCTGCCCGCCGAACTGGCCGGCACGTTGCGTATCGCTTGAAAGGAGCTCTCCCCATGACCGACTCGACCCAATTGTTTACACCCTTCGCCGAAGAACTGCTGCCCGGCGGCGGCCACCGTTCCTTCGTACTCAAGCGCGGCCAACTGCTGCGCCTGACCGACCTGCGCGGCGGGGCCAACGTGAGTCTGACGCTGCTCAACGCCAACGAAAAAACCGAACGCCTGAACCTGCCCGACAGCCTCAAATGCCAACACACCGCCAAGCTTACCGCCGGCCATTGCCTCTACTCCGACATGGGCCGGGTGCTGGCGGCCATCACCGCCGATACCTGCGGCTGGAGCGACAGCCTCGGCGGCGTGCTCTGCGCTGAGGAAGTCGCTGAAAAATACGGTCAGGGCCGCTACCAGGAACTGCGCAACGGCTTCTTTCGCAACGGCACCGACAACCTGCTGGTGGAGCTGGGTAAATGGGGTCTGGGCCTGTCCGACCTGCTGATGACCCTCAACCTGTTCAGCCGGGTCGATGTCGATGAGGCTGGCGGCTTTCACTTCGTTGAAGGCAACTCCCAGGCCGGCGACTACATCGAGCTGTACGCGCCGATGGACACCCTGGTGGTGCTGACCGCGCTGCAACATCCGATGGACCCGAACCCGCAATACGCCCCGCAACCGCTCAAGCTCAGTTGGATGAATGCCGACGCCAGCGTCGCCGAGCACTGTCGCCATTCGCGCCCGGAAAACCAGCGCGGCTTCATCAACACCGACCGCCTGTTCGCCTGAGGATCGTAGCCATGTCACTCACCATCGCCACCGCACACAAGCAACCCGATACCGCCGTCTACCGCGCCACGATTCCCGCCGGGGAACCGTGGCTGACAGAGGTCAAGGCCGGCCAGACCCTGCGCATCCTCGACCTGGAAGGCAACCAGGCGGTCGACACGTTGTTCTACAGCCTGGCCAACCCCAAGGAACGCTACGACGTGCAGCGCACCCTGCGCCGGCAGAACAGCGTCTACCTGAGCACCGGCAGCGTGCTGTATTCCAACCTCGGCCACCCGATGCTGACCATCGTCGAAGACACTTGCGGACGCCACGACACCCTCGGCGGGGCCTGCGCCCAGGAAAGCAACACCGTGCGCTACGCCCTGGAAAAACGCTACATGCACAGCTGCCGCGACAACTACCTGCGAGCCTGCGCCCACGACGGTCGGCTGGGCAAGGGCGACATCGGACCGAACATCAACTTCTTCATGAACGTGCCGGTCACCGCCGATGGCGGCCTGACCTTCGAAGATGGGATCTCGGCGCCAGGCAAATACGTCGACCTGCGGGCCGAGATGGACGTGATCGTGTTGATCTCCAACTGCCCGCAACTGAACAACCCGTGCAACGCCTACAACCCTACGCCAGCGGAGCTCTTGATATGGAACTGAAACTCACCCGCCTGCGCCGCTGGTTGTTTGTGTTGTGCCAGAGCCGGTCGGGGCAGTGCATCAAATAACGCCCTGATCTCCTGTGGGAGCGAGCTTGCTCGCGATAGCGGTCTGTCAGTTACATCAAGGTTGGATGTACCGCCGCTATCGCGAGCAAGCTCGCTCCCACACGGGGAATCTGGGCTTTGGTTTCGCTCACGGGGACGACCCCGTTGGCCATCGAAAACTGCGGGACGGCCCGCATCCCAGTTCAGGCAGTACGCATGCCTGAGGGGGCAATGCCATGTTCGAAAAAATCCTGATCGCCAACCGTGGCGCCATCGCCTGCCGCATCTTGCGGACCTTGCGTGAGCTGAAGGTCGAAGGCGTCGCGGTGTATTCCCAGGCCGACGCCGCCAGCTTGCATATCTTGCAGGCCGATGAAGCCCACTGCCTGGGCGAAGGCGCGGCGGCCGGTACTTACCTGGCGGTGGACAAGCTTTTGGCGATTGCTAAAAGCAGCGGCGCGACCGCGATCCATCCCGGCTACGGCTTTCTCTCGGAAAACGCCGCCTTCGCGCAAGCGTGCGAGGCCGCTGGCATCGCCTTCATCGGTCCGACGCCAGAACAACTGCGCGTGTTCGGCCTCAAGCACACCGCCCGCGACCTGGCGCGCCGACATGGTGTGCCACTGCTCGAAGGCACCGAACTGCTCGACAGCCTCGATGCCGCGCTATTGGCGGGCACTCAGCTCGGCTATCCGGTGATGCTCAAAAGTACCGCGGGCGGTGGCGGCATCGGCATGCGTGTGTGCCGCAGCGCCGCCGACCTGAGCGAATCCTTCGAAACCGTGAAGCGCCTGGGCCAGAACAACTTCAGCGACGCCGGAGTGTTCATCGAGAAGTACATCGAACGTGCGCGGCATCTGGAAGTGCAGGTATTCGGCGATGGCCTGGGCCAGGTGATCGCCTTGGGCGTGCGCGACTGCTCGGTGCAACGGCGCAACCAGAAAGTCCTCGAAGAGACCCCGGCGCCGAACCTGCCCGAGGGCATGGCCGATGAACTCTGCGCAGCGGCGATCCAACTGGCCCAGGCCGTGAACTACCGCAGCGCCGGCACCGTGGAGTTCGTGTTCGACAGCGACGCGGGGCGCTTCTATTTCCTCGAAGTGAACACCCGCCTGCAAGTGGAGCACGGCGTCACCGAGCAGGTGTGGGGCGTGGACCTGGTGCGCTGGATGGTGCAACTGGCGGCCGGTGATTTGCCGCCACTGAGCGAACTGGGCCAAGGTTTGAAAGCCGAGGGCCACGCGATCCAGGCGCGCTTGTATGCCGAGGACCCAGGCCGGGATTTCCAGCCAAGCCCGGGGCTGCTGACTGCGGTGAGATTTCCCCAGGCCGACGGCAAGGCACTGCGCATCGACACCTGGGTCGAGGCCGGTTGCCAGATCCCGCCCTACTTCGACCCGATGATCGCCAAGGTCATCCGCTGGGCGCCAACCCGCGAGCAGGCACGCCTGGGCTTGCATCAAGCGCTGGACGAAAGCCTGCTGTACGGCGTCGAGAACAACCGCCACTACCTGCAACAGATTCTCCTCGACACACCGTTTGCCAGCGGCCAGCCCTGGACCCGCTGCCTGGAAGCGTTGGTCTATCGCGCCAACACCGTTGAAGTGCTCAGCCCCGGCACCCAGACCAGCGTCCAGGACTATCCCGGCCGCCTCGGTTATTGGGCGGTGGGGGTGCCGCCGTCGGGACCGATGGACAGCCGTTCGTTGCGCCTGGGCAATCGCCTCTTGGGCAACGCAGAAGGCGCGGCGGCCTTGGAAATCACCATGAACGGGCCGCTGCTGCGCTTCAACTGCGCCGCGCGGGTGGCGGTGACCGGTGCGGTGATTGCCCTCACGCTCGACGGTGAACCGGTGCCGATGAACACGCCGTTGTCGATTGCTGCCGGCGCCACCCTCGCCATCGGCAACATCTCTGGGGCCGGGGCGCGCAGCTACCTGTGCCTGCAAGGCGGCGTGCAAGTGCCGGATTACCTGGGCAGTAAAAGCACCTTCACCCTCGGCCAGTTCGGCGGCCATGGCGGACGGGCGTTGTGTACCGGTGACGTGTTGCACCTGGCACCGCTGGATGAGCACGCGATGCTGCCGCCAACGAGCGCGCCGATCCTGGAACTGCCAAGCGTGCGGCAGATCCGCGTGATCTACGGCCCGCACGGCGCGCCCGAATACTTCACCGAGCGCTACATCCAGACGTTCTTCGACACGGCCTGGGAAGTGCACTTCAACTCCAGCCGCACCGGCGTCCGCCTGATCGGGCCGAAACCCGAATGGGTCCGCGCCGACGGCGGCGAGGCTGGGCTGCACCCTTCCAATATCCATGACAACCCCTACGCCATCGGCGCCGTGGACTTCACCGGCGACATGCCCGTCATCCTCGGCCCCGACGGCCCGAGCCTGGGCGGTTTCGTCTGCCCGGTGACGGTGATCGAAGCGGACCTCTGGCAGTTGGGGCAGCTCAAGGCGGGGGACAAGGTGCGGTTTGTGCCGGTGGATATCTCCACCGCCCGATCTCTGGCCTTGAAATGGGATCACTGTGGGAGCGAGTCTGCTCGCGATGAAGTCGATGCGGTGTCTGATCTGGCCCCATCGCGAGCAAGCTCGCTCCCACAGGGGATGGTGTCGCCCGTGGTGTTGGATATCGGTCAGGACGATACCCGCCTGGTCGCGCGCCTGGCCGGCGACACCCACCTGCTGCTGGAAATCGGCGCCCCCGAATTGGACCTGGTGCTGCGCTTTCGCGCCCATGCCTTGATGCAGGCGTTGGAACACAAATACCTGCCCGGCGTGATCGACCTGACGCCGGGCATTCGCTCGCTGCAAGTGCACTACCAACCCGAGCAAATGCCCCTGGCCGATCTGCTGAATATCGTCGCCGGTGAGTGGGATGCCGTGTGCGCCGCGCAGGACCTGCAAGTGCCGTCGCGCATCGTCCACCTACCATTATCCTGGGATGATCCGGCCTGTCAGTTGGCCATCGAAAAATACATGACCACGGTGCGCAAGGACGCGCCCTGGTGCCCGAGCAACCTGGAGTTCATCCGGCGCATCAACGACCTGCCCAACCTCGATGAAGTGCAACGCACGGTGTTCGACGCCAGTTACCTGGTGATGGGCCTGGGGGACGTCTACCTCGGCGCGCCGGTCGCCACGCCGCTCGACCCGCGCCATCGACTGGTGACCACCAAATACAACCCGGCCCGCACCTGGACCGCGGAAAACTCGGTGGGCATCGGCGGCGCCTATATGTGCGTGTACGGCATGGAAGGTCCTGGCGGCTATCAGTTCGTCGGGCGCACGTTGCAGATGTGGAACCGTTATCGGGACGTCGCCGCCTTCGACGGCAAGCCCTGGCTGCTGCGGTTCTTCGACCAGATCCGCTTCTATCCAGTCAGCGCCGATGAACTGCTGCGCATCCGTCGGGACTTCCCCCTGGGCCGCTTCGATCTGGAGATCGAGCACAGCCAGCTCAACCTCGCTGACTACCAGCGTTTCCTGGTGCAGGAAGCCGACGGCATCGCCGCGTTCCGCCAACGGCAACAAGGCGCCTTCGACGCCGAGCGCGAGCGTTGGATCGCCAGTGGCCAGGCGCACTTCGACAGTGAAGAACCGGCCATCGCACCGAGCGAAGATTCGCCGCTGACTGACGGTCAACTGAGTGTCGACAGCCACATCGCCGGCAACCTCTGGCAGGTGCAGGTAGACGTTGGCGCACGGGTCGCCGCCGGTGATGTGCTGGTTATTCTCGAGTCGATGAAAATGGAAATCCCGCTGCTTGCACCCTCGGCCGGCGTGGTGCGCGAGGTGCGCGTCCAGCCAGGTTCGGCAGTGCGCGCCGGACAGCGCGTCGTGGTGCTGGACCGTGACTGAACTCAATCAAAGGATTAACACCATGAACCTCTCTCTTCGCTTGGACGACCTGCGCAACACCTACCGCAGCGGCACACTGACGCCACGCCAATTGCTGTTGGGCCTGCGGGAAAAAGCCGCGGCGCTGAACCCGGACTATCACCTGTTCATTCACCTGCTGACGGCCGAAGAACTGGAACCCTACCTGACCGCATTGGAAAGCCGCGACCTGGAGAGCCTGCCGCTGTACGGCGTGCCGTTTGCCATCAAGGACAACATCGACCTGGCCGGCATTCCGACCACCGCCGCCTGCCCGGCATTTGCCTACGTACCGCCACGCTCGGCGACCATTGTCGAGCAGTTGCTGGCACTGGGCGCGATCCCCCTGGGCAAGACCAACCTCGACCAATTCGCCACCGGGCTCAATGGCACTCGCTCGCCCTACGGCGCCTGCCGCAACAGCGTGCTGCCCGACTATCCCGCAGGCGGTTCGAGCGCCGGCTCGTCGCTGGCCGTGGCCCTGGGCGTGGCGAGTTTTGCCTTGGGCACCGACACCGCCGGCTCCGGTCGAGTGCCCGCAGCCTTGAACAACCTGGTGGGATTGAAAGCCACCCTGGGGTTGATCTCCACGGCGGGTGTGGTCCCGGCCTGTCGCACGCTGGACTGCATCACGACCTTCACGGCGACAGCAAAGGAAGCCAGCCAGCTCTTGGCGCTGACGGCCCGTCCAGACCCTCGTGACGACTACAGCCGCCACAACCCGCAGTGGAACGACGGCGCCGCGTTCGGCGTGCCCCGGCGCTTTCGCTTCGGTGTGCCGCGCCAGCAGGACCTGGCATTTTTCGGCTGCCAGGAAGGTCCGCAACTGTTTCTGGAAGCCATCGAGCGACTCGAACGCCTGGGCGGCGAAGCCGTGGAACTGGATTTGTCGCCGTTCCTGGAAGCAGCGCGGCTGCTTTATGAAGGCCCTTGGGTGGCCGAACGCTACAGCGTTGCCGGCCCCTTGATGGAGCGTGAGCCGGAGGCTGTACTGCCGGTCATCCGCGCCGTCCTGGCGAAAGCGCCTACGGTAGATGGCGTACAAACCTTCCGCGCCCGCTACCGTTTGCAAGCGCTCAAAGCCCAATGCGACCGGGCCATGGACGCGCTCGATTGCGTAATCACCCCGACCATCGGCCGACCGGTGACCCTCGCCGAACTGGCCTCCGAACCAGTGCTGCGCAACTCGGAGCTGGGGTATTACACCAATTTCATGAACCTGCTGGACTACGCCGCCGTCGCCGTTCCCAGTGCGTTCATGGCCAACGGCTTGCCCTGGGGCGTGACGCTGTTCGGTCGAGCCTTCACCGATCAATACCTCTTGAGCGTGGCCGATGCCCTGCAGCGTCAACAGGACACGACTTTGCCAGCGCCCGCCAACCCGGCGCGCCACGACCTGGCACGGCTGGTGGTGTGTGGCGCACATCTGGACGGGTTGGCGCTGAACTGGCAGCTCAAGCAACGCGGTGCGCGTCTGATCGAGGCCACCCAAAGCTCAGCGGATTATCGCCTCTACGCCTTGGCCGGCGGCCCTCCCCTGCGCCCCGGCATGCTTCGGGTCAGCGAGGGCGGCGTGGCAATCGAGGTGGAGCTCTGGGAGCTGCCGAGCAGCGAACTGGGTTCATTCCTGACCGGCATCCCCGCACCGTTGGGGCTGGGCAAGGTGCAACTGGCCGATGGTCGCTGGGAAAGCGGATTCATCTGCGAGTCGTACGGCCTGGAAGGCGCACGGGACATCAGTCATCTGGGGGGATGGCGGGCTTATTTGCGTAGCCTGGAATAAAGCCGAATCTGTGGTGAGGGAGCCTGTTCCCTCACCATGGTCCTACAAACCTGCAAATCCGAATGTCTTTTCCCACAAGGCCACTAAACTGACTTCATTGGGTCTGTGCCAAGGGAATCGCCATGTCGTTCCGTTCGCCGTTGTATTCCCAGCGCAAGCCGCTCCTGGCCGTGGTGGCGCTGCTGGGTACTGGTTTCCTGATCATTGCGTTGCTGGGCTATTACGCAGCCCATGCCTCGGTACGCGATAACATCCTCAAGACGCTGTATCTGAACTTGCTGATCGGCATACTCGTGACGCTGGCGGTCCTGGCAATCCTTTATCGGTTGATCAACAGCTACCAACAACGCATCGACGCCCAGGCCACCCTCGACAGCCTGACCGAATTGCCGAATCGCCGTGGCTTCGACCTGCTGGCGGTGCAAGCCCTGCATGAAGCCCAGCGCGAGCCCAAACCCTTGACTGCGCTGCTGGTGGAACTGGACGAGTTCAAGCGGCTGGACAGCACCCATGGTCATATCGCCACCGAACAACTGCTGACCGGGTTCGCGCGCGACCTGACGCAAAGCCTGCGGCATTCGGACATCGTGTGTCGCTGGAGCACTGAAGCCTTTGCCGTCCTGCTCAAGGACACCGATGGACAGACCAGTCTGAAAATCGCAGAGAAAATTCGTCAGCACATCGAAAAGCAGCGCTATTTCTGCAGTGGAAAACAATTGCTGGTCACCGTCAGCCTCGGCCTCACCACCTTGCAGGACGAAGACACCTTGCACAGCCTGCTGTCGCGGACCGATCATGCGCTGCAACGCGCCCGACAGACCGGGTGCAACCGAACCTGCGTGGAAATGCCTCACTCCAGTTATGAATAAACCCGACCTTTGCCCGGCCTGCGGCGGTGCCAACGACTGCACCCTGGCCGACCCACGAACCGCCGATCGCGCCTGCTGGTGTTACCGCGTGAGCATCGACCCGGCCGTGCTTGAGGCATTGCCAACCGAGCTGCGTGATCAGTCCTGCCTGTGCCCACGCTGCGCCCAGGTCGAAGCCCAGTTGCGCGCCAAGCCCCAGCCGATCGCGTAAGATGCCCGCCCTCCGTTGCCTTGCCTGAACTGTCCATGCGCGTCGACCGTTTCCTCAGTAATCTGCCGCGATTCAATCGCCAACAAGTGCGCCTGCTACTGGTGGAACGCAGGGTGCGGATCGATGGCCAGACCGTCAGCGATCCCCATGCACAAGTCCGTGAATTCAGCCGTGTAGAAGTCGACGACGACGTGCTGCAAGCAGGCCGGCCGGCGCGCTACTTCATGCTGCACAAGCCACCCGGCTGTGTCAGCGCGACCCGCGATCCGCAACACCCCACGGTGCTCGACTGGCTGGACGAACCGGACAAGAACGACCTGCACATCGCCGGGCGCCTGGACTTCAACACCACAGGGCTGATGCTGATCACCAATGACGGCAGCTGGTCGCGGCGCCTGACCCAACCGCAGACCAAACTGCCCAAGGTCTACTACGTCGAAACCGAGCAAATCATCACGGCCGAATACGCCGATACCTTCGCCCGGGGCCTGTACTTTGCCTTCGAAGACCTCACCACCCAACCTGCAGAGCTGACGCTGCTGGGGCCCAGATCGGCGCGCTTGAGCATCGTTGAAGGGCGCTATCACCAGGTCAAGCGCATGTTCGGCCACTTCAACAACAAGGTGCTGCGCCTGCACCGCGAGCGCATGGGCCCGTTGACGTTGGACGCCCATCTCGAGCCGGGCCAGTACCGCGCCTTGAGCCCTGAAGAAGTCCATCTCATCTGAACCCGCTACCGCTGGGCAGAAGTGTCGAACAATTTTCCGATAGGTACTTGCGCAACGGTCGCCCCCCTGCTTGAATCAAACCGTCGGCCGAAATGTGACCGATGAGTCACAACATACTTCCAAGAAACCTTTTGCCGGCTGGAACCCTCAGGTTCCGCCTTGTCCCGCCGGCGAACTGCCCGCCTATAACAACACCCGTCGACCGTTTTTTTTGGATCGACATGGGCCTTATCTTCCAGGCGAATGCCTACCTGTCACATTGCCCGTGCAATCTCATTGCGCGCATACCCGCTTGCCAGGAGTCTTATGACATGAGGCCAGAAATCGCTGTGCTGGATATACAGGGTCAGTATCGGGTTTACACGGAGTTCTATCGCGCAGACGCCGCACAAAAGACCATCATTCTGGTCAACGGCTCAATGGCCACTACCGCGTCGTTTGCACAGACCGCCAAAAACCTCTACCCGCAATTCAATGTTGTGCTGTACGACCAACCCTACGCGGGCAAGTCAAAAGCTCACAACCGACATGAGCAAATGCTGACGAAAGAGATCGAGGGCCAGATTCTCCTGGAACTGATCGACCACTTCGCCGCCGAACACGTGCTGTCGTTTTCCTGGGGCGGCGCCGCCACGCTGACCGCCTTGGCGCAGCGGCCACGGCGCATCGAAAAAGCCGTGATCAGTTCGTTCTCGCCGGTGCTCAATGCGCCGATGCGCGACTATCTGGAACGCGGTGTGGATTACCTCGGCAGCCTGGACGGCGACCGTGTCGGGCACTTGGTCAACAGCACCATCGGCAAGCATTTGCCGCCGCTGTTCAAGCGCTTCAACTATCGTCATGTCAGCAGCCTGGCCGAACATGAGTACGGGCAGATGCACTTCCACATCAGCGATGTGCTCCACAGCGACCGCTTGTGCTACGTCAACGCAGCGAAAAAAATCAACGTACCGGTGTTGTTCCTGAACGGCGAATGGGACGAATACACCGCGGCCGACGACGCCAGGCTCTTTGCCGATCACGTGCAGCACAGCAGCTTCAGCACACTGCAAGCCACCGGGCACTTCCTGGACATGGAACACAAAGCCGCCTGTCGCGACAGCCGTAACGCCTTGCTGGGTTTCCTCACACCGGAACACCACGAGAGCCGACCGCGCTATAGCTACGTGCAGGGCTACCATGCACTGGCTATCTGAAACCGAGTCCTGGCGAGCAAACCCCGTCCTGCGCCTTCAGCAACGGGGCTTGCCCGCCAACGACCGCTCTGGTTTGAGGCTCGCATAGACGACTGACCGCACGCTGTGTGAAGAAAAACTTCAAATCCGTGCCCACATCTGGTACAAAGTCAGCCGCTCTGAGCGGGTGTCGTATAATGGCATTACTCCAGCTTCCCAAGCTGATAACGAGGGTTCGATTCCCTTCACCCGCTCCAATCGAATTCTGGTCCTGCGCTGTATGTTTTTTGGCGAAGGATAAAAAAACCGGCTCTTGGTGGCCGGTTTTTTTTGGTCTGGAATTTTGTGGGATTGGCGCCCGAGTACCTATGAAGGAGAGCAAGGATGCACCTGATTGACTCATATCTGCCTACGTATCAGTTCAGTGAATTGCATACCGTGGACATCCCCGCAGACCCTTCCCATGCCATGGCGGCAATCCT
>Ga0065714_10002645_pt1 | contig 16273 bp, 25 predicted proteins | sample MisRhiReplicate2_FD_59101 | JGI IMG/M metagenome (GOLD analysis project Ga0065714, IMG submission 59101) | Miscanthus rhizosphere microbial communities from Kellogg Biological Station, MSU, sample Rhizosphere Soil Replicate 2: eDNA_1 v2... | ecosystem: Host-associated > Plants > Roots >...
GTGGGTTGTGGGCAGGCACGAGCTTGAAGGCCTGGGCCATCACCGTCTCCTTGCTGCCTTCCTGGGGAATGGCGGCCATGTCGGCGCCCTCCCAATCGTTGTCGACGTCGTAGTCGATGACGGCTACCTCGCACGGATGCGGTGAGTCGGTCATGACGCCAGTGATGGCACCGTCCTGCAGGATGATCACGGTACGCACCGGCAGGGTGACGGCATCGAGGTCAACGCGATCGCGGGCCAGGTCGTAGCGAGCGATGGCATCAACTGCGGCTTGCACGGCAGCGGGATCGATCTCTTCGGCGTTGGCGCCAATGACTGCAGATTGCTGCAGCAGGCCGTTGAGGGCGGAGGCGAGCTCGTCGATCACAGACGGGAGCTTGGGCATGGTGATGTTCCTGGTTCAATCGTCGTATTCGGGGTGCACTTGCTTGACGGTCCAGCTGCAGTTGCGCAGGTGGATGTCGACGGTAAAGCGATCGCCGAGTTCAGCACGTTGCAGATGCTTGTCGAGGTCCTGCTCCAAGCCACGAAACAAGCTGGGCAGTTCGTAGTGCGGCACTCGCAGGCAGCGATAGCGGCGGCGTGCCTTGCGGTAGCCGCGGCGCATCCAGCCACGGATGTCGGCGTCGTTGATCCAGGCAGGAATCTGCTCTTCCTCATCCGCGAACATGTTGCGGACGGTGCAGACCATCTCGGTGATGATGTCCTCGAGGTGATCGAAGTCGCGCAGCTTGCGAGTGATGCCGGGATAGCGCAGACGGCCGGTGCGGTTGTCGGCCTGGAAGTAGTCGTTGAAGTTGCGGAAGTCGCTGGCCATGTTTTCAGCCACGCTGTACAGCCCGCCGATCATGCCGTTGTAGGTCTCGCCGCGCACGAACAGCATGGCGCCGAGGGCCATCATCTCCTCTTCCATGGTTCCGTTGTCGCCGGGGAAGTGTTCGAGCATGTCGTGGGCTGCGCCCATGCCGCTGGTGGGGGAGATCCAATCGAGGCCGTTGAGTTTGAGGCCTTGGCCGCCGAATTCTTCATCTTCGCGAACAGTGAATTGATAGCGCATGGGATTCCAGAAACGAAAAACCCCGCGCTAGGCGGGGCTTTCCGGGTTGGTGAGCGACTCAGTGGATGTGGAGAGCTCGGTTGAGTTTGGCACGGGCGATGACCAGCTCGGCAGCAGCGAGAGTGACCTCGTCGACGGGTTCCTGGAAGCTGGCCTTGGCAGCGCGCTCCAGCATTTCAGCCAAGTTCGGGGTGAGGTCGCTGAGGCGCCGGCGGGGCGTCTCTTTGTCACCGTTGTGGAAGATCGAAGGCATGGCGCCTTCGGGCTTGGCTGCAGGCACGGTGGGAACCTGCAGTTCGGTGCCGCAGTTGGCGATCGAGGACGACTTGGCCACCTTGGGCATCACCGCCTCATCGCCGCGCGCGACGTAGGTCCCGTCGAGCACCTTGTAGATGCTGGACTCGGAAACCTTGAAGCGCTTGGCCAGGGCAGGTGCGGACACCGGGTTGGTGGGGTCGGTCTTGAGCGCACGAATCCGCGCGCACTGGGTGGCGGTGAGCTTGGAGGGACGAGCCATTTGGAGATACCTGTTGGGTGGTTGGGGAGTTACGGCTCCAACCTATACACCCAGATGTGATGGGTGTGACAAATTTAGATGAAATTTGTCTTGACAAACCGACGAACGGTCGGTTTTTCCCTATTCAGGGGACAGGTACTTCTGATTGTTGGCTTGGAACTGGGCCAGCTTCGCCTTGATGTGGTCGGGTCCATGATGGCGCCCGAAATGACCAACAACGCCGCGGCCAGTGCTGTCCTCGAGGAGCTCGTCGCGCATGATCCGGACCCGGCCATCGGGCCGGACAAACAGGACCATGACGCCGCGGCCCTTGCCGCAGCGATCCTGGAAATACTGGACGATCTCGTCAGGGGTGTGGGTGTGGATGTTGCGCACCACAGCGGGGGCTTTCTTGCTCATCAGAAGAAGTGCTCGACGTCGACACGGTACTGGTGCCAACCGTGGAAGTTGCGGACGCGCTGGGGAGAGGCCAGGGCACGTGCCTGGTGCTCCGCCGGCGATGCGTGGATCGGCTTGGCCACGACCAGGCGGTCATGCAGCGCGATGTCCTTCTTCAGGCTTGGAGTGTCGCCGTCGTGGGTCAAGTAGCTGACCCGGGCGCAGCGTGCGACGGAGGCTCGCAGGAGCATGTCCAGCGGGTTGGTGTTGCGCTCGGCGCGAGTAATGTAGGGCAGGTGCCATTGGCCGACGGCCAGCCACTGCGGCTTGGACTCGTCCATCGCCTTGCGCATCAGGCGTGCCAGGTGCTGGATCTCCGGCTGGGCGTCCGGATGGTCGCGTAGCTCGAAGAAGTTGTCCCAGTCGGTCGCGGTGATGATCACCGAGATGTACTGGAACGGCTCGAGGATGCGGTTGGCGACCTGCTTGTGAGCGCCGAGCTTCATCAGGCTCCAGGCGAATACGCAGGCAGCCTTGGCCGCGCCACGCCATAGCATCCGCGCAGCGCGCTTACGCCAGCCAGGCAGCTCTTCGTGGGCCTGCATACCGGGACGGTTCTGGCCCCAGTGCAGCGGGCCGGCTGGATCGTTCCAGACCTGCTTGAGCATGGTCAGGACCGGGATGGCGCGCGAGCTGGAAGCGTTGCGGCTGAACATCCGGTGGGTCATCAGCTCGGCATGGATCGCACGCCAGTAGCGGACTTGGAACGTGCAGATGCGGATACCGTGGTCGCCGATCGAGTCGGCGATGATTTTGACGTCGTACATGGGGAGGAATCAGTCCAGTTCAGCGAGTTGTTCGAGGAGGGTCGTCGGGCCAATGGCCCGCTTGGGTTGGGTATCCCAGGTGCTGGGAATGCGTTCCATCTGGCCACCGGCCAGGAGGAATTCATCGGAGTTGGCGGCGCGGATGCTGGGTGCGGGAGCCAGGGGTTTCACTGGTTCCGCCGGGGCGCCGCTAGTCTGATCGATCTGGGCCTGGATGTTCTTGCGCCAGGCGCGCGCGTTGGGTGCTTTGTGCAGGATCTGCGGCAGCTTTTCCGGGATGACGGTGCAGACCCGGGTGGTGCCGCGCAGTTCACACTGCAGGGCGCCTTTGTCTTCGAGCAAAGAAAAGCGCCGGGAGATGTGGCGCTGGGTGGTGTTGCAGGCTACGGCGAGGGCGGCGATCGCGTCGACAGTGGTGGCCCCCGCAGGATTCTCGCGGAGCCAATTTAGCAGTCGATTGTCGATTGAGTCGTACTTACGCGGCACGCGGTGATCCCCTGTTAAAAACACCCCCACTTACGTGGGGGGCTGTTCCTCAATCTCGATGAGGCGTGACGCTCGTTCCGACCATTCAGGGTTCCCATTTACGGCTCCCCCCTTGCGCGTGTTGGATTGAAGAAGGAAAAGCCAGAGTGTGCGGTCACCCTTGTGGAGCTTCCTCAACCCTGGCGATGTCCGGCTTCGCACCCGTGAGTGGCGGGTGTGGAGGTATAGGAGCCAACTCCAGGTGTACGCATCATGGAGTAGATGGAGCCTTGCTGTCTAGATGGATGATGGTCCCGTAGGGAACCGTCTTCCGGGCGTTGTCGACGCAGATCCACAGGATGGGGATGCCCGGGTTCTTGGGGATGCTCACCTCGAGGTCCGAGATGATGATCGCGGCGCTGGGTTTGTTCTTGCGGATGTCCGCCATCACNTCTTCCAGGTTGGTGCCGCCGCGGCCNTGGAACTCCAGGCCCATGAGGTTCTGGTCCTCGGAGAATTCCCAGGTGTCNCGCAGCTCGGTGTCGAAGCTGGTGACGGTCATGCGCTCCGGGTTGTGCGCGGCTTTGGCGCCGGCGACCTCGCTGTTGTAGACCTTGAGCTGGGCATCGGTGACCGAGCCCGAGCAATCCAGGTACCAGCGCAGGTGAGCCAGGCCTTCCTGACCTGTGCGGCCCGGCATGTAGATCTCGCGGAAGCGGCGGCTCGGCTTGCGCCAGGAGCTGCCGTACGCGCTGCGCTCGGTCAGCCAGCGACGCAGCAGGCTCTCCCACGGCAGGCGTGGGTTGAGCAGCTTGTCGATCATGGTCACCAGCGCGCCCGGCAGGGAGCCGGCCTCGCGCGAGTTCATGCGGCTGAGCGTCGCGGCGCGGATGACCGCGGAGGTGACGGTGGCCAGTTGCTGCGCGGTGAGTGGCTGCGGTTGCTGGCCATTGGCGCCTGGTGACGACCCATCGGGGTTCGGTACCGTCGAGCCGGGTTGGAAGTCGTTGCCGAACGGCAGGAACGGCTTACCGCCTTCCTTGATGAGGATGTCGTAGATCTCCTCGGGGGTCATGTCCTTGAAGCGCGGATCGGCGAGGCCCATCTCGTCGCCGGCCATTGGATGGCCAGGCGGGAACTTGTCGAAGTGGAAACCGTGTTGCTTCATCATCAGGTTGATGGCGTGGTCGCATGCGGCATTCCAGACGTCGGGGCAGCGATCGCCCATGCGCGTCGGATCGACGTGCAGGAAACCGATGTGCCACAGCTCGTGACCGAGCAGGGTTTCGCGCATGCGCGCGGACAGTGTGGCGAACCACTCCGGGTTGATGATGAGATCCATGTTGCCGGTGACGCACGCGGTAGGAATCTCGGTGCTCCAGCTTTGCTTGAGGCTGCAGTAGAGCGTAGCGAGAAAGGTGCTGGGGCGATTCACGCCGGCGGGAGTAACAAACAAGCCGAGCACGGCTTTCTCGAGCATCTCTTCTGCGTTCATGGGTCTCTCTCGTGAATGAAATAAAAGAAGGGGCCCGTAGGCCCCTTCAGTGCTGTGCTTTCAACAGCGTGCCGTCTTTCCGGTTGTCACCGCATCTGCCTTCGGTTCTCGGCGTCCACTGGTCGTTTTGAGACTTTGCTTTGCTCGCATGCGACGGTTAGGACTCTGGTTGCGGAAGCTGGACTTGAACCAGCGACCACCGGCTTATCGGGCCGGTGCTCTACCAACTGAGCTACTCCGCAGAATGAGGGGAGTGACCGGTACTGATCTCCGGCATTATCGCGAACTGTTTCGCCCGCTGCTTGTAAACGAATCGCGTGGCTGTGTGCGGTCCTACTTCCTCCACTGCGTGCGGATCAGTCTCCGCATTCACTCCGATGTCGGTGCTATTCCCGACTGTCACTGGATCACTCCGCATTTGATTCCGCTGCAGGACCCAGAAACCCGCCCAGAATTGTGGCGCATGAGGTAGGACTTGAACCTACGACCCCAGGGTTAACGGCCCTGTGCTCTACCGATCTGAGCTACTCACGCTAATTCGATCGGGGAGGCCTTTCATCCCCGTGGCTTGTACCGTCTTTCCGGTTGTCACCTGTATGCGCGGTACCGCCGTGACAGGTTTCTGGCTGATGAACGCCGCGCTCGCCCCATTGATCAATCGGACATCTCGCCGGATCCTCTTCAACAGTGGAGGTGCTGCCTGTTATTGCCTGTTGGTCCGAGAGGAGATTTGGTGGAGCAGGATGGATTCGAACCATCGACCTTCGGGTTATGAGCCCGACGCACTGCCAGGCTGTGCTACCGCTCCGTGGACGCGCATTGTAGATGAAGTCCTCCAGGAATTGAACCTGGCACCCGGTCCCTATAGCACCCTGGGTGGCGATCGCTGCAGGACTCCCTTGTTACTCGGCCGGAACCACCGGTGCTTCTTCGGCGGTATCCAGTGCAGCCAGCATCGCCTTGATCTCTTCCGGCGACTTCTTCATGAGATCTTCCTGCGTGCGCATGTGCAGGATCTCGTTGAGCTGGTCACGCTGCGCGCGACGCTGGGCGGCGTTGGCCGCGGCCGCGTTCTCCGCCTGCCTGGTCTTGATCACATGCACGACGATCGCGAGCATGTTTTCCAGGGCCTGCTTGCGCGTGTTGTTGGCCGGCACCACGAAGCTGTCTTCGGCTTCCGCCTTCAGCATCTGGTTGACGTCCTTCGCCACGCTATCCAGGTCGAAGCCCGTCTTCGACTGCAGCGGGAGTTCCCACAGCTGTTCGAGAGTCAGGCCGCCCTTGCTGGACGGGAAGCGGTACTTCTGGCGGATCGCCAGTTGGATGTCCATGGTTCGGTTGCCTCAGTAGTTGATCTTGTAGTTCTTGGTGGTGGTGGAATCCAGCACTCGGACGAGCACTGAATCGCGTTGGGTGGAGCTGAAGCCCAGACCCGAGAGCTGCTCGTTGGACGGCAGGACCTTGGTCTTGTTGCCGAGCACCTCGAACACCTTGCGGTGCGTCTCGAGCTCCGACTTCAGGAACTCGTTGTAGATGCCGCGGGTCGGCTCGTCATTCACGCACTTGTCGAGGATGAAGAACCAGTGCTTGTTGCCTGTGTGTTCGCCGGCCCAATGGTTCGGGCTGTTGAGCACGGTGTTGACCTTGACGAAGGACTCGGTGGTGATGCCCCACTTCTGCTGGGCGATGCCCTGGCCGGACACGTCCGGCTGCATCACTTCCAGATGGGTGATCTTGCGATCCTTGATGCTGAAGCGCAACACCAGCATGCCTTTCTGGGTCATGGCCTTGGGGTAGCTGTACTGCGTCACCTTGCCGTCGTTCTCGACCTCCAGCGTGAAGCCGACATTGTCGGTTTCGCGCCGGCTGTATTGATCGACGATGACGTCGTAGATGCCGTCCTTCGGATTGGTCCACGACAGGTTCTCGACCGGCTGACGCGTCTTGCCGCCGCCGGCATTCATGTCGACATCGAGGATGTTGTTCCCGTACCGGGTACCCGACTTGGCCGCGAAGTACACGTGGCCATCCGGGCACTTGCAGTGCAGATCCAGGTCGTCGAAGTTGTGCCAGGCCAGGCTGACGCGCAACACGGCGTTGGTGTTGCCACCTGCCGCCTTGACCTTCTCCTTGATGGAGTCGGTGATGTTGCCCGCGTACGACCACGCAAAACCGTTGGACCACTTGAACAGCTGGCCTGCGTCCGCGTGCACCGGTGCGGTGATGGACATGAGGTTTGCCTGGTGCTGGTTCGAGAAGAACAGCTCCATGCTGACAGCCTTCGGCAGCACCTTCTCCATGAAGTCGGCGATGCCAATTTCGATGGCACGATCGGCGTTGACCTTGGCCGGCTTGGCTTCCTTCATGAGCAGGTCGCTGAGGCTGTTCTTCATCAGCGGCTGGACGCTGTTGTCCGCCCACAGCACGTCGTTGATGCTGACGTCACTGATGGTGGCGAAGCGGCGTTCCAGTGCCGACTCGAGGCCGAGCTGGGCGATGGTGTCCGTCGCCTGCTTGATCATGCTGGGGGTGATGAGTGCGGATGGCCGCTTGTAGTTGGTCGGTGCGACCTTCTGCTCGTAGGCCTTGACCGCGTACTCGAGATCCTTGCCGTCGGACAGGTCCGTCAGCAGGGTGCCGATCACGGTGTTGCGCAGGCGCGCTGCCGGCGAGGTGTAGTTGTTCCAGGCCACGATGTCACGCGCCTGGTCGTTCGGGGCATCCAGGAACTGCATCTGCAGCTTCCGGAACTGTTCCACGCCAGCCTTGAATTCCTGGCCGCGGTAGAGGTTGCCCGTGTTGATCAGGTCGAGCACGGTATCGATCGCGTCGGTGGTGATCTCGGTGAAGCCACGCCGCATGACCATCATCGTGGTGTTGGCGTTGCCGAGGAACGTGTCGATCTCGGCACCGGACAACAGGTGCTTGCGATGGATGTCGGCATGGAAGTGGTGGAACTGCGTGGTGACGCCGTCCTTATTCTCGACGTTGCTCACCACACCGATCTTGGTTTCGCCGATGCGGAACAGAGTGTTGAGCGACGCGGCCTTGACCATCTCGGCCAGGTCCCAGGCCACCTTGCTGTACGGGAACTCGAGATCCGGGATGTCCCAGATCGAGGTCAGCGTGCCGTCGTCATTGATGCGGACGACGTTGCCGACCTTGCGCACGAAGGCACGGTCGTAGCTGCCGTCATGCTCGGTGCGCACGCGGTAGATCGGATTGCTGCCGGCCGGGAAGGCTGCCAGGTAGGCGGCCCACATGTCGTCGCCAGAGATGTCGACGCGGAACAGTTCCGACTTGGACATCTCGGCGAAGTGCGCTGCCAGGGCGAGCGCGAACGTCTTGAAGTTGGCCATGGCTCATTTGCTCCGGGTCAGTTCGGTTTCGAGGTGGCGCAGCGCCGACAGCGCCTCTTCGGCATCACCCAGGATGGCGACATCAATGAAGTTCTGCTTGCGCGCGTGGTACTTGGCATCGATTGCGTTGGCACGCGCATCCCAGAGCTTGCGCTGGGCTGCTGTGCGACGCTGTGCCGGCGACACCGGGTATTCGAACGAGTCCAGCGTGCGGCTGTACTGGTTGATGTCGCCCTGCAGCGTGGCCTTCTTACTGCGGATCAGCTCGATCTTCTGTGCGTCGGTGTAGTACGGAATCACCGGGCACGGACCCAGCGTTTCTTTCTCGTCGCGGGCGATGTTGCCGAACAGTACGTCGGCGCGGGCGATGAGGTGGTTAACCTGCATCTGGGTGAGACGCTTCATGCGGAATACTCGGTTGAATTGCGTGGAAGGAAGGGTGGATTACATGCGCGCCAGGATCGGTTGGAACACCCTCTGGACGGCCGGATCGCGGATCAGGGTGGGCGTGCGCTGACGGAGCATGCGCATGCACAGCACGCGGCACTCGACAGGCATGCGCCCGAGGAACGTGCAGAGCGCTGCGGCATTCCGCTCATCCATCTTGTCGGCCAGGACGGTCGACAGCGCGTACTTGATGCTCGGTTCGTGCGGGATGACGATGTGCTCCGGGTCGGCGATGATGTCTGCTAGCTTGGGCAACTCGTCAAACACCTTGATGAAGGTAATGAACTCCTGCGCCACTCCGGGCGTGACCGCACCCGCAATCAACGCTAGGTCTTCCATGTCGACGACCTGGCCGGTGATCAGCTTGTGCGCGAACCACCAGGTACGCGGACACGCGAAGGTGTTCTCGTCGTGGTCCGGGTTGAAGCGGTGCAGCAGCTCGGGCTTGAACTGCAGGAACGCGAGGATGCGCGTATCCACATGGTGGTTGACCGCCCACTGCATCCACTCGGGGTGATCGAGCTTGAGTTCGAAGTGGATGAGGCGCGACTGCAGCGCGGTGGACATCTCGTGCACGATGGCCTTGTCGTTGCGGCCGTTACCGGCGGCAGCAATCAGGACACGCGGATGCAGCGTGTGCAGGCCCACCATGCGATCCAGGATCAGCTTGTAGGCGGGTGCCTGCAGGTGCTTGGGCGCCGAGGTGAGCTCGTCGAGGAACAGGATCCAGCCCTCGTACTTGCCGCCGTCCGGATGGTCGGGGAGTGCGTCACCTTCCAGCGGGAAGATGTCGAACGGGCAGAAGCATGCGCGGCGCACGGTCTTGCCGTTCTCCAGCACGACGTCGTAGAAGTCGGGCAGGCCGTTGAAGTCGGTGACGTCAGCCTGCGGCACGCGGAAGTCGATCACCTTGAGGCGATATTCCTTCGCGATGCTGTGGATGGTGTCGCTCTTGCCCAGACCAGGCGGAGAGGTGACCAAGGGCACCAGGCCTGCATGCAAGGCACGCAGGACACACTTGCGGATCAGGGATGGCGGTAGCGCCAGGTTCGGCAGTGACATGAGAGGCTCACGGGTAATTGGGTGGCCCGATCACAGTCTCGATGGTGATTCCAGACTGGATGATGCGGGCACGGTGGAAGAGGGCCTGGACCAGGAACTGGGTCCGGATGTGGGCGAAGTCGTCTTCATTGATCACGCCCAACAGCTGACCGTGTTCGGTCGAGGCGTCGGGCGAGATGAAGACCTTCGTGAGCGCGGGCTCGTAGTAGACGTAACGCATGGGCGTTACTTCGTGCCGGTGCTGCCGAAGCCACCTTCGCCGCGGTGCGTGTTGTCGAGTTCGATCGCTTCTTCCCACTGCGTGACCGGCAACGGGACTAGCATCGCCTGGGCAACGCGGTTGCCGGGCGAGAGCAGGTCGAGCGCGATACGACGGGCCTCGGCACTGTCATCCGGGTAACGGAAGATTAGCTGGATGTCGCCGCGGTAGTCGCTGTCGATCACAGCCACGCCATTGGCGAGGTGGATGCCGTGCTTGCGCGCGTAACCACTGCGGCCGAACACCAGCAGGACGAAGCCCGGCTGGAATGCGGTGCTGAGCCCAGTGTTGACCACGATGTGGTCGCCTTCGATCTTGACCTCGGCAGACACCAGGTCGACGGCAGCGGCGCCAGGGGTGCCCTTGACGGGCGTCTGTGCATCGGGGAGGTTCTTGGTGAAGCGGATCGTTGCGTGCATTGGAAAGTCCTGCAGGGGTTCGGGGTTGAGGTCGTCTTTGTCGTGGATGGCGAACAGCAGTTGCTGCGCGCGCGCGTGATCTTCTGGCATGCCACGGGCGAAGTCCTCGATCACCCAGAGGATTTCACCTGTCGGCAGGAAGCCACCGAACCAAAGATTGGTTTTGGCATGGCGGATACCGTAGAGCGGTTGACGCTTCATCGTGAGCCCCAGGGTTCAGCGCGTGCCCACTGTTCCATGCCGTCTTCTGGATCGCCTTCTTCAACGACTTGGTCTTCGGTGAAGGTGGGGACGCCGTCGGCGTTGCGGCCGGTGGCCTTCTCACCACGCACGACTTGATAGCCGTGCGCTTGCCACTGGTCATAGGTCATGCCATCCGACTGCGGGATGGGTTTGAGGTCACCAAAAAATTTGTTCATGGCAGCTTCTTCATTCCAATGGAAGAGACGGTGACGCCGACAATGAATATGACGGCTGCGCCGATGTAATCCTCACGGGCAAAGGCCATCGATGCTAGAGCGACGACGAAGAAGTCCCAGCGGCAGTACATCGGTCTGAAGAACCAGTTCATGAGATGTCCCTCGGGCGCGCGGCTTCATCCTTCATCGCTTGCACGAATTCGGGCCAGAGTTGTTTCCAGAAGCCTTCGGCCTGGCTGGTGATCTGCTGGCAGTTGGGGATGTCACCAGGCGTGGTCCAGTCCATCAGCTCGGGGTACTCGGTGTAGCGGTCGTAGAACACCTCGAGGTTGTCGAATTCATCGAGATCGCCCAGTGCTTCCCAGATCTCGCGAGCGAGATCGGAATCGACCTCGCGTTCGCGGCGGTCGTTGATCAGCATCTTCTTGAGCTGACGCACGGTGTTCTTCGCGTCGAACTCGTAGGTCTTGTCGCCGAAGAGCTTGCCCAGGAAGTAGGACTTCTGATCAAGATCAAAGAACCGATGGGCAGGGCTACCCATGTGTGACCAGTAATGGCCGACAGTGCCGAAGCTCGACTGGACGGTGAGCTCGCAGGAGTAGCGCCAGTCGTGCGGCTTCAGCATGCGAGCGGTTTCGCGCACAAAGAATGCGCCGTACTCGCCCTCGTTGCGGACGATGATGCCCAAGGCATCACGGACGATTTCAGTGGTCATGGTTGTTTCCCTGGTGCCATTTCGCAATCTGGTGCGTGTTCGCCCCAGGTCAGGTGCTCATCACAGTTCTTACCGGTGCACTTGGGTGGTTCGGGTGGAAATTGCACTGGATCCAAGAAAGTCTGGATCTTCGCCAAGGTGCTGGATTCAACGCAGCTGCCTGCAATGTCATCGTGCACGACCAGCCAGAGTAGGCGATACGCTTCAATGGCGGCATTGAGTGCGGCCACTTTTTCCTGGTGGTTGAGCACGCTGCCGTTATAGAAGTCACGCATGTTGGTGAGCGTGGTCAGGTTGTCCGGTAAGAGGTGAACCGGCGGCGCGCAGCCACCGGACTCGATCGCGGTCATGGCAATCTCCGGTAGATGCGCAGGGATTCCTGGGACTGGTGAGGCCACTTGCCGGTGCACAGGCGTGCAGTTAACGCACGCGAGAAAGCGGCCAGCACAAGGGCAACCAGAACGACGCCGATGAACAGCGCACCGGCACGGAGCATTTCTGCGATGTACATGATGGATTCTCGAAGAGGGGCTTGCCCGCCGCCTATCCCGTGTTATCTGTATCTGCTCGTTGCAGACCACGGTTCGCGCTACGGCGGGCAAGGTTGAGGTTAACTCCAGCGCCAACGCTTGTTGGCATGGCGTTCGCCTTTGGAGCGACGCTTGGAGTGGGTGGTGTCGGTGACTTGCGGGCGGATGCAATCGTGCCGTGCCTGCAGGATGGTTTTCAGGTCGGCAGCGAAATAGTTGCCAGCGCCAACCAGAACAACATCAGCAGACAGAGCTGCTGCGTAGTCGGCCATGCGGTGCGCGATAAGGCCCATGACGCGGGGATCAGGAACATGTGCGATCTCGTCGATGATGACTAGCTCGGGTCGCTTACGCGACGGGCGTGGGAATTCGTCGTGCATCTGCTTCCAGGTACGGACGCGGATCTCGACACCAGGGTGGATGCGCTGCATGCGCTCGAGGATACGATCGTGGTGATCGATGTCATCGATGATGTAAAGGATGTGCGAGTCGTCGCTCATGGCTATACCTTGATTTTGGGTAGGACGCCTTTGGTCGCGGTGTACGTGTAGTTAGCCGCATAGCGGGCTTGCTGCTCGGCGTAATGACGCTCACGGGCGTAGGTATCATCAACATGGAGGAAGATGCAGCCGTTGCGGCGGGCTACCTCCATGATGTCGCGGTAATACTGGTGCATTACCGCGGTGGTGTGCACATGAATGACCAAACCGGGTCTGCCATAGAGCTTTCGTGGATCGTCGATGTAATTCAATCGACGCGGGCTGTCCTGCATGTCACTTCTGACAAAATTCTCCGCGGTGCGGTGATCTTTGGCCATGACGTGGAGCGGTGGCGGTCTCATACGGTGAGCCCCAGCAGAGCATTCTGCTTCTCGAGATCCTCGGTGCGCATGCCATGGCAGTGGTTAAGACACGCAACGATGCGACGCATGTAGGCGGGATCCACCTCATGCGGATAGAAGTCCTGGTTGTCGCAGACGGTTTCGCCCTCTTTGGTGTGGATAGCAACACCGACTGGTGGCTCGTCCATGGGATCAGTAGAGCGTTCGAAGGGCACCAACCGGAACAGCATCTGTCCGGAGTGCAGGTAATCACGGCGAGCGGGATTCATGGTTGTAACCGGGTGTGAGACCGAAACAACGCCCTCCGAAGAGGACGTTGTGGCAGGTCACTTGTTGACGTTGATCAACGGCGTGGAGTCGCCGCTGAGCAGCACGGTATTGCCGGCTTTGCCAGCAATGGCGAGTGCGGCATCTCGCTGCAGTTCGGCCATCCGCAGCTGCATGACGTTGGGCGTCAGGCTGGCTGCCAGGATCTGGTTGGCATCGGCTTCGCCGTGCGCCTGGGCACGGACACGATTGGCCTCGGCTTCGGCCAACGTCACTTCCTTCAGCTTGCGAGCGATGTCCTGGTCCGTCTTAGCACGGTCCTGGATAGCTTTCTCGATGGCTGGGTCGGTCATGAGGTTGCGCACGTTGATCGAGGTGATCGTGAACGCACCCTTGTCCGATGTATCCAGTTCCTTCTGCAGGAGCTTCTGGATCCGGTCGGCAATCTCGGCACGCTGCGTGTGCATCGATGTGGCATCGAACTCGGCGATGGCATCGTAGGTGGCTTCGCGCGCAGCCCGGAGGATGCGGTTGTAGCCGACGATGCCGACGTTGTTGCCGCCTTCGACGATGTCGGAGTGCAGGATGTAGTCACCCTGGTACTTGATGAACAAGCCCGGGATCAGCGACGGCGTCACCTTGAAGTAGATGTCGGCGTCGAAGTCCTGCAGGGTGAGGTTGTCGCGCGACTTCGGCTTCAGGTCATTCACCGGGAAGTTCACTTCCTTGGTGGTGACCTCGTAGACGGTGTCGAACACAGTCATGTACGCGCCTTGCGGCAACGCACCGGGACTGATCTTGCCGAACGATTTCTCGATACCGACGTTGCCGGTTTCGACGATCGTGCAGGCAGACAACGACATGACCAGGCACAAGGCCAGGAGAGAGAGGATCTTTTTCATTCTGTACTCAGGGTAGGAGGGATGAGCTGGACAGGAAGTACGCCGCATAGGCCAGCACTATGACGACGAAGATCAGAGCCGCAAGCCGGATGGCATGCGGTCTGAACTTGCGGAGGCCTTCGCTGCGAACATCTGCAGGGATGAGTTGCCACACCCAGTAGATGGTCACAACGAAGACGATGGCCAGGATCAGGGGCCGCATGAATCAGCCCCGGATTGCCTTCTCGAGACCATCGATCGACAGTTCGAATTCGGCGATGGCCAGGTTGCGCTTGGCGATGACCACGTCGACTTCCGCCTGCGAGCCACGGCTGCAGTTGGCGACGTCGAGCGTGACCTGCATCAGGCGCTTGACGCAGTCGGTCATGCGGCCGCGAGCAGCACGGACCTTGTTGACCGGGAGGCAGTTCAACATGCCGGAGGCACTGAACTGACCGTTGTCACCTGCATCGCCGAACGGGATGCCGAGTGCTGCAGCCATGACTTCTTCGGCGCCCATGGTCGGCATCGGGATGTCGAGTGCTGGTTCGCCCTTGGCATCGGCGATCTCGATCGCGACGTGTGCCAGTGGCGCGGCATCGTCGGACTTGCGGTGGTACGGCCGCTTGCCCGTCTTCTTGACGGGCTTCTTGACGGTGGTCTTCTTCGCTACCTTCTTCGCAGCCTTCTTGGTCGACTTCTTGGCGACCTTGCGGGCCTGCTTCTTCAGGATTGGCATGTTGGTTCTCGGTTAGTGGATGGGTTGCCTCGCGCGAACGCGCAAGCAAAAAAACAACCCTGCCCGAAGGCAGGGGCAGGACGACAATCGATTGTGAGGATGCGCGGTTACATGACACTTTCTCCTTGCTGGTGAATGTGCCGCGAACTCAGGTCGCGAAGCAAAAAAAGAAGCTCCCATCCTATAGGGGATGGGAGCTAGATGCGACATTGATGGAGGGTTAGGGATCAGGACAGGGCGTATTCGCTCTGCCGGATCTGGGTGGACAGGTTGGGTGTGATCTTGTTGACCGGAATCTGACGACCGGTGACCTGGCTGGCAATCGACTCGAGGATATTGGAATCCGCGAGCTCGGCCAGGATGTTGATGTACTGCTGGCGCACGTCATTACCGTAGTTCGGATGGAACTTGAAGCAGTCGTGGATTGCGATCAGGTGGAACGCTTTCTTGGGGAGCTCGGTGATGAGATTCAACACCGCCTGGCGCTGCACTGGGGACAGATGTCCGACGTTGTTCTGATCGAGGTGCTCGAAGATCACCGCGGACATGAAGCCGGACTGCTCGAAGCATTCCAGCGTACGCAACAGTGCCAGATCCTGCTCGCGCAGGGTGCTGGTGCCGTTGAAGCCCAACAGTGCATGCATCACTTCGTGCACTTGGTTCCAGTCGAACATGCAGCGGCGTCCCATTTCACGGACGATCATGCCGTCGATGGAGTGCACGATGTTGGCGCCCATGGACAGGCCTTCTTCCTGGCATTCGTTCACACGCTCGATGACCGTGTGGTGGCTGCCGAGGAATTCGACCTGGTGCTCCTTGCTGCCCATGACCTTGACCTTGACGTCGAAGCCGTCGGGCAATGTCCATTCGTGCGAGAGCACGTTGGGCTGCCAGAGACTGATCAGGTCGTAGTTGAGCGTGTTGGCTCCGGGCAGGAGTTCATCGATGGTCTGATAGAACGCTGCCAGCTGCGGCGTGTCCTCGCCGAACGTGTCGCGCGGCACCGCCTTGGACCCGTAGAAGTGGGTCATGGTGGCGTTCTTGACGGCCTTGCGTGCGAACACAATGGCCGTGCCGAGCAGCTTGTTCACGTGCTGATGCACCGAGGTGTACGTGTCCTCGCGATCACCGGTGTTGATCAGGTTGCACATGGACGCGCTCTGCGGGCAGCCCGAAAGCAGGCTGAGCAGCTGGATGCCGGACGCAGTGGCATCGAGGCCGCACATGTAGCCGGTCACGTGACCGAGGAGCACCTTGCGATAGGCATTGATGCCAGCCAGGAACTGGGCTGGTTCTTCTGCCTGCTGGGCCCATACGAGGATGTCTTCGAACGGAGCATTCTCGATGATGGCGCGATTGGTTTCGAACCACGCGAGGCGAACGCCCCAGTTTTCCTTGTCGAGGCCGAAGGAGTTGGCGATGTCGATCGCGAGGTACTCTTTGCCGGTGAACGTCTGCATGGGAATTCTCTCTTGAATGGATCTACCAGTGACGGTTGATCTTGAGGAAGGGATATTGGGGCTGGAGCTCAACGCGGATTGGGTCATAGTCATGACCAAAGCGTTGATTGAAGGGTTCATCGAATAGCCGATAGAA